>Ga0213865_10000157_pt1 | contig 44752 bp, 32 predicted proteins | sample PICome_6_FD_160100 | JGI IMG/M metagenome (GOLD analysis project Ga0213865, IMG submission 160100) | Coastal seawater microbial communities near Pivers Island, North Carolina, United States - PICO282 | ecosystem: Environmental > Aquatic > Marine > Coastal | place: USA: North Carolina...
TCGGTAGTGGTACTCGGACCAACAGAAGATGGGATGCCTCACTCTGCTGGTGGCAATATCACAATTCCAGCAAATGCTAACCTAATTCTCCAAGATACAGCGTTGACTATTCCTGAAAATGCTACACTGGTGGTTGACAGTTACGGTAACTTTGAGGGAGAAAATTCTGAATTCCACGGAGATGTTATTTCGCATTCTGCTGATTTTGCGAATTCGCCATCATCTAACTTGAGTGTCCACGGCGATATATTTTGGACCTCTTGTCAGAATGATATCGATGTTTACAATCTACATATTAATGGCGAGGTAGAACTCGATAATTCTTGTAAAGTTACAGTTAATTCAGGTAGTGTTCCAACCAATACAACGGTTGGAGTTGGAGCAGTGTTTGAGATAGTCAACACACTCCATGTGACAGTTCTTGACAAGGGTGAACCCGTTTCAGGAGCTACAATTTCAGTAGGTGGCCAAAGTGTTACAACCGACGCAAATGGAATGGCAACTAAATCCACAACCTCACTTATCGTGGATTCTAGCGGTACAACAACCTCTGGTCTTGTTCAAGTTCAGATGAACGTTGGACAGATTACGGATTTGATGGGTTGGGATACTTCGATGTCGATGGAACACACATTCATCGCATCCACGATTTCAGGAGGCACTCTAGATTCATGGCTTGAATTAGAAAAGGCTTGGAGTCCGTATCATCTAACATCTGACCTAGTTATTCCTACAGGCGAGACAATGACTGTCAACGACGGAGTTTTCCTTCGTGTAGCAGACCAGGTTACAATTACTGTCGAGGGTACATTCAATGCAGGATATTCTACAATTTCATCGATGGGCGATGGTGCTAGGTGGGGTGGTTTAGTAATCGGAGGCGGTGCTGAAACAAACGCTATGCTAATTGGTACAAGTATGGTTGAAGGTGCCCCATTGATTTCTATTGAGGGGCAATCGGACACTGTCCTGAGTCACGCACATCTTGCACGCTCCAGCAGTGCAGAACCACTTCTTCGCTCAACAGGTAGTGCCTTCATGGCTCAAATGAGTATTATTTCAACCACCTTTACAGATTCTGCTTCACACTGTATTGAATTACAAGGTTCAGTCGAATTCTACGCCGAGGATTTAGAAACCAACAATTGCGAATCTGACGCATTATGGGCACTGGGAACCTATCTATCGATAGATGGAATGACAACCTTAGACCCAGTAACAATGTCAGGCGTCGAAGGAGAATTACACGATCTGGATGGAACAGAGATTACGGTCGATAACGTCGATGGCTTCTCAATGAGTGACCTAACGCTTGAATCAATTTACGGTGCAGACAACAGGGAAATCAACATCGACGGTGCAATTGTAACAGGTGCCCCAGCAATTGATTTCGATAACACTGCGGGAGTCTTGTCAAATCTCGCAGTCGATTGTGGAGGAAGTGGAACTGGAATTACTTCCCACCATGGCCGGGCTTCTTCTTCTATTCTAGTTTCAGATTCTACTGTTTCTTCTTGTACAAAAGGCGTTGATTTACACACAGATGGAGAATCTGCCCCACTAATTTTGATGGATGTAGAAATTGATTCTATGGTCGCTATTTCAAGCGACGGTTCCGATGTTTTGGTGCAAAATGGGATTCTGAATGGTTCGGTCGACATCAACAATGCAATAGCAAATCTGTATGATGTAACTCCATTGTCACAATCAACATCACTCGGAGAAATCCTAATCTGGTCCACACATATCTTTGATGTTAGATTAGGTGGCAATGCTCAGACAGCGAACCTAGTGTTTGAGGTGGGAGATTACTGGACAGGATCTGCAGAGGGCAGTAGCATACAAGTGTCCTTGCCAACGAAAGTAGTAGACGATTCAGGCACAGTTGATTACACCACAGTTCGAGTTATTGCTTCAGCACCAAATTTACCTGATACCGATAAGTTTTGGACATTTGGGATCGGCGAAGAAGAAATCATTCAAATCGATATGATTGGCAACAAAGCACCTGAAGTTGAAATCATAATTCCAGACGATGGATTCAGAATCATGGAAACTCTTCCAATCGAGATACGAGCGGTAATTAGTGACGATTTAGACTCGAACTCAGACTTGCAAATAGTATGGAAAGTTACCGTAGGTCCAGATGAAGTAATGCGTTTGAACGGTGAATGGAATAATATCACTGACCTTTCAGAAGGCTCCTATGTATTGAAATTAGAAGTTACAGACAAACAAGGGAAGATGGCTAGCGACTCGCTTAGCTTTGAGGTGACCTTACTCGACTCTGACGGCGACTGGGGCGCAACCTGTAATGCAGAAACCTGGTATGACAAGGAAGAGAATGTGTATTGTGGACCAGATATCTATGATACCGATGATGACAATGATGGTTCACTTGACGTAAGAGACGCATGGCCAACAGACCCCTGTGCAAATTTGGACACTGACGGGGATGGCCAGCCTGATAATGTTCAGTGCCCGCTGGGTGTAACGACTTGGCTGACTGAAGACCCTGATGATGATGGTGACGGTATTCCCGATGTTTCAGAGGGAGCAGGCTCAGGAGATGATTCTGAAGACAGTAGCCCAATTGGAACCATCATTTTCGTCATAATTTTCATCCTAGCTGCAGCATTCATGCTAATGCGCAGAAATGGAGATGTGGAGTGATGGTAGAATTAACCAGCACTCTACCTGATCCGGAATCTATGGCTCAGTTTTGTGTTGTAGTGCTTACAATAATCGTCGCATGGGATGCTTGGTGGCTAGCACGTCAGCGAGTGGATATACCCGCTCTTGGAGACTTACCAGGTGGCGGTTATGCCTGGCAATCTAATCAATCCGAAGAGGTATCTAGGCAATGGGCCAACTTGATGACTGTAGGTGCAATGATGGTCTTACCATGGATGCTTGCTGAATTATCCAATACGCCAATGATTTGGGTATGGATTTGGGATGCATTACTAGCAATACATCTGATTTCTTTGCTGATACCTAAGCGGTATGCTGTAACAAGTACACACCTTTTTGCTGATGGCCAAAGGTATGAGTGGAATAGGTTGAGGCTGGCAAAAAATCAGCCGAAGAAGAGAATAATGTTGTTGCGCAAGGGGTGGGGCCCTTTCGGACCCCTACCCCTTGGCGGCGACAGGAGTGCGCTTGAGAAAGCGGCACACCTGATTGTCACGATTCTTCAAGAAGAAGAGTGACTGCTCATTGAGCTAGCATCGTTTGGTATGCAATTTAGGTAATCAGGCTTCTAGAGCTTCTGATGCCTTCTTTGCACCCATCCATGCAACTACACCGAATCCGATCTTGTTGATCATGTCAGCAATGTTGTATGCGATACCCATGTACAGTTCACCCTTCTCACCGATATCGATGATTGCGACTTCTGGGCTGAATAGGTAACCTAGTGGGTAAATGATCCATCCAACGACGATGAACCAGCGTAGAGCGTTTGCGCTCCACATTAGTTCCGGTGCAATCTTGGAATTGTCTACACCCTTACCAGAGGACCATGGTGTTCCGGTTGCTACGATAATCATAGCCCATCCCATACCACCTAGTAATAGTGCTAGGTATGCATCCATTAATCCAGCTTCTCCTAGGTAACCGAATCCAATCATGATGATAGCACCAGTGAAACAGATTCCAGTGAAACCTAGTCCAGCAATGTTGTCGTCAGTGATTGCATCCTTACCTACAAGGCTTGGGAACTTCAGTGCCATCAATGGTACTGTAATTATCCAATCCATGTATCTGTACTCAATAGAGACAGTTTGGTGGTCTACGTATACACCGCGCATGTAGTAGTAGTGGAACGCAGCAATACCTACAATCAATGCAGAAATTGTCATTGTTGTACGGTATTGTGGCGCCACATTACTGCGTTCGCTCATAAAGAAGACGAACGCTGCACCCATCGAAATGTATCCAACGAAGAAGAGGAAGAAGGTTACTAGTTCTAGTCCATCATTCTCACCGTCGTTCAACCAATCGGCTGTAGCAGGGTTTGTTGTCGTTTCTGCGCTAACTGTGTACGCCATAGCGAGGGCCAGTGTAGCGACTAATAGCAGGCTTGTTGTTCTTGAAAAACGGTCCAATGACATAATTTTCAGTTAGTTTCTTACACGTTGTAAATATAAAGGCCCGTTTATTTTCATAGACTTGAACCGGTCTGAACAGCCCACATTCGCGCGTACGCACCACGTTTAGAAACTAGGTCTTCATGGGTACCATCTTCAATAATTTCTCCATTCTCTAACACAATGATTCTCTCAGCATTACGAATTGTGGAAAGTCTGTGAGCGATAATTATTGCAGTTCTATCGCTTGAAATTTTACTGATTGATCTCTGAAGAGCCGCTTCGGTTTCGTTATCAACTGCAGAAGTTGCTTCGTCTAAAATTAACACTGGAGCATCCTTGAGAACAGCCCGAGCAATCGCAATTCTCTGTCTTTGCCCTCCAGATAGTCTGTGACCACCTTCTCCGACAAGTGTCCCCCAGGAGTCTGGTAATTCTTCAATGAAATTAGAAGCCTCAGCCACTAATCCCGCGGCTTTTACTTCCTCATCACTGGCTTCAGGATTTCCATAGCGAATATTCTCAAGTATACTGGTAGGAAAGAGCGTGATGTGCTGGTCTACGAGTGACATGGAGGACCGCAAAGTGTCCAGATTCCATTCGGGCAATGGCTTTCCTGCCCATTCAATGCTACCTTGCTTTGGTTCAGCAAATCGTAGTAATAGACGGATAAGCGTTGTTTTTCCTGAACCGGTTGCTCCTACAATTCCCGTAGTTTCATTGGATTTGATAGTGAGATTTAGATCATCAAACACATTTTCCCTTCCCGTGTAAGCAAATCCTACGCCCTTCAGTTCTATATCGGATTTAGCAATATCTTCAGCATTGGGTGTATAATCACCTTGAACTATTTCAGTAGGCGACGAGAGAACGTCTAGTACTCTAGTTGAGGATGCCATAGCTCTTTGATATAGGTCAAATGTTTCTCCCAATCTCGTCAACGGCCAAAGCAGTCTTTGAGTCATGAATACAAGTACAGAATATGCACCAATCGCTAGAACACCCTCGAGGGTGAACCAACCACCAAGAAGTAGAGTTGCAGTGAACCCACACAAAATGGCCATTCTAATCATCGGAACGAAAGCTACAGACAAACGAATTGCTTTCTTGTTTGCATTTCGATATTCATTACTCAAGTCTTCGACTCTCTTCAATTCTCTATCCTCGGCGGTAAAGGATTGAATTGTTGACATTCCTGAAAGGTCATTCTCAAGCAGAGCGTTTAGCCTCCCAGCGGTATTCCTTACTTCGGCGTACCTCGGCTCTAGGCTTCTTTGGTACAGGAAAGAACCCCAAATGATTACTGGAATAGGTAAAACAGCGAACAGGGCAACTTCCCATGATATCGCAAGGAATACTGCACCTACTACGATAACAGTGGTTGTTACCTGCAATAAGTCGTTAGCGCCCTTGTCCAAGAATCTCTCCAACTGATTGATGTCATCATTTAGAATTGCTAATACGTCTCCCTTTTGTCTTTCATCAAACCATCCCATGCCCTGTTTTTGCACATGGCTAAAGGTCTCAAGGCGCAATTCATGCTGAACGGTTTGTGCTAGATTTCTCCATAGTACGCCGTAGAAATATTCGAAAAGTGATTCAAGTCCCCAAATGAAGAATGTAAGAACTGATAGTAATATCAGTTGGTGCCAAGCATTTTCAATCCCGAAACCTGCAAGAAACGATTCTTCTCTCTGTACGACAACATCAACTGCAAGTCCAATTAGCAAAGGAGGGGCTAGGTCCCATATTTTGTTGAGCACCGAACACAGAGTTGCAAGGCGTATTGTACCTTTGTGAGGTGACATATATTTCAGCAAACGCTTGAATGGTCCCCCGTCACTCATGGAGGGGCTAATTATTGACAGTATGAGAATCCTCGCCTTGAATCACAAATCATATCTCAAAGATAACCATAATTGAGTATCGCCATTTGCGGTAAGATATGGAGTGGACGCGTAGCGGAGAAGATCTGTTCGTTCGGCTTGACCCGGGAGAAGAAGTTCACGAAAGCCTGCAAAGGTTAGCAGATGAAGTTGGGTTCAATGCAGCTGCGATAACTAGTGGAATTGGAAGAACTAGAGATACGCTATACGGTTTCATGAATGAAGATGGCGTTTATATTCGTAGAAATTTGGACCCCCCATCTGAATTGGTCAGCCTTTCAGGAAACATTGCTAGGAAAGAAAATGGTGACGCATTTACACACATTCATTGTTGTTGGTGTGATGATGACAATACTGTACATGCAGGTCACATGTTCCAGTGTGTGACTCATGTCGTTGCAGAAATCCATATCAGAATTCTATCAAAAGCGATAATGACCCGATGCCCACTTCCAGGTGTTGAGTTACTTGGATTACAATTTTCGTGATGTTCATATCAATCGATGTTGGTGAGATATTATGGCCGGTGAGGAGAGAGTCGATTTTCTGGCCGAAGCAATCAGGTATCACAGGGAGTTGTACTACAATCACTCGGCGCCCGAGATAACTGATGTTGAATTCGACGCCCTGTGGGACGAATTGAAGCGACTAGATCCAAACAATACAGTACTTCACGAAGTAGGGCCAGAACCGCTCCCAGGAACCGTGAAAGTAGAACACATGTTTCCGATGCGTTCTCTAGACAAAGGAACTGAAGACGAAGACATCATTCACTTTGTGACCCAGTCCACTTTTGGGGGGAAGAGGTACCTCGCTCAACCAAAGTTGGACGGTTCAGCATTGTCACTGGAGTACGTCGCAGGCAACTTGCATAGGGCAGCCACAAGAGGAAGCGGCGAGCGCGGAGAGGATGTAACTCTAAACGCTAAACTGGTGGCAAACGTTCCTCAAAGGTTGAACATGCCAATCGATTGTCACGTTAGAGGAGAGGTTGTAATGCCTCTTGCAACATTTGAGGAGAAATATCGGGAAGTTTCTCCAAATCCGCGCAATCTTTGTTCTGGCGCCCTCAGACAGAAGCATGGTGATGGTAAGGCAGAAGCCTCAGACCTTGTATTCTGGGCGTACGATGTAAAATTCCCAAATGAATCTCCTGACGCCACAAACGACAGCGAGTTACTTTCATGGTTACAGAAAGTGGGTATTGAACCTGCGCCATGGGAGGTCTTTGATTCAGAAACTCCGCAAAAAGACATGATTGCCCATACTGAGAAGTGGAGAGGTTTGAGGGCGTCTTATGAATTCGAAATTGACGGTATAGTGTTCAAGTTGGATAATTTAGAGCAGAGAGAAAATCTTGGGATGACCGCGCACCATCCTAGATGGGCTCTTGCTTGGAAATTCCCTTCCCAAGAAGCAGTTTCAGTACTGCTTGATGTTGATTGGCAAACCGGCAGAACTGGAACAGTAACTCCTGTAGCGAGGATTGCTCCACAAATGGTAGGCGGTGTAACCGTTGAAAACGTAACGCTGCATAACGTGGGAGAAGTTGAACGATTGGAGATAAACATCGGTGATAAAGTCAAGATTACTCGAAGAGGCGACGTCATTCCAAAAATCATTGAAAACTTAGGTAAGGCCGAAACCAGTGATTTATCCAATAGGTTCCACGCTGACGGCACTCAATTTTCAGGAGTTCTTGCATTTGGTGATATATCGGTTCCAAAAAATTGTCCAGCATGTAACAGACAACTGGAAATGGAAGGAGCATTCTTGAGATGTACAGCATTGGAATGTGATGCTAGAACCGCTAGGGCACTAACATACTGGTGCCGAACTCTTGAGATGGATGGTATCGGTGAGAAATTAATCGAGGCCCTATTGGATAGTGGTATGGTTTCAACGATTGCAGACTTGTATCGATTGAGTCATTCCGATATTACAAGCCTAGAAAGAATGGGCGACAAAAGTGCTTACAACGTCCTTGATGAGTTAGCAAAAACGAAAACTCTCAATCTTGCGAGATTTTTACACGCATTAGGAATCGAAAGAATCGGTCCTGAAGTCGCTACTACAATTTCCCAATATTTCTCCAGCCTTGCGAGATTATTAGATTGGGTTGAAAATGGTGAGATTGAGGAATTGACCACAATAGACGGCATCGGCGATAAGGTTTCTACAATTTTCAAAGAAGGAATTTTGAAGCGAATAAACCTAATCATCGAGTTATCTCAAATCATTACAGTAACGGACGAAGCTGAATCTGCTAGCGGTATATTCGATGGCCAGTCATTCTGTATTACCGGTTCCTTATCTAGGCCGAGAAAGGAAATCGCTCTTGCAATCAAGAACGCAGGCGGTAAGGTTGTAGGAAGTGTTAGCGGAAATCTGAATGTTCTTGTTGCGGGCGAAAAGGCAGGAAGTAAATTGGCTAAAGCACAAAGTTTGGGGGTTAGTGTTTGGAGTGAGGAGGATTTGTTCTCTAGAATTTCGGAACCAAAAAAAGGTCCCAAGACGTTGTTTGAGTTCTGACGTCGAACACATGATACTAAAAAGACCTCAAAGTTAGCAAAAGCATGCGCTTGAAAGTTGCATCACTGCTACTAGTCTCGATATTGTTGGCGTCGACAGTACCTACGTCGATTGGCTACAGCAGTGGAAAATACAGTTCCGGTAGCAGCGGTTGTAGCTGCCATGGATATAGCTCAGCTACAGTTTCGATGAGTGGCCAACCCTCATCGTATACTCCGGGTACAACATACACTCTACAGATTACAGTCAGCACAGGTACAGGCAATGGTGGTTTCAGTCTAGATGCAAACAAGGGAACACTGTCGACTGGTGGCGGCGTTGGGATTATGTCGGTGAAAGTGAATAGCGCAGGAACAAGCGCAACTCACACAACAAACAGTTACCGAAGTTGGAGTGTTGATTGGATTGCGCCATCATCAGGTTCAGGTTCGGTTCAGTTCAACCTTGCAGGTGTAAGCGCAAATGGAAATGGTGGAACCGGCGGAGACGTTTGGGGAAGTACAACAATAACTGTGCCTGAAGGAGGCGGCCCTGCACCAAACAACCCACCGAGTGTGTCTAGTCTACAGTTCACTCCTTCTAACCCTGTCACAACTGACACACTTACTCTATCCTACACTTATCAAGACCAAGACGGGGACTCTGAGTCTGGAACTAAGATTCGCTGGTACAAGGACGGCCAGTTGATTTCCTCAAGAAACGACCAAACAACGGTCCCTCCATCATTAACTTCCAAAGGAGAAACTTGGAATGTTACAGTAACACCAAGCGATGGCACGGATGATGGAACACCTGTACAATCATCCAATCTACTCGTTGTAAACTCCATACCGATGATTACTTCTGCTGAGATTACACCCGAGAACGCCTTGGAATCTGATGACTTGAGTTTGCTTCACTCTTCATCGGACGCAGACAATGATGTGAGGACAGTTAGTGCGACAGAATGGTATGTAGATGGCTCGAAGGTTTCAGCATTTGATGGAGATATAACAATCCCATCAGTTGCGATTAGAGATGGAGATGTTTGGTATGCAAAGATCAAAGTTAACGATGGCGAAGTTGACAGTGACTGGTTCACTACTCAAGACGTAACAATTGGCAGTGACAACACTCCACCTGTACTACAAAGCGTATCTATTTCAGGCGGCCCGTTTACTACTGTTGATGACATACAGGCAACAGCTCAAGCAACCGACGCTGATAATGACGCCTTGACTTACGAATGGGATTGGCCAGGGACCATGGGTGCAGTAACCTCTTCTACGCTTCCTTCATTCTACACTGAGAAAGGAGAATCTTGGAAGGTAAGAGTTAGGGTAACTGATGGAGAGGTATATTCTGACTGGATGGAAAGTAACTCGGTAGTAATCCAAAACACAGCACCTGTACTATCCTCGGTAACAATCGATCAGAATGAGGTCTATTTTGAGGAAGATGCTACCTACAACTATGAGGCATCTGATATCGATGGCGACCAGTTAACGGTTAGCGAATCTTGGTCGCTAAATGGCGACTTGCTTACCCTTACGCTGTATGTCTCTGACGACGATATGGCAAATTCCAATACTCTTACTGATACAGTGATTATTGCAAATTCGCTACCTACCCTCGCTTACAATGGCGAAGAGACTCAAACAGCATTGGTTGATTTGAGTCCACAAGTTGATTCTGATGACGCTAACGGTGATTCTGTTACTCTATCGTGGCAATGGATGCGAAACGGCTTCATGACCGATGAAACCGGCCCAACAATCTCTGCAAACAAACTGGGTGCAGGAGACATTTGGACCGCAATGGTAACTCCAAACGATGGAATGGACGATGGCCAGATGCTATCTATTGACTTCTCAATATCAAATACTGCACCGGTTGCCATAATTACTGCACCAGACAAATTGGTAAAAGGGGCAATGGTTACCTTCTCTGCTACAGATTCAACCGACGTTGACGGTGCGGTTGTAACCGCAATATGGAGCATTGATGGTGCTGTGATGCACAATGGAATGACATTCACAACCACGATGACAAGTGCGCTAAACTTGGAAGTCAAGGTAATCGACGACCTTGGAGCAAACGATGTTACTTCCCAGTCTTACATTGGAACAGCACCTCCTAGCGCCAGCAATGTCAATGCAGAATTGGACGGAAGCGATGTCGTAATCTCATGGCAAGGTGATGCTGAAGACTGGGCAATCCTTCACAACGGAGAACAGATTGGTACAACAGCAGAACTGAAGTTCAGACACACTCCAACAATAGAAGGACAGCATAATTACAGCGTTCTTGCGATAATGGATGGCCAAGTAATCCAAGATGAATCAGCAGGCATCAGCGACTCGGTAGAGCTGACTACCAATCTTGTTGCTGAAGCACCTGGTCCAAGTGAAACAGCAGGTTTAGTATTCAGCATCGTTATGTTGTTGATTGGATTAGTGGGAATTGGCCTCTCATTCATGCCTAGGAGGGATTGAATGAGGTTCAAAATAGCAATTGTATTGCTATTGATGATTTTGTCAACTACCATCAGCACTGCAAATCCTGGTGGAAAAGGAGACGCTGTCCGCTCGAGAGACTGTGCCGGCTCCTGTCACGGGTCCTCTTCGACTAACGGATCCTCGGGTGCTGAATTAGCGATTCAATTTCAGAGCGAAGTTTACGCCGGCCTGCTCACGGAAATTGAAACCTCAGTTAGTTTTGCAGAAGTCAGTTCAAACAATATGGTTGGATTGACGCTTTTGATTAATTCAGATGGTGCTAAGGACCTTCCAGCAAATGATGGCTGGGAGATAATAACCGATCCAAATGGGGGGACCAATAACTATGTCGAAATTGTAGATTCATTTTCAATAGAGAGCATGGTATCACAAAAATGGACCCTTAGAGCACCATCTAACCCAGGTGACTACAACTTGTATTTGGCAATTCAACATGGTTCACCAAATGGCGGAATTGCAATGACGGGGATATCTTCGATGCAATCTGTTACAGTGTCCGAAGTTCCTGAAAACTTACCTCGATTAGCCGATAATTGGCAACCAGTAAATAGCAGATTACTGGGCGAGGAAACTGAGATTACTTTAGAGACACTTAACACAGATTCAGTTGTTGTAGAATTACAGAGTGGTGGAGAAATTATCAATCTAGAAGTTGTTGAAAATAAGTTCACAATACCAGCCGCAGTAAATCCAGGAGTTGTACAATGGCGAGTTATTTTAGATGGTGAAGGACCAACTCAAACCTCTCCATGGTTTAGACTGAGTGCAGTCGAGCCGGGCTGGGAAGTTGATGAGACTGCGTTGTATTTGCAAGGGTTTGCATTGTTGTTTCTCTTTGCTGGGCTGGTACTCGTTCAGAAATCGTCATCATCTTCTGAAGTAGAAAACAAGTATGACAATTCTTTCGAAGTAAATTCACAATTTGGAGCGATTCAAGAAGAATCAGAGACGCAAACCAATACAGTTCGACCGCTGCCAGCAGGAGGTCTTCCGGAAGGTTGGACTATGGAGCAGTGGGAATACTATGGCCACGAATACCAAGGGGGATTCCAATGATTTCCGCTGGTACCTTCCACGTGATTGCAACTGAACTTACAGTTGGTACTTTCGCATTATCCGGCGTTGCCTTCCTTTTGTGTGCCTTGAATAAGGGTCCAAGTTCGAGAGAAGCCGTTGCACACTGGGCTCTGCTTGGCGGACTAATTGCAACACCATTTGCAATAATTAGCGGTGTAAATGCGATTAGTGGAGAAGGAATTGATAATCCAATGCTAGCAAACAAATTGCTTCTTTCAATGACTTCTGCTGGGTTAGCAATCGGCCTTCTTCTTCGAAAGATGTGGGGCTCGACAGTGGATTTGCGACACGCTAGTGTTGGAATGATCTCTGTAGCCTTAATGCTAACAACTGCAGGAATCGGAGGAGAGTATTCCCGTGGAGAAACCCTTCTCCTATTCATTCCAAAAGATACCGTTATGCTATTTCCAATGTGGGCGAGCATTACGATTCTAGCACTGGGATTAGCGATCTTCGCTAAATCAGCCGTACAACATCGAAGTTGATGCAGGCGCTGGACTTCCCTCAGCACCTTCCATCATGCTCCTGATTTGTTCTTCCAGTTGCTTCGCCTCTTCTAGGAGAGGTTCATGGTCTAAATCAGCAACTGGCATCATTTTGTTGAGTTGCTCGATAATAACCGCAGCCGCTCTTGCATCTGGGAAACGAGGGTCTGCTTCGACCATGATACTCATGATGCTCCTGCCACGGCTCGCTCCTTCGCTAAGCATTGCTCCGGTCATTCCTTTGATTACACCTTGTTCGAGTAATTTGATGTCCATTTCTTTGAGCAATTCGGCCATCTTTGGAGTTGCTGCAACACCTAGTACATCGACTTCTTCGGTGTCTTCGTATTCTACCAAAGGTTCGTTTCCATTTAGGCCGCCTTTCATTCCCTTTCTTGCGAACGCATCAATTAGTACTCCGACAGCTGCTTTTTGTTCTCTTGACCATTCGAATAGCGAACTAACGATTTCGTTTACTAGAGGGTCAGGCACAATCATCTCACTCATCAAGAGTAGAACTTTGTCGCACACTCCTTCGATTTTACAGATTGGCTCACCCGCATACGCACGGATTGGTGGCAGAGGTACACCATCTTGAACTAAACAAATTGCGGGTAACTTTGGATGAGCGACTCCTCCAATGTATTCTAATTTCAAGTGGTCGATCAAAAAGTGTGCAACTACGCTTGATACCATTCCAACGCTGGGAAAACAGCACACTACGAGCGCATCCTCTAGGTCAACATCCTTGTCAAGCCAAACCTTTGCTTGTTCCATGTGTCGAGGACGCACGCCCCCGTGTATAATCTCCACCCTTCATTTCTTCACCTTAATCCGAAGCGATTTGAAGGAGGTCCACTCAAGCAGGCCCATGGCCGAGGGAAAACCACACACCCTTTCCCCCTCGGCGTGGAACAGATTCGAGACATGTCCTCGAATGTATTGGTTAAGCCGTCAACGTCTACCTCGTAAAGCAGGAATGGCAGCTAGTTTAGGAACAGCAGTTCACGCATCGATTGAAGACTTGTTACAAGTCGACCTTTCCGGTAGAAAATCCGACGAAACTCATTGGTTACCAGATATGGCTGAAAATTTCCTAAAACAAAGATGGGAAGAAGAGAAGGAAATTTTCTTTGCAACTCCTAGAAGGCCAATGTGGAAAGAAAAAGAGTGGGATAAGGCAAAACGAATGCAGCGTGGTGCAATCAAAATGCTCCTTGGACTAGTTGGAGCAGAAGGAGTAACTCCACTGAAAACAACAATTGGCATTTGGAAAAGTATCCTATCTCGAGTGATAGCGGTCGAAGGCGAATTGCGTACAAGCGATAATCGCCTAATGGGAAGGCTAGACATGCTCTTTGCCGATGTTGATTCGAATGGTGAACTTCAGGGATGGATTGTTGCCGACCTCAAAACTGGAAGGGCACCAGAATCAAATTTGAAACCCGAGGTTCAGAGACAGTTACTGCTTTACAGAGATATTCTACTTTCCAATAACCCAAACGCTCCACCGGTAAAGACCGAAGGTTGGTACACTGAAAATTCTACAAGATACACTGCATTGGGTGAATCTGTCATGGAAAAAGCACTCGAAGCGTGGGAGGCTACACAACCAACCGATGTGCCACTCGAAGCAACACCAGGGCAGTCATCCTGCGGAGGATTTTGTGATTGGAAAGCATGGTGCCCACACTGGTGGAATTGGAGGTTGGAGAACGGAACCCTCGGTACTGAAGATTTTTCAGATTCTGTAATTTTATTACATCATTTTGATGATAGAAATGGTTCGGGAATTGCAGAGATATGTGAGCCAGCAAATGCTGAGGGAAGAGCGATGCCTACAGGTATACAGGTTCCAATTAATTTCGATGGTAGAGGAAAAGAGGCTTTGCAAGAGTTGCTTGCAACCGGTCACCAAGGTCCAATTTTTATCGGGAGTGCTATGACAAATCGTGAAACTTGGAGAGTTGGTCATTGGTGTGATGTTCTTGCTTGGTCACCCATTCCTGATGCTTGAAATGAAATCTTTCAGAATTTCTCTTGCATCATCATCTTCAATTCCTTTTGGCGACAGTAACCAATCTACATAACGTGGATCTTCATTCTCTATTGTTTTCAAATCCTTACCTCTATGCCTACCAAAAGCAATGATGTAGATGCCATCGTCAATTCTGACGCGCCCATTCTTGTCGAGCGAATCTAAATCTGAGAGTGACCGACCCAAATCGCTCTCCTCTTTCCTTGCCTCACCTGAAATTAACCAGTGCTCAATATCTTCAAGAGAGCGCCTAAAACTTGAGGGGTGGTCTCTCATTAATTTCCACAGCAGTAGAAGGCTTGCCGCAGCATCTGCAGCTGCATCGTGAGCATTTGATAGGTCGATTCCATGCCTAGCACACTGAGCTCCAAGGTTGTGCGGCCTAGGTATCTTCAACCGTCTTACCGTTTCCAGAGTATCTAGTACAACAATTGGCTTGGGAGGGGAAATACCGCACCGGAAGAATTCGTTCTCTAGTAGAGGCATATCGAATTTTCTTGCATTGTGTCCAACTATAACCGAGCCTTTCATTAGGTCGCTAATTTCCTTTGCATAGTGATTGAAATTAGGCTTACCTCTGACATCGGAATCGTAGATGCCGTGTACGTTTGAGGCACCGTATGGAATAGTGCGCTGCGGGTTGATTAGCACTTCATAATGGATCGGTGTTCCATCAGAATCTGCTCCAATCAACGCAATTTGTACAATCTTGTCGCTGTTGGTAGATATTCCAGTAGTTTCTAGGTCGAAAGCCAAGACTCTGTGCCCTTGGAGAACGTCGACCATGGCTGTGGGTAACAGCCACATCAAATGAACATCACTACCAAATTTCTATTTCACTAATACAGTGACAGGTGTATATGGGCATCTGGGATTGGCTGAGGAAAAAGCCTGAAGAGCCTGAGCAAAAACCTACTGAAATTGTTGTTGATTTACCAGAGTTAGACAAGGACGCCCTCTTTGAGGAAACAAAATCAGTTTTTGAATCAGATAATGAAGACGTCAAGGAACTTCAACTAGTTGATGCCACACCAGAATATGATACTGGAGACGTTGAAATCGGAGATTTGCTAAATGATGAAATGAGTTCAAATTATGAGTTGAACACAGTCGATGAAGCAGAATATGAGGACCTTCTTGTAGATGCAGAGATTATTGGCGACCTGCCCTCAGAAGTTAGTTTCGAATCGTAAAAAACCTGTCCATATAGGGGACAGGGTTAGATAAGAAGCGCCCAAGCGCAAATCATGAACAGCAAGAGAGGGGTATTCTTATCCGTCATCTTGCTGGTGCAATTACTTGCAGGCTGTACAGCGGTTTTGGATTCTACTACCGACCCAAGAGCAGCACTAATCGCTACTCCAAATGAGATACAGTTAGGTGAAGAAGTAACATTTGACGCAAGAGCCTCAGATGCGATTGAGGGGGTAATTACAGAATTTGCATGGGATTTCGGAGACGGAACTCAGGCTACAACTATTGCAGGATTTACTTCACATCAGTTCCTACGTTCTGGTCAATTCAATGTAAAACTCACAGTCACGAACGATGGTGGTGGAAGCGACTCAACCACTGTGCTCGTGAGAGTAAACGGTGCTCCGCAAATCAATCTCTCAATTCCTGATGTTGTACGCAGTGGGGATATTGCGATGCTGGATGCATCACAAACAGTCGACCCAGAGGGAAGCCCAATGAAGTTCATGTGGGATTTGAATTTCTTAGAGGACAGTAACGGTGATGGCGACACGAGAAACGATATCGATTCTACTGAAGAAGTTGTATACCTGCCAACCGAGACTAGTGGAACCATTCTAGGTTCACTAACCGTCGATGACGGTGAAGGAGGCGTCGCCTCACAGCCTTTCACTATCGAAGTGCAAACTCGTAAATTCAAGGTCAGCTGGATTCAGGAAACTCTAGAATGGAATTATGATGATTATCTAGCCCAAGGAGAAACTTGGTCTGATAACATGACTCCAGGCGAAGGTGTCAGAATAATGGCTTACGAAGCGCTTCTTGAGTTGGATCAGGATTTGGTATTCCCACCGGATAACTTCACTCTTTCACTTAAGGTAACAGAAGATGCCTACAAGCGTAGTGCTCAAACAAGTCCAGGAAATCTCACAAGGAATGAAACTACGATGGCTGAGTTAGAAGATAGTGAATTGAATCCTGCACCAGAAGAGGGGATTTACGACTCGGATAGTGCGGAGGAGTTACTTGGTTCACTGTTGGGTGAGCCGGGTGCAAGATTCGGTCAGGGCGAATGGGTTTGGACGATTGTTGCACAAAATGCAGACCCTGATTCAATCATCCCTGGAACACCAGACCCTGATGGCGGTAACGATTACACATTGAGAATTGTAATCACAGTACTCACTCCGGTTTTGACCGAAGTGGCTTACGATTGATTCAGTTGAATTGAATCGGCTGAACAGTTTTCCAGTTTGCATTAGCCAATTTCTTTGCCTTTCCATCTGCAATAATTGGGTGGATGTGATTCAGTCTTCCATGCATTCCATGGACTCCAAATTTAACTCTAAGTTCGACTTGTCTGTCTCTCTCAGCCGCTTCCAACTGTTCGTCGTCAAGTTCAACACTTGCCAATTCCTTCCCGCTGGTTGCAGAGGAGATTGAGAACCTGTTACCGTTTAGGTGAGTACGGGGCTTAAAATCCATGTCATCTGGGTCGTTCATCCACGCTTCGACGTCTATTGAGAGGTAATCGCGAATTCCGACTCTCTTGATTTCGACAGAATCTACCATGGTGACCAAATCACCCGAGAGGCCGGCAATTGAAAATGTCTCCCATTGATTGGGACATTTGGGGTTTTAACCTACTCTTTGATATGGGTTGAATGTGATTTTGGGTTTATGTCTCCACCGACAAGAGGAATAGGTACTCAGAAGAAAGCAAGACTGCAACGACTCAAAGATGAAATTAAGCGATTTGTCTTTGCTAATCCTGGTTGTAGCGCACAAACAATTGTAGCTCATTTAGCTCACGACAAGAAACTCAAAAATCACGGACTGACGCCAAGAAAAGTAGGATTCTTCATTCCTAGACATCTAAAATCACAACTAACTTGGTGGCAAGATCATGTTGCTGGAAGAAGAGTTTACGGTCCAGAGGACACAGAATAATCGACAGTCTCAAAGTGCTCCATCTATGCCAGCGGGTTATGAGTGGCGTTACTGCCTATTTCGATTTGGACGGCACTCTCCTAGATGCATCCAGTGAAAAAAGCCTAACCGGTATGCTGGTAAAACGAAGACCGTGGAGGATTCCAATCGGCACGACGATGTGGACTCTAGGGTTTGTTGGGAATTTACTCCGGGGCAGATCTGTATATGATGCAGCTAGAAATAGAGGGCACCTTGCACTATGTAATTGGGAAACTTTGCGAAAATATTCGTCAGAGTTAGTTGAATCAAAGTTGTCGAAAAGAGTTAGCCTTGAGGCAGTTGAGAGATTAAATTGGCACAGGGACTTGGGGCACAGGCTAGTCTTGGTTACAGCCACCGTAATGCCGATGGCACAGGCAATGGCAGATTATCTTGGCATGGACGCAGTTTATGGCTGCGGACCAGAAAAAATGACAGGAATGATGTCAGGCTCAGAAAGAGGTTGGAGTGTCCCAAGAAGAAAAGGCAAGGTTCCAATAGTCAGGCAAGATGCAGAGGATGTAGGTCACAACTTATCCGACTGTTGGGGTTATGGAAACACTCACGCAGATTCATTTTTCATGGCGATAACAGGCAATCCTGTTGCGGTTAACGCAGAGGGTAGACTGAAGAAGATAGCCAAAGAGAAAGAGTGGACACAATTCGAATGGCGTGTTTGATGCCCGTCGCGCTTAAATGGGGAAGGCAGGTCGCCGAGAATACACTGGCCCCATAGTGTAGCCTGGATATCACAGTGGCTTGCGGAGCCACGAACCCGTGTTCGAATCGCGGTGGGGCCGCCATTCAGATCCTTAGGGCTAATCTATTCCTCTTCGTTTACTAGGTGCACCTTTTCATTTAGAGCAGCTCTTGCGGACGCATTTAGAATTGGCAGTGCGGCTAGAGCGACACAGATAGCCATGCATACGCCACAAAGATACGACATGAGTTCGGTAACAGTGGTGACTTCTTTAGGCAGCATTTCTGATGAGACTTGAGCCATCATCCACGTCCCTCCAAATCCACCCAAGAGGCCGATTGTTGAACCAGCAAGCGATAGCTTGACTCCCAGTAAGTTGAGCCTGAATAGGAGTATTCCGCCTACCAAAACCAGAACGCCCCCGAAAATTAGCGTGTAACCTCGAACAGAATATGCGCCATCATCTCTAACTTCGTCGTGATAATCTTGATATTCTTCAGCGGTAATGTTGATTTCTTGATTTTGATAATTATCTAATATTGCATCCAAGTCAGCATCAGGGAAATCATCAGCCATCGAATTTCTGAAATCTCCCCAGCCGACTAAAATCATCAATATAGAGCCCATAATTAGCAAAATTGCAATCGTCTTGGGTCCCTTTTTGTCGGGCCTTGGTGCGAATAAAGAGGCCGGTGGCGCTAAACCATCATCCCCACTCATGCGTATAGAAAATTCATCACTCACGCTTACAACCCTCCAAGCCTGAACGTAACTCTGATGGAATTGGTAATGATTCCATGTTTTTCATACTAACACAAACTGTTACTTGCTCACTAGACCAAAGCAACTCATTTTCATGATTGTGGAATTCGTACTTCCAAGTGCAGGATTTCACTCCTACATTCGAAATCCAGATTGTTGCAGTTACGTGATCTCCGTATCTAAAAGGCGCATGGAATTGCGAATTGATGTTTACAACAGGGAATCCAATCTCTAAGTCCATTAGAATTGTAGGATAATCAATCCCACAGATTTTCTCCCACGCTTCCTCAAAGAATCTGTGTGCCAAGTCAAAAATTCTGGGATAGAATGCTATACCAGCCATGTCTAACATTGGGAAGTCGACACGTCTGCTCAGTTTTACTGGCATGATTATGCGTAGGGGAGGGAGTTCTTCAAGCATCCTCGGGCTTGGGCCATTTTTTTGCAAGAACCTTTTCTAAGTCCTCATCTAGTTTAGCATTCCACCAATCACTGCCCTGCCAAATGGCATATCTTCCTCTTATCCCGCGAATATCAGCACCTTTGAAAGAGCAATTTCTGAAATTGGAAAGGTTTAGTCTGGCCTTACGAAGGTCAGCACCACTGAAATCACAGTTGTCGAAAGCAGATTTCATCAAATCGGCCTCTACCATAGAAGCGCGATTAAAGTTGGAGTCTGTGAAATTACCTTCCGTCAAATCTGCGTTGTCCAATATACACCGCTTAAAGTTCGATTTTGGATGGTTCCCCCTACGCAGTAATTCACCTGCGTGGTTTTGAAACGACCAATCAAGAGGTTCTTCCTCTCTGTCGGTACTACTGCCCGACATAACCATCAATTCACCTCAATATCGGCTTCGCTTATCTAGGTGTGCCCTTCCTTCAGGAGTCAGAATTGCGTAACGGTTCTTTTCTTTTGCAGACGGCGGGGTTACCAAGAATCCTCTTTCTCTTAGTCTGTTCAAATAGAGTGATAGGTTGCCTGGAGGTTCTAGTCCTGCGTCTTCGAATAAATTATCGATAACTCTTGGCGGACTGTCATTTATTCCCTCTACGTCTCTCAAATATTGGATTGCTCCAAGTACTTGGTCTGGCTTCCTGATCAGGCTGCAATTTTCGATAAGTGCTCTAAATGCTGAACCTCTCTCCGGGAGTCCGGCGTCTCTAGCAGCATCAACCGCAGCTTCTATTGCACGTTCACGTGCGTTTCTAATTCTTGAGAGTGCGATTGACCAGGTGTCATCTTCTTTGACCCTAATCAATCTCTCATCGACACTGTTCTGTGCGCCGGAGATGTCGATTTCTACATCGCCCGCTCTAATCAGAACCTTGGCTTCGTCATCCATTTTACTACCTCTAATGTCCCGACTTTACACTTCTTCCTAACCGCATGTCAACTAAACAAAAAGAGCCGTTTCATTCTGCAGACGTATACCTTGAGTAATAAAGGACTGTTTGCACCCTTAAACAAAATGTTATCTAAGCGAATAACGAAATACTAATTCGCTCCTGATTGCATTCGTTCAAAAAGGGGTACGAATGACGTATTTTGGGTAAGACACATGAAGGGGCTACTTTCTCAGCAATCAATACGGGTGGTTGAATGAAGCGTAATTCTGCACTTCTGATGATTTTACTTATGCTAACTTCTTGCGTTCCGCTGACATTTGTTTCTGCTTCGGGCGAATCGCTCAGTTTCAATAATTTCACTGGTGGGTACGCAACTGTTGATGTTAATTTACAAGGTGGTGTTACAAACAATAGCACTTCAATAGAAGTTCCAAGAAATGTCACCTTTACCACTTCCGGATTTGAGGTTTTGATAGATTCAGATGACCAAAGTCCTGGTGAAGTTTGGGTAGACGTTGGGGAAGACGGGGTTTTTGAGTGGGAATTCACAGGCACTGGATACGGGGACATAGGTCAGCAAAACGAATTCTATGATGGAAACAATTGGTACGTTTCACAGGCTCCTTCAGGTAATTCCACAAGTCCAACAATTTTAATTCCTTCAGAATCGATAATCCAGGACTCAAACCTCGAGGTTGGCTTTTCTCCTGATTCTGGTGGTGGATTTTTCCCAATAGGGTCCCACCAAGAGGTTATTGAAACAGATATCGACAACGATAGTTTACCAGAACCGATGTTCTTGCTAGACATACAATCCAACAATTCGACTTCAATTGTTTGGGCTGATTGGAATTCCGGTAGCGGACTTACCATGTCTACTCCTATCCAAACTTGTGATAACGCAACATCGATTACTACCGGTGATATTAACGGAGACGGTAGCCAAGACATAGTTGCATTTTCAACATCTTCCAGTAAAGCATGTATCCACTTGGCAAATGGTACCACCTTCGATCCCGTCCTAAATCAAACTATTTCATCGGGTACTTCCATGGCAAAAATGGGCGACATCAATTCAGATGGTGCAGACGAAATAGTGACCGTAACAACCGGCGGGTCAATCTCTTTCTACTCATGGAACAATACCACCTCAGGACTTTCTTCGCCTGTCTCTGAAACCATTGACCAAAATGGTACATTCGGTTTCCCAGCGATTTTGCTGTCTGTCCATGTTGGTGATTTATTCAACAATGGAAATGAATCAATGTTGGTCATGGATAGTACCGGTCATTGGACACACTGGAGCGTGATTTCAGGAATTTTAGCAGGGCCTCTAACGACCTTTGACGACATCTCCAGGGATGAAATTCTTACTGATTTAGACGGTGACGGCGATATTGATATTCTGGGCTCGAGCAGTCAAGGTTACGCTATGAGAATTAACAATGGAACAACTTGGAAGCTTGAGTCATTCCAAGGTATGATTTCACTCGTCAACTCAACAGTTGTAGATTATGATAATGATGGAAATTTGGAACTCATGACACCTATACCTGGTGTTTCTGACGGTAGTTCTACAACAGTTGAAGGGAATATTTCACTCAGACAGATTAACTCGACGAATATTTCAACACCATCGTTGATGGGATTGGAGCCTTGGTCTATTCCAACATCAATTTTGACAATGGATATGGATGGCGACGGGGTCATCGAGCACATTGTATCTGCTGGAGAAACATCGAAGGGTGTTTTCATCGCAGGATGGCACAGTATAGAGTTGGATGCAGATAAAGATGGCACTCCTGAGATGAGTAGAACTGGTTATGCTGGCGATTCAGCAAATGGTTTAGACCCACTTCAAATGCGCGATGAAAGCAATGCTATTAGGCAAGATTTAGTGCAAATCATCTTATCCCTGCAAACCACTGTTGATGGCTATGGAATTTCGATGGCAAATCTCTCCATGAATGTCAAGACAACCGGAAATGGTGAGTTCAATTATTCAGGTTTGGATATTGGTTATGATTGCTCATTTACAGTAAACCAGAACCCCCATTTAATTGGTAATTTAACCAACTCACTAAATCAACAAATGACAGGGGGCGTTGGTAATCTAACAATAGATATCCCTCTTAACTCGACAAAATCGGGGCTTATATCTCTGTCAAATTATTACGCAGTTACAATTCCAGGAGCTCCAAATTTAGCAATTCCAGTAACTCCGGTTTTACAACTTGTGAGTGCAACACCAGAAATGGTTGAATTCAGGTGGAATGACTCAATCGAATACGGATTGGACTTCATAGAATTTGAAATTTTCAAACTCGAATCCTCTAGCCAGACAATTAACTTGCTAGACGTGTACAATAGGTCATTCTTCAATCAAACTATCGATACAAATGTAACAGTGGGCTCAACATATTGGTATGTTGTAAGGTCAACTCACCAATACGGCATAGCCTCCAATTTCTCACAAGCACTGATGGTTACAGTACCTTATCCGGCCCCACCTTCTCAATTGACAGGACTCTCCCTAACCGATGTTGGCTCCGACCAAGGCGGAGTGCTGAGTCTATCTTGGAATCATTCTTTGGATGAATTTTCAGAGTATGAGGTGTACCTAGAAACGTCTGAGTTTACATCGATAAGTGGTTTGAATCCATTGCTGAATATTTCATCTTCCCAAAACTCAACTTTGTTGTCTGAATTGATAGATGGTCAGGAATACTGGGCAGCCGTGGTTGCCGTCGACCAATATGGAAACAAAACGGAAGACGTTGTTTCAGTTGGCCCAACCTATCCACGTAACGATGAACCGAACGCCGTAAATCTGCAATTAACAGTCAGCTCTGTAACCTCTATCGGCTCTCCATTCGACTTACAGATTAGTGCTGAAGTCGATGGCCAGGAAATTATTCCACCCGGTGACATCACGATTACAATGCAAACTGCTGATGGCTCATATCCAATCTCTACCAACTGGGACAATATTTCCCTCGCTAATTTTTCAGAATTGGTATCTTCAGCATCTGATATTTCTGGTGATGTTACATTCTGGGCCAACTACAGTGGTGATATTGGTGACGAACAAACTAGACCTCTCGCCTCCGCATCTACTTCAGCCTCAGCACTTGTTAGTGTGCAGGCAACTTTGTCATCATCAGAGGAAGTTTACGAATTGGACTGGGAGAATGAAACCAGTGTAAGGATAGACCTCAGTGCGATAAATCCATCACAGCAAGGTTTGATGGAAGGAGCATCGTTTACATGGGTAGCATACAACAATACAACGGGTAACAGTTCTACTGGTAGTGGTGTTATCCAGAATGGATTCCAGCAGTTTGTTGTTTCATTCAATGAATCCGGAATACTGTTTGTAAACCTAACAGGACCTTCATGGATTGACGCAGGTTCAAATTCTCTGCAGTTATCTCTTGTTACTTATGGTACATCTGTAGGAAATAATGAAACTGATGGCAATACAACTACAGAAACTCCTTGGGCACCCGATACAATGTTGGATGTAACTCTTGATTGTGGGGAGGTCATAATCGACCCTTCAATAGACCAGGAATTAGATTGTACTATTACAAACCCTAACAACTACTCTGTAGAGATTTCACTCGAAGCAGATGGTTGGTCACAATGGTCTGACTACATACTATTCGAACCAACTGCAGGACAAGGTGACTTTACTCTGGCCGATTTTGAAAGTAAAAATTTGGAAATTAGGGTAGATATGGTACAGGACTTGAGAGAAAATGGATTACTCAATGGATTAATTCTGGTTGATTTGCGACAGGGTCCAGCAGACTATACAAGTCCTGGAGACATGCCTCAAACCTTTGAAATTCAATGGTCATTGATTGAAGAAACCGTAGTTGTTGATCCAAATCCACAAGATAACAATACAAATCAGACAACAGATACCGAAGACAGTTCTTCCTCAGACAATACAATGTTGATTCTAGGAGGAGTTGGAGGTTTAGCTGTAATTGGTTTGGGGGTATTCATTGTACTTCGAATGAGAAATAGTGATTTCGAGGATTGGGATGAAGACGATTTGGACATGGAACCTGAGATCGAAGCACCTCAAAGAGCGAGCAAACCTCTACCGGTAGGCGTTGCCTTGGATGAATTTGAGGACAAGACAATAGTCGATGAAACACCAGATAGGCCCGACATAATCAACGAGTTTGAGGACAGTGATGACTACGTGGAAGATTCAGTCGAGGCAAACGAAGAATACGTCGAAGAAGAATACTCAGAACACGAGGAATCTGACGACTCAGGAATCAGTGTAGATGATCACGGAACCGAGTGGTATGAAGACGAAGTCGGCGTTTGGTGGTATAGAGAAGAAGGCCAAGAAGATTGGTCGGAATTCGTTGATGAGTGATTTCGTAATACATTTGAATAGGTCATATAGAGGCGTAGATATGTCGGGCCAAGCAACATACGATTTGGTTTTGCATCAGGACGCAGACCCAACCACCAGCGGTGTAGCGATTTGTGGATTTTCAACTGTGGGAATGGTTGGTGTAATCGCTGCCTCCCATGTTATTAGCCAACTAAAATTGAATCAATTAGGTACCGTTCTAAATCCAGATTTCCCTGCCATGGCTTTGGTTCATCATGAAGTTCCAAAGCATCCTGTAAGAGTGTACCAAGGGGATGGTGTTGGCGTATTCACTGCCGAAGTGAGGTTTGGGCCAGAACGTGATGTTCTTTTTGCAAACACAGTTCTCGATTGGTTCACCAAAGGCGGATTTGACAAATTGATTATCATCGATGGTGTAGCTAGAGAAAATCTAGACGATAGGGAGGATTCTCTCTACGGTGTCAGTTCTCTACAAATCGGTAGAGACAGATTGAAGAAGGCTGGAATTGAACCAGTAAGGCAAGGTATCGTTGCTGGAATTGCTGGTTATCTAATCGCAGAAGGGGATAGACTCGGACTTGATGTCACAGCAATCCTAGCAGATTGTAACCCCATGTATCCTGATGCTAGGGCTGCAGCTCTTGCAATTGAGGCAGTAACAGATGTCACAGGAATTGACATCCCTCTTTCTTCACTTTTGGAAGATGCAAGAAAGATAGAGGATAGCGTTCGAGAAGTGTTTGAAAATTCTCAAACTATGCTACCAGCGCCTGAGGATGAAATCGACCCTTCATTCGGCTGACCTTGCAACTTCTAGAACGATTTGCCAATCTGCGTTTGTTGCGAACATTGGCTCAGGCATTTGACATTGGGTCATTTTGTAACCCCTTTTCTCCAGCCCAGATTTCAGTTTCTTCATGGAAGGGATTTGCCCGATGCCTGCTGCTATTCCGATTTGGTCGACCGCGACTAGCAAATGGTCACCGGATAACAAATCAGCGGATTCAGAAATATGTCTAACACTTCTTTCGATTTCTCTTTGCGAATGTTCAATATCGAAATCAGTCCAATCTTCGGGATAATCTTCTTTCTTGCCTGCACAAATTTCAATCGCTCTTTCAACCGTCATTCTTCCGGCAATATCGGCATCAAATAGAGGGCCAGTCCACATTGGTCCTGAAAATTCTCCTGAGGGAATCGGTGCAAAATGATAGGGCTCTGACCTTATTCTGTATCCAATTTTATCCCTCCAACTAGATGCGTTTTCTTTTGACCGCTTCAACAGAACGCTTACGCGAACGTGGTGACCGTCGAATAGAGATAGAATTGGATGAATTGATTTGTCATGCATTGCAGCGATTCTTGCAATAACTCCAAGCAATATTCTCGTTGCATCATCGTGCATGTAGGCATCTCTGATTCCAATCGAGCCGTATCTTCTTGCAGCACTTGTCTTTGCTGAACCACACAGTGCAGCGATATCTGTTGCAGTGACTTCCAGCACTCCTATTCGGGATATAGATTGAATTGCGGTATCCAAGAAACTAACCGGGGAGCCAAATGGGTCCAAATCAATCCACTGAAATGGAGCTTCAACCATCAGGCGCTTTGCATCTCCGTTAATCCACTGGATTCCATCTTCTACGGTGTCTTGCGGTTTAGCATCGAATCTGCTTGGTTCAGGAATCCAGTGTATCCCATCGCCAACCGGGTGTTTTTCATGAGAGATTTGACCCCAAGCTAATGCATCTGAATCTATGTCATTAGCAGTTATTCGCAATCTCTCCTGTTGTGGTACTTCTTTGCGCCATCTTCGAGGCCTTACGCCAGTTGCGCAAAGAGCGTCTAAAACTCTGACAATTTTATCCTCGGGAACTAACCAGTTATTTTCTAAAGCATCGGCTAACAGGAGAACTGAACGTGTTCTAGCAGGGGCCATTGCAGGGTTGAGAAACCCTTCACCAGTTTTTGCAGCAGGCCCTCTAGGCATATGGGATGGTCTAGGCTGGTGGTCTCTGAGGTGAACAGAAGTTCTTCCCTCTAGCCAGATGTGACCGGGCCAGCCTTCTGGTTCCATGTTTAGACCTCAATAATGCTCAAAGACAACATCCGGATTAGAATGGGTAACCTTTCTTCCATTATCTACAACTTTTCCAATAATTGCGCATCCAGGCATTCTCTCTGATAGCCATTCGTTAATGTCCTCTGCCACACTTGAATCGACTGCGATTATCATGCCGCATCCCATATTGAATGTTCTATACATTTCTCTGTCGTTCACGTTTCCATTTTCTTGAATCCATTTGAACTCAGGTAGAACAGGTAGTGGATCACTGATGTGCCACCCCAACGAATCGTGGAGTCGTAAGAGGTTGGATAACCCGCCACCTGTAACGTGACAAATACCATGAATGAAACTAGAAGCACAGGGACCATCCTGAATCAGATCTACAACTGGATCACAATAGATTCTAGTTGGATTCAAGAATACTTCACCAAGAGTAACATCTCCATTATTGAACCTCTCAATTCTACTCTCATTCACCGTGAATGGAGCAGCATCTTCCCAATTTGCCCCACAGTGAGAAATCACATTTCTAACCAATGAATATCCATTTGAGTGAACTCCTGAGGACGGCATACCGATTAGTACGTCCCCTTCTTTCAGATTAGCACCTGTGATTTCTGCACCCTTTGGTAGCCAACCAAGAGCAGTTCCGGATAAATCCAATTCTGTTACAATTCCAGGTAGGCTTGCTGTTTCTCCACCTGCTAATGTAACTCTAGCCCTTCTACATGCCTCTGCTAGGCTTGCACCCAGTGCCGCGTGAATTTCAGGATCAGGCTTTGGTACTGCAATGTAATCAACAAAAGCAATTGGTTCGGCACCAACACAGAGTAGGTCATTGACGTTCATTGCCATGCAGTCTATTCCTACTCCTGCCCACTGTCCTAACTTTGTGGCGATGGATAATTTGGAGCCCACTCCGTCTGTTGCTAATGCAAGGTAGTTGTCACCGAACTCGACTAGGCCTCCGAAACCGCCGGGTAAATCTACAGGCGCGCCTGGAGTTCCTGACTTTCGAACAGAGCGAGATAATGCGCCGACTAAAGCGCCTACAGCATTACCTTCAAGGTCGATATCTACGCCACTTCCAGCATAGTTCAACTCTTCTGCCATGACATCACCCAAACGCGCCACTCTCATCATGATGCCGATTCAATCTTGGATGCTAGCCACGGCAACGAGAGGTCTAATCTGTGGTCGATTCCGCTGTGTGTTCCAGGGAATTCTTCCCATTCATGGGCTATTCCTAGCTCATCCATTCGCGTGTGTAATTGTCTCAAACCGTATTGAATATTGTACTGGTCTTTGTCGCCGACATCAATCCAACACGGAGGTATGTTCTGATGGGTTTCAATCATCCGTAATGGGTCCCACTCCAGCCACTGAGCCCATTTCTCATCGTTGAATTTGCAGTTCTCATCCACCGGTAAACTTCCGTCACTGTAACTTGCTGCCATTGCTAAAATCATCAATGCATGAAAATCATCGCTACTCATAGAAGGAGTTTCTTTGATGTGTTTGAGGAATCCCTCCTCGCCACCATATGGACCGACTTGAGTTAAAGTTGAAGCCATCTCTATTCCAAATAATAATTCAAACCCACAGTCTCCTGAATGACAAGCAATCGCATCCCAGCAATCATCTTTCATGCCTCGAACAAGGGCTCCGTAACCTCCGCTAGATTTTCCAACCAAACCGAACCCAGATACGTCATATCTGTTGGAAATTTCGTTTCGCAGATCTTGATTTAACCAAGATCCCCAATTTCCAATGATTTTAGAATTAACAAATTGATTGCCGCCAAGGCTGGTAAATGTGTCCGGCATAACTAGAATTGATGGTTTCATTTTTCCTTCTCTAACCAATCGTTCATGACGCTGAGGCAATGTTTCACTGAATGCTCTCCAATTGGCTCTTGCAAAACCTGTGCCTGTAAACGGTGCTAGGTAGATTATGCATGGAAGCGAGTCACCGGAATTTGGAGGAATATGGACCACTATTTCTCTTTCAACCGGGTCCCCAAGTTGATTCTCTAGGTTATTAGAAGTGAAACAGAATCTTTCCAAAATTCCTCGGATGGGTTCAAAAGAGTGCTCCGGCATGAACCTGTGATGGGCATCAAGGAAATGTGCTTGGCGGTATTCCAATGGAAGCCAGTGGAGGTTGAATGATGCGGTTTAGTTGCAGTGGAAATGAAGGGGAAGAAGAGTTCAATCTCAATCATTATATGCATTCGCCAACGGCTACAGATGTCCGGTTGGGGGATTTGATATGACTATCCAAGAATTTGATTTGCCCGCAAGATGGAGAACTTTGCTACTCGAGAACTACAGCGAAGCAATACATACAATCGAGGTTCAATGGCCAGATCTCAAGTCCTTAGAAGTCTCATATCGCGATATCGAATCCTTCGATCCAGACTTTGCACGCTCAATTATTGAAGAGCCAGAAAACAATACTCAGGCCGCGAACCAAGCGCTCAGGCAGTTGGTTGCAGAATTAGGCTCTCCTAAGAAAATCCCGTTTGTGAGAATAATCGAGTTGCCTCCAGATTCAACAAGAAAGGTACGCCAACTGAGAAGCGAAGATTTGGGTTCAATGATTTCTGTTGAAGCAATAGCTACCAAAATCGGTAAAGTTCTACCTCGAACGTATGAGGGTGTTTTCATTTGTGCAGCATGTGGTCACCTAAGTCGAGTTAATCAACCAAATGAACAGGAGTTGGTTGAACCGGTAGAGTGTTTTGAGATCGATGGAGGATGTGGTAGGAAAAAGAACCAAACTAAATTCCATCAAAAAGTTGAGGAATCAATCCTGATCGATACACAATTCATAGAATTGCAAGAGCCTCCCGAAAACCTACGTGGTGGTGTTCAGCCAGAGAGAATCATGTGCATTGCAGAACACGACCTTGCAGGCAAATTGAATCCAGGAGACCGCGTTACAGCAAACGGTATGTTATTCGTCAGGAGCCAAAGAAAGGCAGGAAAAGACACTCCTATCTTTGACATATTTATGAGAATTCATAGCATTCAAAGAGACAACATTCCGCTAGAAGAAATTCAAATTTCTGACGATGAAGAAAGGCAGATCAAGGAGTTAGCAAGAAGAGAAGATATTCACGATTTATTGACTCGTTCAATTGCTCCGTCGATTTTTGGAATGACTAGACAAAAGGAGTCTCTCATGTTACAGTTGTTTGGAGGAGTTGCTTCCAAAGCCAAAGATGGAACGAGATTACGCGGTGACATACACATTCTGCTGATGGGTGACCCCGGTGTTGCAAAGTCACAGTTACTATCGTACATGTCTCAAATCTCTCCTCGCGGCCGCTTTACATCCGGTATGTCAGCATCGGCCGCCGGTTTGACAGCAGCCGCAGTTCAAGATTCTGCAGCAGATGGAAGGTGGACCCTAGAGGCTGGTGCACTAGCACTTGCAGACCTTGGATTAGCAGCGATTGACGAATTCGACAAGATGAATGAAAACGACCGCTCTTCAATGCACGAGGCAATGGAGCAACAGAGAATTTCTGTTTCAAAGGCGGGAATAAATGCAACACTGTCTACTAGGTGCGCTATTCTAGCTGCTGCAAACCCGAAAGCAGGGCGTTTCCAGGCGGTTTCTGAGGTGCCATTTACTCAACAAATCAATCTCAAACCTGCACTGATTTCGAGGTTTGATGTTATCTGGTTGTTAACCGACCAACCAGTTGCAGACCACGATTCTTTAATTGCAACTCACATAATGAATAACAGAGCAGATTCGACTCCAGAAATCCTAATTGAACAAGGAAGTGAAGTCGACCCTGCTAAATCTGCAAGGCATGAGGGAGTAGACAATAAGGAAGGGATTGTCAATAGAGAATTAATCAGAAAGTACGTTGCGTTCGCAAAAAGATCAATTCATCCTAGACTCACTGATGAAGCAAGAGAAGCCCTCAGAGAATTTTATGTTGAAACCCGAAGGCAGAGTGGTGAATCAACGGATTCAATTTCAATCTCGGCAAGAGCAATCGAAGGCCTCTACAGACTAGCTCAGGCGTCTGCTAGGGTACGGCTGTCTGAAATGGCAACTATCGATGATGCTGAAAGGTCAATCCGCTTGACAAGGTTCTGGCGCCACGAGTTGATGGGAGAAAACTTCGATGAGACAACCATCCACTCTGGAAAGAAGCCAACAAAGCGAAACAGAGAAAGAGCGATAGTCGAAATTGTTAGAAGAATAACGCTCGAATCTGGCAAGGCGGCAAATTTGAATGATGTATTAACCGAAGTTGGTAGAATGGATATTAGCCAAGATGTTGCTATGGATATCATTGACGAATTAGTTACTGCTGGTCAGTTAATGCGTCCACAAGGATACGAAACACTTGCACCTGTTTGATACGATGCTTCATATCAAGGAAATATTTCAGGTGCTAATATGGAACCTATTGGTGATGTAGCGAACCCTGCATCCCTTGACCCTGAAAGTTTAGGTTTTATGTGCGGAATAGAGGTTCATCAACAGTTGGCAACTGGAAAGTTACACTCTAGACAACCAGGTGAACTTCACGACATTACTATCGAAACCTTACCAGAAGATTGGCAGCGTTACTATCGTAAATTACGCTCATCATCAGGTGAAGGCGGCGCAGTTGATGTAGCTGCAAGATTTGAGGCTCGAAGAAACCGGTCATTCGTGTACTGTCAAGCACCTAATGCAGGCCTAATCGAATTGGATGAACAACCACCTTTACCTCACGACAAAGACGCTCTTGATATCTCACTGACAGTTTCCGGTATGCTAGGGGCCCATCCAGTTCCGTTACTACAGACAATGCGCAAAACAGTAGTAGATGGTTCCAACACAAGTGGTTTCCAGCGAACGACTCTAGTCGCCACAGACGGAGTATTGGAAACTGATGGTGGCCCAGTTGGAATAGACGTACTCTGTCTTGAAGAAGACAGTGCGCGCAAGTTAGACAGCGAGTTGACTCCATCAGGTGAAGTAGTAACTTGGAATTTGGACAGGCTCGGAATTCCACTTATCGAAATTGCAACAGCGCCTGACGTAAAGACACCAGATCACGCAAAGCAAACCTCGATCGCTCTTGGTAGAACCTTGCGAGACACTAGGAGAGTTCGCAGAGGGCTCGGCAGCATCAGGCAGGATTTGAATGTCTCAATTATGTGTGGAGACAGAGTTGAAATCAAAGGTTGTCAGGACTTGGAATGGATTCCAAGAATCATTAGATCTGAGATGGCAAGGCAACTTCATTTTTACAGGCTAGCAAACAAACTCAGAGAGAGCCACGATCTTCCACTGCTACCCAGTGACAGAAGAGAAGAATCAGAACCGATAACGGACCGAGTTAGTGAACTATTACCACTTAACTTGGTAGATGTTTCTTCGCACTTTGCCTCTTGCGAGGCAAAGAGAGTGAAGCAAGGGCTTGCTGAAAAATCAGTAATGTTAGCGCTACCCTTGCCGGGTTTCTCAGGCTTGATAGGAACCAAAGAATTAGATTCAGACGGCGCACAAATGCCACGTTTAGGACGGGAACTCGCTGGAGCAGCAAAGTTGGCTGGCGTAGCTGGTGTATACCACTCTGACGAATTGCCTGCGTACGGAATTGAACAGGAATTCGTTGATGCAGCAAGGGAAACATTGGATGGATGCGATGCGTTCGTATTGTGCTTGGCACCAAAATGGCAAGCAGAACTCGCACTTGAGAGTGTACTCAACAGGGCGCGCATGGCATTCGAAAGAATCCCTCAAGAGGTCAGAAATGTCGTTATCCGTAAAGGTTCACCAGAAGACGGAACCACAACTCCGATGCGGCCATTACCGGGCGGTGCGAGAATGTACCCGGAGACCGACATTCCTCCACTTTCTATCTCGCAAGACATATGGAAAAAGGTAATGGAAAACCTACCAATGACTCAAGATGAAAGGCGTTTGAGGCTAGAAAAGTTCGACATTAGCAACGACCAACTCAAGCAATTATTGTCTAGAGAATTGGACGACCATTTCGTATCACATTCACAAGGTTTACCTCAGAAAGCATGGGCTACAATGCTTTTGGAAAATGAAGGCAATATCGGGCTGATGGCATTAGTTCTTGCTGCAAAAGAAGCAGGACATGTGACTAGAGAAGGAATGCAAACCTTACTTCTGGAGTTCGAAGGTCAAAACCCGACCATAGACCAACTATCATCTAAAGCAGAAGAGTTGGGGCTAAAGCCTGCAGATGCTAGTGATTTAGCTGACATTGTTGCTAAGGTAGTATCAAACCGTCTCGAGTTCGTCAAAGAAAGAGGCATGGGCTCCATGGGTCCATTGATGGGACTTGTCATGAAGGAATGCGGTGGCGCTGCAGATGGAAAGCAAGTCAGTGCTCTCTTGCGAGAAGAAATCATGAGGCATGTTTGATGAGGAAAATACTCGTTATATTTTGCTTACTTACATGTTTATTGATTCCCAATTCAGCTGCTGATTCAAGTAATCAAGAAAATTGGGAAGTGGATCTTGAAAACGGTTACATATCCACAAAACCGATTTTTGTCGATGACCAAGTTATTGTCAGAACATCTGGTTTTTGGACAGGGGATGACAGACCTCACGTATACTCATTCGACGTTCAAAGTGGGATTGAGAACTGGCGATTTTCAAACCCTAATTCAACCAATCACGACATGAGCCCACTTCTTCATATCAGTGCAGGACAAGGTGAATGTGGCACCTGGTCTAACATGATTTTAGTAGCATGGACTGATGGCCAAGTTACAGCTTTAGATTCGAATGATGGCGGCTTAATTTGGTCATCAAAAACAGAGGTGGTAACTTGGGGAATTACTGGGGCAATGGCACAAGATGGTGAGAATCTCGTCGTACCTACGAGACAAGGGCTGTCTAGATTTTGTTTGAGTGATGGCAGTGAAAACTTGAGAGTAGATTTACCGCAATTAAGTTGGAGAAATGGAGTAACTGTCACAGAGGATAGTTACTTGTTGGGCAATGAAGAAGGAGTTTTGAACATAGTTTCCAAAGATGGCAATGTCACAAATATCACGCTAAGCCAAGGCATGATTCGCCATCCACCAATAGTCACGACTGCAGGTATAATCTCCCATTTGCAAACAAGTTCAGGTTCTGCAATCTATCTCGGCGCTGAATTGATTTCTGAAGAAGGAAGGTCTCCAGCTATTCCTGTGAATATTGGTAGCAGGGTGTACTTCGGAACAAGCGAGAGTGTTAGCGTGTGGGTATGTGAGATTGATTGCGTTCTTGAGGGAAGATCAGAATTCCATACGAATGGTGAAATTACCGTTGAAGAGAGTGGAGACAGTTCTGTTATATGGTACCCTAGAAATAATCAGCAGGGAGGTTGGGGGTACGGAATTCCCGGTGAGGTAATCCAATTATTTTCTTCAAGTCATGACACTTACACTACAGCAGGAATGTCATTTGGCCCGAATGGTGAAATGGCGTTTGGGAATGATGCGGGAGTTTTGGTTGTTGTTCTAGATGATGAAAATCTAGAATCAAGCCAACAAGATGAGAGCCGCAGTTCATCTTTTCAGGCACATCCGGCACATTTCTTGATGGTAGGATTACTCCTAGGAATTGCTTATTCGATTTACAATTCTAATCGCGATTTAACTAACAAATTAGGGGTTCTACTGATACTTGTCGTAGCGATTTTTGCCCTACCATTTGTCTCAGACACGTGGTCAAAGGAAGTTGACAAACTTACTGAGAATCCAGGAGATTGGAATGACGATTGGCCAGATTCATGGATTGGAACCCAAGTTGTCGTTTTCGAACTGCCCGATGGGGACGTTGCTATAGGGGGGCTTTCTGGATATGATAATGTTGAGCAATTGACAGATGCTGCTGCTTTAGATGCAGGGGTAGATGTTGAGAAGCAATCTTACAGCATTGGAGAAATGATCGTGTCATTCGACGGTCATGAACTAGAAGGTTGGGAATTCACTGTCGATGGAGAGAGAACACCGGTCGGTATTTCACAGGCAGCGGTAAGCGAAGACTCCGTTGTTCGTTGGTCAGCAGCGTGAAGTTGAAATCTTGAACCCTTTAGGGTCTCTACATGGTAATGACCGACGGGGTCCACGGAACCGCTCTTGGCCCTGTTGAAATGCTTGTGTTAAACGTTGTACTGGTTTCATTTTCGTTCTTTTTGTTATGTCGACCAACACAGTCTGCGAAGCGCGAGATTTTGGTTTTGACAAGCATAACATTAGCGGCGGCGTCGAGCCGCATTTTATTGGAGCCTTTCCCTAACGTTCAACCCTTGACATTGATGTGTTTAGTCATGGGAGCATCACTGGGCGCACGTCGAGGCATGGCATTTGCAGTAATGGCTACAATGCTCTCAAACATTGTATTGTCACACGGACTCTGGACATTCTATCAAGCAACCGGCTGGGCTGCAATTGCATTTGTGGGATCTAAGCTAAGCCTTGTTCATGGCTCCCAATTGGAGATGAAAAAACTGATTTTTACAGCTGCAATTGTATCTGTACTCTTTGACTGGTGGGTCTCACTCTCTGCTTTATCAAGCCTCTCAACCATTTCTGATTTTGGAATTTATCTTCTGAACGGATTACCATTCGATGCTATCCATGCTATCGCTAGCATTGCAAGCGCAGTATGCATCGCTCCATATCTAGCAAATCTATTGCACGTTGAAACCGCTACCCTAGAAGAGCCACTCTCGATTGGTGAGGTTGATGTCATCACTGCTTAACGAAGTCACGATGGTCCTAGTGACTCGTGATGACTTGAAATTGTCCAAAGGCAAACTCGCTGCACAGTGCTCTCATGCTGCGGTTAACTGCGCAATGAAAGCGAAGAGAAAGGCTGCTCGCCTCTATGAACGCTGGAATAATTTTGGCGCTAGGAAAATTGTAGTCAGAGCTGATGACGAGAGTCATTTGAGGCAATTATACGCAAAGGCATTGGAAGGTAGTCTGGTTTGTGACCTAGTGAAGGATGCTGGCCACACCGAGATTCCACCAGGAACAGTCACAGTTTTGGGGATAGGACCTGCTCCCAGAGCAGCAGTTGATGCGATAACTGGCGACCTGAAACTGCTTTGAGTGAAGTCGGTTTAGGATAGCCATGCGCGAGTATGCTTCAGACCGTGTCGACGTCAGGAGTGACACAGTAACTCAGCCGACGCAAGCCATGCGTGCTGTTATGGAGGCAGCGAAAGTTGGCGATGATGTTCTAGGAGACGACCCAACTGTCATCGAATTACAGGACCGGCTTGCCAAGATGTTTGGCAAAGAAGCCGCATTATTCGTTGCTAGTGGAACAATGGCTAACGCAATTGCACTGAGGACTCATACTGTACCAGGAGACGAAATCGTCTGTGACAAAACCGCTCATATCTACAAGTATGAAGGTGGAGGATACGCCGCACTATGTGGAGCATCGATTTCTCTTGTTGAAGGCGAGGGTGGCCTAATGACAGCAGAACAAGTCAAGAAGGCTATTCGCAAGGCAGAAGGCTCAGGTTCGCACTATCCCGATGGAACTCTAGTTTGTGTGGAAAACACATCCAATCTCGGTGGAGGAGCATGCTATACTCAAGAAGCGCTTGATGAAATCGCTGCGATTGCGAAAGAGAATGGTTGCGCAACTCATATCGACGGTGCTAGAATATTCAATGCATCTATCGCCACAGGAGTAGATGTTGCTAGAATGTGCAGAGATTATGATTCGGTTTCAATTTGCCTTTCCAAAGGATTAGGTGCACCGGTTGGCTCAGTTTTAGTTGGGTCTCAAGAATTTATCAACAAAGCGCATCGCTGGAGGAAGATGTTCGGTGGTGGCTGGAGACAAGCAGGCGTTCTCGCAGCGGCTGGACTACACGCACTAGACCACCACATTGAGCGTCTGACAGAAGATCACATTAGGGCAAGAAGAGTTGCAGAAGCGATTGATTCGATGGAGAATTTTAGCGTTGATTTAGAAGCAGTTCAATCGAACCTTGTCTACGTTAATTGTAACATACCTGCTACTGACGTTGTAGCATCATTGGCCGAACATGGAGTTGACATGTTCGACCTACCATACAACCGAGTAAGGGTTGCAATACATCTACACATTACTGATGAAGATGTTGACAGAATTATTGCTGCTTTCGCTGCACAATAGCCGCTGCAAACATTGTGATTCCAATTACTGCAACGAGTCCAAGGCTTGGAAGACTATTTTCATCGTCATCTTCATCGGTGACTTTTGGCTCTTCTTCTGGTTCCTCTGCCTGTGGAAGAACGACTTCGTGAATTAGGTGAATCTGTAAGTCATCGCCGTCATAGGCTGTTGGCATTGTAACTTCCATTGTCCCGGTAGTTGTGTTTCCTAAGTCGACGATAGCCCTTACACTATTGTTGTAGTATTCTTCTTCGTTACCGCCATCAGGGAAGTAGGCTAGTTTCTCTACTATCCAAAGCGATGATACGATTTCACTTTCCTCTGGGAAGTTTGCCATATCTACAACGAGATTCCAAGTCACGACAGGGTTTGAGCCATTTGAGACAGCCCAGCCTAAGGTAGATGAACCCACACCCAAATCTAGTGCGTTTGCTAGGTTCTGATTGTAATCATCTTGCAGCGAGTCGCCGTCTGGGACACTACCTATTTGTCGAATAGTCCCATTGAAAACAGCGGTTGGAGGTAGCCTCTGGTCATACCTTTCTATCCATCTATCGTCTCCCTCTTGCGAGCCTAGAGGGTCCTCACTTTCTCCGATGAATCTGTGGAAGTGATATGTTTGCATGTTGTTTTCAGCCTCAATTTCTTTCAGAGCCTTTTCTACCGATATGCAATTTGTGCACCAAGTTGCAGTGTAATCTTCAACAATTGCGGGTAAATCAGATAGTGTATTTGTGGCATTACCTGACACATTTGCATCTAAATGGATTCCACCAAATACAGCACCTACATCCTCTAGAGTCTGAGGGCTTCCTGCTTGCGAATTCGGCATTGGCGATAATAACACAGCCAATGCGATTAGTAAGATTCGGGCGCGCATACACCTCGCACTCATACTTTCATTTTGAATGATTTTGTCTTAGGTTTGAGGCGTGGGTTCAAGAACCACCGTCACAGAGTTTGCCCGTTGGCGGGCCTGAACATGTTGAGCGAGGTAGTCGTAGCGAAGACACAACTGTCGATGGAGGCAGTTCCCGCCGGTCAAGCTATGCCAGATTGGTTGAAATCTTCCTTAGCAGAAGGTAAGCGATTGATGATCATTCATCCCTCTGAACAATGTAGAAAGCAATCTATTGAGATGTTGCATGAATTAGGTGCTGGGAAAGCGATTGATCCATCCCATCACGTGACAATTAACCGATTAATCGGTATTCTACACGTCGACCTTCGTTTACCGGTGCTACTTTCAAACGACGGAATTTTGTTTGAAAAAACCCATCGGGCTTTGAGTGTAGAAGCATCTGGAGAAACTTTTTCCGGTCTTCTTTCTAATCCCAAACACAAGTGGTCTCGCTCAAGAACTAGGAGACTACTATCGCTCTACAAGGAGTTGACCAAACTCAAGAGACCGTGGGACTGGGAGGAGGATCCTGGAGCAAGAACCTGTGATAAGGTCCTTCAAGCGATGGAGTCGGAATTGCAAGGAACTCATCCATTACGTCTGAAAAGGACCGTTTGGCAAGCTCTCAAAGAAACAGAGAAAATACCGTTCACAATATCTGATGTTGAAGGCATCATAATGTTGGACCATCCTTCCAATATTACAGAGGTTGATATTGAAATCATAAGGGAAATCTCGAAACTAAAACCCGTTCATCAATTGGTAAACCCCGGTTCACACAGACTCGGTTACCATGGTGAATATATCGAGGATATATCAACTACAAGAAGAAGTGATGCCTTACCAAAATGGATTCCATCTCATGACGTCTGGGCCCCAACTATTCCACCGGGCTGGTCATCGCCCGTCTCTGAAAAACGGAACATAGTAATCAACCACGTGATGTGTGAATCCAATAGCCAGACTCATCTTGCATTGGCAAGTATCCTAAGTCAAATCGAGGGAGACATTGTCGTTGTTACAGGAGATGTAGAAAATCTGAATGCTCGCTTGACTCCTTATATGCAATCAATAGGATTTCATTCAAAAGAAAAAACGGTGAAAGTAAGAGATACTAGTGGAGTAGCACGGATACTCTCGATTGCCAATATCTCCAGAGGAGAGGAGGCGTGGTCTCTAAACAAACTAACACAGTTATGGAATCAAATCGAATTGCCAATGGTTTGGAAAATACTTGATTTGCAACACCCTGTACACCAAGATTGGAAACCAAGACTGCATCCTGAGATATTGTCAGAAATAGCGAGAGGTTTCCATTTACTCGGTGGAAGAGGCGCGCTGAGAAGATGGCAGTCTACATTGAATACTGCAAGGCCAAGGGCTGGCGTTAACACAAAGCAAAGAGAACAGAAACTAGAGGAATGCCAATGGTGGATCTCCTGCATTTCGAATTGGCTCTACCCAACATTGTCAGGTTTTGATAAAAAAGACGTGACTAGAGAATTGTTTGGCTGTTCTTCAGGAGAACAACTCCCTCTCCCAAATCAACCAAAAGATGTGGTAGGTTGGATCAATTCTTGTTTGAGTCAGATAGACTGGGCAATCCTAGCATCACGGGACGAATTGTTTTCCAGTACTTTACCCGGCTTGCAGAATTTCACTGCCTCACTTAACAAATTAAAGCAAGAAAATATTGAATTAAAATCTGAAGATTTCATTGAAATTTTGGATTTAATTACTTCACATGATGAAATAAAAGGCAACACCTCAAATGATAACGGAATTAAGATTCTCTCCCCTTCTCAAGCATATGGAATTCAAGCAGAGTATCTTATCCTCTGCGATATCGACGCAGAGTCATGGTCGATGAAGACCCCTCAAGTACCATGGTTGGATGAAGGCACTAGAATGAAAATAGGCTTGCACAGGCCTGATGAACCACTTAGAGTGGCAAGACACCAACTCAGACATTTTCTCAATTGTTCACAAAAAATCCTAATCATTGATTCCAGCATAGAAGAGGGCATTGAACTGACAGGTCCATTAGATGAATGGTTCAATGAAGTATCCAAAGATGGCGGCCTCAAAAGCCTAAATGAAGCGCCTAGTTATCTCGACTCAAGTATCTGGAATCCTGAAACAGTTGATAGGTCCTGGGAATGGAAAATTGTTCGTGACCAATCGAAATTAGTCTACAGGGTAGCATCGATGGAAATCGAAAAATCCAAAGTTAGAACTCACAGAAGTGGATTCTTAGGCCGTGACGAAATACAAAGAGCAGGTTTAGCGTCAATAGAATCCCGCAACCCAAAACTCCAGCCTCTTAATCCAGATGGACTCATAGTTGCTGCCGAAACCGAGGTGCTGAGTGATCAATTGTCAAGAAGAAGAACTGGTGACGATTTAGGAATTGGGCAAATTCATCCTTTTGCTAGTGCATCACAGAGGATATTATCCTCTGACATAAAATTACTTCCAACCAAAACAAAACCTGCTAATGCAAGGGAATCAGAGGTGTGGCCTCACTTAGGAATAATGGCAAAAAAGGGCCTTGGTATTCCAATCGACCCGAGGCCAATTCAACCCCCATCAACTACCTTGAAAGAGTTAGATGAAATAACTGGACGAAGTACAATAAAACTCAATTTGCCAAAGATTTGGTCCCAAGGCAGACTCCAATCTTGGCTTGAATGTCCTCGCAGAGCTTGGTTCGAGAAACACATGTATCTTGGAGACAGCGACCAAATGGAAGAAGATTTGGCAGCATCAACCCGTGGAAATATTGTCCACGTAGTGGAAGAAGCAATTCTTCGAGCTCACGGACTAGATGAGAATGGTGTAACAGCTACTCCTTCTCCACTTTTCGCAGGCAGTTTGGGTAGTGTGGAAAATGCTTGGCAAATCGCCTTGGAGATTCTAGCTGAAAATGCAACTTGGATGAGAAGAGAAGATGGCATTTCTGCGCATCGTTGTAGGGATTTGATTGGAGTTAGTCCAATTCAATGGAAGGATTGGCTAGAACATGCCTCGCCAATTCCAATAGGCGGAAGAATCGGGCGAATGATTGAGAGTGATTTTGCTTTAAGCAACGTAGCCCCAATCGCAACAGAGTGGGAACTCTCAGGTGAAGATGGAAAGCATGTAAGAATAGAATTGCCAGAATCACCTGAAGATTCATTCCTGCTTCGTGGCCGTATTGATAGAGTTGACCAATTGATCAGCATTAGTGCCGAAGAATCAGAAACTCAGGAAATTATTCCATTAGATTTCGACTTAGACAATCCTCCAAAATCTAATCGCTTGATTATTCTGAGAGATATCAAATCAATCGATGGCACAAAAGACAATGGCGACAATGAAAGGCATTTGAAGGGAATTTTCAACGAATTACAGTTGGCCCTATACGCAAGAGCGTGGGAGGTTGCAAATCCTGGTGATAGAGTGATTGGCGTTGGTGCGACTCAGGTTGGTAACCAAACCCAGCATTTTGTTGAAATCGACCCAGAATTCTTCGATTTATGTACCCAATTGAATGTTGGAATTGTAGGTGGAGACACTCATGGGCACTACAGAATGCCTGGCGACTCAAAGGATGAGAAATCAAACCCATTTAGAGCTTGGATGAGAGAAAGAATCACTACAGCAATCCGTGTAATCAACAGTGCAAAATCCGGCAATATCCATCCTGAACCGTCACGTATGTGCAAATACTGTCCAATAAGTGACGCTTGTCCAAGCGCCCAAAGAGGTGGTTGGTAATGGTTGATTTCAATGTCTCACAGAGTCTCGGTTTGGACATCAATCGGCATATTGCAATAGATGCGGGAGCAGGTACTGGAAAGACCACCGTCATGGCAAGCAGATATCTTCAACACCTTCTGTCAGCAGAACAGAGAGCGACTCGGATTTTACCCTCAGCGCCAAGAATTCCACTGAAGGGTATGGGGGCGATTAGAGTACCATCTAAGGAAAGAACTGGCCTAGAGGATTGGCAAGGGCTGTTGCCCACTGAAACTGTTGCTATTACGTTCACGAAAAAGGCAGCAGCAGAGTTGAAAGGCCGCATAAGAAGATTGATTGCAAATTTAGATTCAGAATCGGAAAACAGGTTGACCAAACAAGGCGATGTAGCGATGCTCCTATCGCTGGTCGATGACGCTCCGATTTCAACGATTGACTCGTTTTTGTCTTCGATTGTATCTCCTTGGATGGGATTGGTTTGTGAGGACCCCACCAGTGAGCAGTTAGAGGAAGATGGTGCAGTATTCCTGAGAGATGAGGCAATTAGGACAGCATGGAGGCTGCAGAGAGGATTAGAAGGTAAAGAGGTAGGAATGTCTGGCGACATTGAAGCCTTCCTCGAATCACGAGATAGACTGTCGGTATTACTCGGTGGCCAGGATTCATCTGCAAAGGTCGTCAAAGGTATGCTGAAGCGCTCCCTGTTCGTTGAAGAAGCATCTAGAAAACTACAGCTAAGCGCTGATGGTAGTCTTCAGGCTGAATCCTTAAATCAATTATTTTTGCAACCAGTCGCAGATTTCATTGACGATTGGTATCAATCATTCAGAGGGCATGTCCTAGGTTGGGTAGATGCTTGGCTCGATGCTGGTGCTGCGTTTGTAACTGGGGCTGATGAACCAGTGGGAATGACCCGGTATCGTTATGTTCAGTTTTTGAGCACTCTAGGACCCGAAGAACAAATTGAGAAATTACAATGGATTTGGTTGGTATCTCATGCCGTTACAACGGCTTCCAATCTCAAAAACATCAATTGTAAATCGCTTTACAGAGCAAGGCCTCCGAAAGGTAACGGATGGCCCGCAGGCATCATGACAAAAGGTAACTGTCCTCTTCAAAATTCGGTTAAAGACATGATATCAGCGAATGCAGAATCCTATGCAGATTCTATCAGAAACATGCTCCATACTCCGGTAGGATTGCTGATTAGAATTCTTGGTCAATCATCTCACTTACTGAATCCTCAAATTTCTGACCCTGAACCGGTGCCCGGCCAAACAGCATATCCGCCAAGATTGGGAATTGATTTACCTCAAACCCCGCCTTCATTAGAAATGAGGTTGACCACTGAATTAGAACTTCAAGTCGTTCGTGATTTGTTTATTGTGAACGCAGGGGTTGGCGAGATTTTGTCTAGATTGAAATCGCAAGAAGGAGTTAGAGATCACGATGACATGCATCGATTGGCTGAGGATTTACTCCTAACACGGTGCCCATCTGTCTGCAGAGGATGGTATCCAAAATCTGTAGTTGACGCTTTGGATTCCATAGGAGAAAAACCATGGCAGGACGGGCATTTATTTCGTGCAATAAGTGCAAGTCAAGGCAACGAAGATGTTCACAAAGATTTGATGCGAAGAATAGGAATTCTCAGAGATTTGAGAAGACAATATCGAGCATTTATCATAGATGAATACCAAGATACAAACCCTCAGCACTTCAGACTCTTAGCAAGGCTATGGGGAAGAAGGAGATTGGAGGAAAGTGAACCTGCACCGCCAGCTTCTGAATGGGATCCAACAATCTGTATTGTTGGTGATATGAAGCAGTCAATCTATCGATTTAGGCAGGCAGAAGTTACCGTAATGCGTCGGGCCGTTGCTGCAATTAGAGAAATGAACAGAGAAGAATCAGCGATGGAGAATCGTACAGATTCGTTGAGGAGGCCAGACTTTGCAAAAGACCCGAGAGTGGTAAAGTCGATGTCATTCAACAAAGGAACTGAAATTAAGAAAAAGGGTCAAGAGAGAAGGGAATGGATACCGTTCTTAGAAGGAGATGATGGGAAAGACGTGTCTCATGAATCTTTAATTCGACGTAGGGAAGGTCACATTGAAATGTCGACCAATCACAGAACTTTACCTAAATTGATGAATACAATGAACGTGATTTTCCAAGATACATTTTCTCGAAGACATCACCTACTTCCTGGGCCTTGGCACGCTGAATCTCAAGATTTGAACCCCGCTAGAGATTCTGAACGGGTTGCAAAATTGGAGTGGGTACTTCCTGCAAGAACCGGAGTTGGCCCTAGACCACTCGAGATGGGGACAGGCATCGATCCATTCCAGTTTGATGGTTCCGATGATAGAGAACTCACTGCAAACTTACTCGCAAAGAGAATTGCAGCGCTTGTTGACGGTAAATCAGCTCGAATATACAATTCAGATGATAAATCATGGATCGATGTAAGCGAGAATAAAACCTACCGCCCAGAAGACATCATGATTTTAGTGGCATCCCATGCAAGGGTTCCTCTTCTGGTCAAAGCTCTAGATGAACACGGTGTTCCAGCAACTGCAGGAAAGCAAGGTATGCTGATGTTCAGACCAGCAATTCAAACATTGATGTCACTTCTTTGGCTCTTGATTTCTCCGTATAACAAGACCGCAGCGTTAGCCGTAACTCGCTCAGTAATCGTAGGAATGAACGATACAGAAGTCATTACATATTTCCAAACAAATGATGGAAATCATCTCAGCAACCTTGCAAAATCCTCACCAACAGATGAGGTAAAATCTCTATTCGAGAAGTTGAATTATTTTGTCGAGAATGGTAAAGTCAGGAAAGCGATAGAAGTAGCAATTGACCATTCTGATTTGTTGTATGCATTTCCCAGAGAGGGAG
>Ga0213865_10000159_pt1 | contig 44308 bp, 58 predicted proteins | sample PICome_6_FD_160100 | JGI IMG/M metagenome (GOLD analysis project Ga0213865, IMG submission 160100) | Coastal seawater microbial communities near Pivers Island, North Carolina, United States - PICO282 | ecosystem: Environmental > Aquatic > Marine > Coastal | place: USA: North Carolina...
GCAACTTTCTTTTGCACCAATGGCATCCTAGTTTGTCCGCCAACTAGCAAAATCTCAGATATTTCAGATTTTTCTATCTTTGCATCTGTTAAAGCTAATTTTAATGGCTCTAAACTCTTATCGACCAAATCTTCAACCAAAGACTCTAATTTTGCTCTAGTGATCTTGTGGACAAAATGCTTTGGGCCAGAACTGTCCGCAGTAATATAGGGAAGATTAACTTCAGTCTGATCAGATGATGATAGTTCAATTTTCGCTTTTTCAGCAGCTTCTTTTAGTCTCTGTAAGGCAAGAGGGTCACTTTTCAAGTCAAATCCAGACTCTTGTTTAAACTGATCAACAAAATAATCTATTAGCCTTAGATCAAAATCTTCACCACCTAAGAACGTATCTCCATTTGTTGAAAGTACCTCAAACTGGTGCTCTCCATCGACGTCGGATATTTCGATGATTGATATATCGAATGTTCCCCCACCAAGATCATATACAGCAACAGTAGAATCACCCTTATGCTTATCTAAACCATAAGCTAATGCTGCAGCTGTCGGTTCGTTTATAATTCTTTTGACATCAAGACCAGCTATTTTTCCAGCGTCTTTTGTTGCCTGTCTCTGCGCATCATTAAAATATGCTGGAACAGTAATCACAGCTTCTTTTACATCATGGCCTAAATAATCTTCAGCTGTTTTCTTCATTTTTTTCAATACTTCAGCCGCTACTTGAGGTGGAGCTAATTTTTTATTAGATGCTTCAACCCAAGCATCGCCATTATCAGCTTTTATAATTTTATAGGGCACCATGTCGGCATCTTTTTTGACAACATTATCATCAAATGTTCTACCAATAAGCCTTTTAATAGCATATAGGGTGTTTTCAGGATTTGTTACTGATTGCCTTTTAGCTGGCATTCCAACAAGAACTTCATCTTGATCTGTATATGCAATAACTGATGGAGTTGTTCTCCCTCCCTCAGCATTTTCAATAACTTTCTGTTGTTGACCTTCTATAACAGCAACACAACTATTTGTGGTTCCTAGATCAATTCCAATAATTTTTGACATAATTTACCTCTATTTTTTAATTCTTAATTACCGTCACTCTGGCCGGTCTTAAAATTCTATTATGGAGCTCCCAACCCCTTTGAAATATTTCTCCCACCAAGCCATCGTCTTTGTTCTCATCAGGAACAACTGAGACTGCCTCGTGTTTTTCTGGATTAAATTGTTCATTTTCAGGATAAATGGGTCTCATTCCAAATTTATCAAGAGCAGATTCAAAAGATTTTAAGGTTAATTCGATCCCTTCTTTATCTTCCTTTGATGCATCGTCAGATAACTTTTCTAAAGCATGCTCTAAATTATCAACCACTGGAAGAAGTTCATTTAGAAGCCTCTCAACACCATATTTATGAGCCTTATCAACCTCGGAGGCAGTTCTTTTTATGGCATTATCAAGATCAGCAGTTGCTCTAAGCAATAATTTTTCAAGATTATCTTTTTTTTCAAGAAGTTCTTCATAGCTATCTGTTTCGATAGTTTCATTAACATCAGTTTGCTCTTCAACTGATGAATCTATAGCTTCTTCTTTATTTTCTTTTGACATAATTTACCCTCTATACGATGTATATATGGGTACAAATTATTAGTTCAAGTGTATTTTTAGATTTATGATTCTAATTTTTTGACGTATAAAACCATATTATGGTCAACGATTTCAAAGCCATGATCTTTGGCAATTTGAGACTGTCTTTTCTCAATAACTTCATCGTGAAATTCATAAATCTTTCCAGTTTCAATACAAACCATATGGTCATGATGTTCATCAGAAACAATTTCATAGACAGCATGCCCTTCTTCAAAGTTATGCTTTATTACAATGCCGGCAGACTCAAACTGAGTTAATACTCTATAAATTGTTGCTAAGCCAACGTCTTCATCCAAAATAATTAATTCCTTGTAAATATCCTCAGCACTTAAATGGCCCTTCGATTCTAGAACCTCAAGGATTTTAATTCTTGGTAAAGTCGCTTTAAGTCCGGCTTTTTGTAATTCTTTATTCTTTTTTGGCATTTTTTTCTATTTCTAATGTCTAATTAATGATTAGATAAGACTTAAACATTTTTACAAAGTATAATCCATCTTGCACATGAAACAACTCAATACAAAATTATTTTTTACTGTACTAATGATTGCGGTTACATCATCGTGTGCTTTTTTTGAGCCATACAAAGTTCCAATAATGCAAGGGAATATATTTGAAGAAAAGGATATAAATAAACTTGAGAAGGGAATGACAAAAACGCAAGTAGATTTTTTATTTGGTAAAGCAGTAATTATGGATCCATTCCATAAAAATAATAGATGGGATTATTTTAATTCTGTAACCATTGGGGAGGTAAAGATAACTGAGCAAAAGTTATCAATTTTTTTTAATGAAGAGGGTTTAGTTGATAGTTGGATTTTAGAAAGGCCTTCTAAAGAAAACTAAACATTTTTCCTCCTTCTCTCTTTCGGATCTTGATTCAACATTCTGTAAATCTCGACCCTCTCCCCCTCCTTTAACCTATATTTCTCTGGGGTAGGTCTAAATTCTCCATCTAGCAGTTCGCTATTAACACCTATTTTATAATCTTTTGGAAATTCAGAGGATAGCTCTTTAACTAGATCAACTTCTAATAATTGTGATGCTGTGGTACCTGACGCAACCTCAAGCTCATAAAGATAAGTTTCTTTGCTGTCTGAGTAGGAAAAAAATACTTTCATGATAATTTTGCAATAAATGATTCGATAATTGTTTCAGATAATTTGTTAATTAATGAGTCAGGTGTTACCGCATTTAGAAGGAAAGGTAACGTAAAGGCTGCATTAAAAGAAATTTCTGTTTTTTTTTCTTTTTCAATAAGACTCCAGCAACCTTTGAAGCTATCAAAAGGCCCTCTAATTTGCTCAATTTCAAGCTTGAAATCAGATTGCTTATTTTTTGATTCAATTAAATAACTCTTGCCAAACATCTCAAACTTAAGCTGCCCAACCTGCATATTTCCTTCTTCAGATATAACTCTTGAGTCAATACAGCCTGGAATAAAGTCCTTGTAGTTTTTGTATGTAGAAATTATTTCAAATGCACTATCTATTGGCTCTGAGATCTTTCTTGTATAAGAAATACTTCTCGCCATTTAAATTGGGAAAAATTGAAAAAATATAACAAGAGCAACTCCTGTTGGAGCAATAAACTTTATAAAGAATAACCACAAATTAAATATAATTGGATTAATTTTTCCGATCTCATCTTGAATGATAGTTTTTGACATAAACCAACCAACGAATATTGCTATGAACATTCCTCCAACAGGAAGAAGTATCTGGTTGGTAATAAACTCTATGGAATCAAGAAAATTTCTATCAGATATAAATGTTAAATCAGACCAAATATTAAAACTAAGAGCCGATCCTATACCTAACACCCATGCGACAGAAGATATCAAGGCTGCAGACTTTTTCCTTGATAAAATATCTTCTTCAGAAAGATAGGCTACTCCAGGCTCAAGTAAAGAAATAGAGGAGCTTAGTGCAGCAATTGAAAGTAGTATAAAAAATAGTGGCCCAATAATATAGCCAAACTGCATTTGATTAAATGCAGACAACATAGATACGAAAACAAGACCAGGACCGCTATTTGGTTCTAAATTAAATGCAAATATAATAGGGAATATGGCTATACCTGCAATTATTGCTACCATGGTATCAAGTGACGCCACTGAAGTTGAATTACTAAAAATATCTTGATCTTTAGCCATATAGGCCCCGTAAGCCATTATAGAACCCATCCCCAACCCTAAGCTGAAAAATGCCTGTCCCATTGCTTGCAATAAGGTATCGGAGGTAACCATTGAAAAGTCAGGAGCAAATAAAAAGTTCATTGCTTGACTGAAATCACCGTTAACCATTGCATAAATAACCATGAAAATCATCAAGAAACCAAGCATAGGCATTAAAATTTTTACCATTTTTCCGATACCGTCTTTAATTCCTGCAGATACAATCAAGGCAGTAAAAACCATAAAGAGTGTATGCCAAAACATTAGATTTACAGGAGATGATATTACGCTACCAAATTGATCAGTTGAGCTTATTTCTCCTAATGAGCTTGCAGAAATAAAAATATAATTTAAACAAATACCAGCTATTACACTATAAAAAGATAAGATAAGAATTCCAGCAAGAATTCCACTCCATCCAACAAACCTCCAAAGAGGAGTTCTATTTGAAGCAACTGCCATCTTCCTCATTGCATTAACTGGACTATTTCCAGCTCTTCTTCCAATAACAACTTCACTGATCATAATTGGAAGCCCTATTATTAAAATACATGTTAGATAAATTAAAACGAAGGCGCCTCCCCCATTTGTGCCAGCCTTGTAGGGAAAGCCCCAAATATTACCCAGGCCAACGGCCGATCCACTGGCAGCTAATATAAAAGTCCATTTACCTATCCATGAACCATGCGATTTGAGTTGTTTTTCTAATTCCATAATGTTTTTAAGTTATAGGGTTACTGTAAGGGTTAATCCAATATGCAAATGATATCAAAAAACTAATTGATACTAATAAAGATAACATCTTTCTAAATTTTTTATAATCATCATTTTTTTCATTAAAATCATGTGATGATTTTTCAAAATGATAAAACAATTGAAAGATAATCATTGAAGCTAGAAGTGCAAAAAATATTAATTCAAAAAAGACCATAAAAATAATTGCGATACTTATTAGACTGAAGACTATACCGATAGACAAATTAGATTTTTGATGAGGTTGGCCATCTTCCCACCCCCAGGTCATACCTGAAAGAAAACTTAAAACCGCTCCTCCGTATAATAATTGACACTTAATTGAAATTTCAGCATAAGGTCCACCAAATACCCATGGAATAATAGAAAATATAGCAAATGGTATAAAGCCCAAGTGCCCATATGTTGATTTTAAGTTATTGATATCCAATTTTTTATTATCTTTTAGTTGCACATGATGTATCAAAAGACATAATAATGATATGTCTAAAGATAATTCCAATTTAATTGTAAGGAATAAAACCGCAACAAGAAACTATAAACTTGGCGAATCTTTTCAAGCTGGAATTGTACTTGAAGGATGGGAAGTAAAATCATTAAGAGAAAAAAAAGTAGATGTAAAAAATAGTTACGTTACTTTTAAAAAAAATGAAGCGTGGCTTATAGGTATAAAAATTGATCCTCCCTCATCTTTAAAAAATTTTGATGTAGATCCTCTTAGGACAAGAAAACTATTATTGAACAAAAAAGAAATAGCGCAACTTCAAAAGCTTAAAGGTGAAAAGAGTCTTACAATTATTATGACCAATATGTATTGGAAAAATAATCATGTTAAGTGTGACATTGCTACTGGTAAAGGTAAAAAACTGGTGGATCAAAGACAAGATATCAAAAAAAGGGATTGGGAAAGAAGCCAAGGCAGGATTCTTAAAAATTCATCAAAAACAAATAGATAATGTATAATCCTTTACCCCATGGGGGCGAACAGGGTTCGACATTTCTACTGGACTCCGAAGCGCATGCCAAGATTGTGGTAATTCTTGTAAAACATACTACAAAAAATTTAGTTGCAAATAACGACAACTACGCTTTAGCAGCTTAATGCTAACCGATGCCAGAATTGACTATGGTTTGAAGCATCGGCAAAACACATAGTCTAGCCAAGCTGTGTTGCTTGGACACAGTTTGGTTAAACTTAATCAAGCTCGCTTTTTCACCCTGCTCCTCGGGTCGATAAAGTTAAAAAGCCAATTGGGTGAGCTATGCATGTAGAAGTTAGGCTGAAGGATTAATGGACGCGGGTTCAATTCCCGCCGCCTCCACCATGTTGCAAAAACTCTATCAATAATATATCTTTAACTCGAAATTAATTTAAAAAAATAATTATGAATCTTAATAATTTATACATGTCACTTTTGGTGGTTCTATTTTCTACTAACATTACTGCTGATGGTAACCATAGTGAATTTAACTGTTATTCAACTGATCCTGAGTTGGGTGACTCTGCATTTTGGGCTGGAGAAGCTATAGAGCTTTTCTCCCAGAACAAATTTGAAGAATCCATTGAAGTTGTTGATGCATGTTTTAATGTTTTTGCAACTGAAGCTGTAATCATGCAGAAAGAACTTGATGCAAACAAAGTTAAGTATCCGCCCGTTGGAAGAGTAACCAGAAATGAGAAAGAAAAAATTCATAAGAATTGGGCTGTAAATGATGTCGCAATGGCTCTTTGGGCTAAAGCAGTTGCTCACGAAAAACTAGGTGAAATTGAACTAGCAAAAAAAGCCTATTCACAATGTATATTCCTTGCTCATGGAAGAGCCTGGGATCCTAAAGGATGGTTTTGGAATCCTGCTGGAGATTGTATAAATAAAGCTAGAAAACTCATGGAATAAATTATTTACATTTATCTAGACATATACTGCTTAGATCATTAAACTACGCATTCTTTTTAAATATATAGAATTATGGCGAACTCAAAGCAAGCAAGCAAAAGAGCTAAACAAAATGCTCAAACTTATAAGTTAAGACATGCACAAAGGTCTGTGGTAAGAACTGCTGTAAAAGCAGTCAGAGCTTCTATTGATGCTAATGATTCTATAAAAGCTAAAGAGCTACTTGTTAAGGCAGAAAAAGTACTTGACTCATCAGCATCAAAAAAAGTAATACACAAAAATGCTGCAGCAAGAACTAAAAGCAGACTGACAAAAGCTATTAAGAATCTAGGTTAATATCCTCTTTACTTCGAACTATCACCTCTTCTAGAGATTTCAGAAGATTTTCTGTGCCTGCGCCTGTTGCAGCTGAGATAAAGAATATATCTTTTTTACTTATGCTGAGCTGGTTTTGAATATTATTAGATATTTCTTCTATTTCTTCATCATTAATAAGGTCGATTTTATTGCATACTATCCATGAAACCTTTTGAGTTAGGTCTTCTTTATAAAGGCTTAGCTCCTTTTTTAATAGTTTGATTTGTTGAATATGATTATTTTCTTCTGTTGAAAATAAATCCACAAATATTAACAATAATCCAGTTCTTGAAATATGTTGGAGAAATTTAATACCAAGCCCAGCTCCTTCTGATGCGCCTTCAATTAACCCTGGTATGTCAGCTATCACAAAACTAGAGTCGTTACCTCTAATAGTGCCAAGGTGTGGTCTTAGAGTTGTAAACGGATAGCTTCCAATTTTTGGTTTTGCAGAAGAAACCTTGTTTAAAAATGTTGATTTTCCTGCATTAGGAAATCCAACTAAGCCAACATCTGCTAAAGACTTAAGCTCAAGCCTTATTGATCTAATTTCTCCTTCAAAACCCAAAGTAAACTTTCTTGGTGCTTGATTTGTACTCGACTTGAATCTAGCATTTCCTTGACCACCGTCACCGCCTACAGCAACGGTATATGAAACGTCATCATCGCAACAATCTAGTAATTGCTCATTGGATAAATCATCATAAATAACCGTACCCTTTGGTACATCTATAATAAGATCCTCTGCTGCAGCACCTGATTTGTTTTTACCTGCACCAGGTCTGCCATTTTTAGCTATAAAAACTTTTTTGTTTTGAAAATCAATTAGAGTGTTTTTATTTTTATTGACTTGAAAAATAATGTCTCCACCCTTACCGCCATCCCCTCCATCTGGTCCGCCAAATGGAATGTATTTTTCTCTTCTAAAGCTAGACGCACCAGCACCTCCATTTCCAGCCCTTACTTCGAGAAAGGCCTCGTCAATGAAGTTCATGGTTTAGGTTATTTATACAGGAATAACGTTGGCTGTTTTTCTGCTTTTAGGACCTTTATAGGTAAATTGCACAGTTCCAGCAGTTTTTGCAAAAAGTGTGTCATCTTTACCAATGCCAACATTAATTCCAGGGTGAGTATTGGTTCCTCTTTGACGAATAAGAATCTCTCCAGCTTTAACTGTTTGTCCGCCAAATCTTTTTACGCCAAGTCTTTTGGCGTTGGAATCTCTTCCGTTCTTACTTGAACCACCTGCTTTCTTATGTGCCATTATTTACTCTCTATCTTAATATCTTTAATTTCAATTTGTGAATGTCTTGCTCTATGTCCGACTTTTCTCATACTATGCTTTCTTCTTCTGAATCTAAGTATGGATAGTTTCTCAGATTTAACAATGTCCACAACCTCTGCAGTCACTTTAACATTAGAGAGATAAGGCTGACCTATCTCAACTGTGTCACCATCAACATATAAAAGAACATTATCAAATGTTACCTTTGAACCTGGTTCTTCTTTTAACAAATCTACAGGCAGTTTCATGCCTTTTTCAATTTTGTGTTGTTTTCCGCCTGTTTCTATTACTGCATACATATTAATATCTCTAAAGGTGGCAAAATATACGCTTTAATGAAGAATTTATCAATACTTATGTATAATTTTGCTTTAATTAATTTTCAAAAGGGTTTTTCAAATCATTACTATAAATAAAGAACTATCTAGGGTAAGAAGTCTTCTTCAAAATGAGATTATTGAAGAGGAAATTATATCGGAGTTATATGATTATATTTTTCAATCAAATGGCAAACAAGTTAGAGCAAAACTATCGTTAATTACCTCATCAATAGATAAAAGAAAGGCCAATAAAAGACTTAAACTTGCATCTGTTATAGAACTGCTTCATACAGCAACTTTAGTTCATGATGATGTAGTTGACTCGTCTCAAACTAGGAGAGGTGCAGCGTCTGTTAATAACATATGGACTAATTCGCATAGTGTGCTTATTGGAGATTACATCTATTCAAAAGCATTTATGTTAATGGTTGAATTAAATGATATGAGAATCCTCAAGGAGCTTTCTAATGCAACGAATGAAATCTCAAAGGGAGAGCTAATCCAGCTAGATGCGATAAATAATATAAATATATCTTTAGAAGATCTATTGCAAATAAGTTACTTTAAAACAGGAAGGCTATTCGAAGCAGCAGCTAGATCAGGGGCTCTCTTGGCTAATGGAGAACTTTCATACATAAAAAATTCAACAAATTTCTCAAAAAATTTAGGGATTTTATTTCAAATAAAGGATGATTTGCTCGATTATGAGATTAAAAGCTCTTCTGGCAAACCTAATTTTCAAGATATAAAAGAAAAAAAGATTACTTACCCATTTTACTTTGCTTATAAAAATGCAAATAAAGTTCAAAAAAAACTTCTTAAGAGCTTTTTAAAAAAAGATGTTATAGATAATAATGAGCTGCATTCTTTAATTTCAGAACTTGGCGGTATTAAGTCCACCTATGAGCTTGCGATGAATTATTTTCATTTAGCAGAAAAATCAGCACATGGAATTAAAATTAAAACCGTAAGAGATGAGATGTTAAACTTATTAAGTAATTCTATTAATAGAGATAAGTAATGTTTGTTCCTCAAAACCAATACTCCAAGCAAGACTTAATTGATTGTGGCAATGGCAAATTATTTAATGAAGGAGATGGAAGACTCCCTTCAGATAATATGCTTATGTTTGATTCAATTAAATTGATCAATGATGACCAAGGGGATTTTAATAAAGGCAAAATAATTGCGGAATTAAATATAAATCCTGAGCTATGGTTTTTTGATTGTCATTTCAAAGAAGATCCTGTTATGCCAGGCTGTCTTGGTTTGGATGCAATGTGGCAGCTGCTGGGCTTTTTTCTTTTATGGTCTGGATTGTCTGGAGTTGGTCGAGCCTTAGGTGCAGAAAAAGTTAAGTTTTTTGGCCAAGTTTTACCAACTGCTAAAATAGTAAGATATGAGTTAGATATAAAAAGAATTATTAACAGAGGTGCAGTTCTTGGCCTAGCTCATGGAAAAATGTATGTTGATGATAGAGAGGTTTATTCTGCTGAAAATCTTAAAGTGGGATTATTTAAAGATACAAGTAATTTTTAATTATGAAAAAAGTTGTAGTAACAGGAATTGGAATAAAATCATGTATAGGCCATTCATATAAAGAGGTCCTGCATAGCTTACAAAATGGAAAGTCTGGGATAGTAAAGAACCAAGCATATTCAGATATGAACTTTAGGAGCCAGATATCTGGAAGTATTAATATTGATCTTAAAGAAGTTATTGATAGGAAACTTTTAAGATTTATGGGTGAAGCCCCAGCATATGCTTATCTGGCAGCACTAGATGCTATTGATATGTCAGGTCTTAGCGATGAGATGCTATCAAATCCTAGAGTTGGGATAGTTGCAGGCTCTGGCGGTGCGTCAACAAAAGCTCAGGTTATTACAGCTGACATAACAAGGGATAAAGGCCCAAAAAGAATTGGTCCCTATGCTGTAACAAAAACCATGGGAAGTACAGTAGCAGCTATATTGGGAACAGCCTTGAAACTTCAAGGAGTGAACTATTCAATTTCATCTGCCTGCTCAACAAGCGCTCACTGCATTGGTCACGGAGCAGAATTAATAAAATCTGGTCAACAAGATATTGTCCTTGTTGGAGGTGGAGAAGACGAGCACTGGAGTTCTTCATGTATGTTTGATGCGATGGGTGCCCTTTCATCGAACTTCAATGACAATCCCTCTATTGCATCAAGAGCTTTTGATGTCGATAGGGATGGATTTGTTATATCAGGAGGTGCGGGTATCCTTATTTTAGAAGACGAGGATCATGCGAAAAATAGAGGTGCTAATATAATTGCAGAATTATCTGGATATTTTGCTAACTCAGATGGATACGATATGGTTGCACCCTCTGGAGAGGGAGCAGAAAGATGCATGAGAGGCGCTCTAACAGCATCAAAAAAATCCATCGATTACATTAATGCGCATGGTACTAGCACGCCTGTAGGGGACTTAGCTGAACTCAATGCAATAAAAAAAGTCTTTGAAAATAATATTCCAACTATCAGCTCTACAAAGTCTATGACTGGTCATTCTTTAGGTGCCACAGGAGTTCAAGAGGCAATTTATTCAATAATGATGATTAATGAAAACTTTATAGCTCCATCAATTAATATTGATAAATTAGTTGATGAGGCTGATGGATTAGATATTAATCAAGAAACTAGAGAGCAAAAAATTTCGTGCGCAATGAGTAACTCGTTTGGGTTTGGCGGAACAAATGCTACTTTAATTTTTTCAGAATATTAAACTAAAAATAAGTTTTTAAAGTATCCTCGTTATAAGATTTAATATCGTCTAATCTACCCTCTTCCATTTTCAGAGCCCATTCATGATCTGCTAGTAATGCTCGACCGACTGCTACCAAATCGTACTTACCTTCATTTATATCATCAATAACTTTTTGAATATTTGATGGTTTAGCTGGTGCAGTCATGTCTATAAAATCTGAATCAAGGCCTACACTACCAACACTTATTGTAGGAAGTTTTGAAATTTTTTTTGTCCAGTAAGCAAGATTATGATCTGACTTCTTAAATTCTGGCTCCCAATACCTTCTCATGCTTGAGTGAAGGTAGTCTAAACCTGATTTAGTTGGCCCTTTTAGCATTTCAGCTAACTCTTTATCATTATTTGCTAAGCGTGCTCTGTAATCTTGTTGCTTCCATTGTGAAAATCGAAAACCGACAATAAAATCATCACTAACATTTGATCTAATTGCATCAACAATTTCTGTAGCTAATCTTGCTCTGTTTTCTATTGAGCCTCCATAGTCATCATCCCTAATATTTGTTCCCTCCCATAAGAAATTGTCAATTAAATAACCATGGGCACCATGAATTTCAATACCATCAAAGCCAATCTCTTCACAACGTTTTGCATCAGCAGCATAAGCATCAATTGTTTGATTTATGTCATCAATTGTCATTGGGTGAGCTACATTCTTGCCTGGGCGAGTTAATCCTGATGCTGTATGACCCGGCACATCAGGATTCGGCCCCATACCCGGCTTTCTAAATCCGCCACAATGCCATAATTGCCCTACAACTGCTCCACCACTATTTTTTATTCCACTAACTACCTCTTTCCAACCAGTAATTGCTTTCTCACTATCCAACCTAGGTACATTAGGGTAAGCGCTTGAAGCAGCATGGCTAATTTCTATCCCCTCAGTAATAATCAAACCAACGTTGGCTTTGGCTCTTCTTTGATAATAATCAACAACATCTTTTGTTGGAACCCCTCCTGGTGACATGCTTCGAGTCATGGGCGCCATTACAATTCTATTTCTAAGGGTTGTATTTTTTAACTTGTATTTATCAAATAACATTTTAGTCCTCTTTTCTAAATTGTGATTCGTCCCATGGAAAAACATTTGGAATATCTTTTGAAACAAGATTTTTAAAGCTAGGATTTCTCTTCTCCAAAAACGAAATTACTCCTTCAGCAGCATCTTCAGATAAGCCTCTTGCTTCAATGACTTTTGAATCTATTTTATGAGCATCTTCAGGAGTTGGCCTCGATGACAGTGACCACATCATTTGCCTAGTTAGTGCAATTGATACTGGCGACGAGGTATTGATAAATTTTGTTGCTACTTTAATAGCATCATTTATTAAATCCTTTGAAGAGGAAATATAGGAAACAAGCCCACTTGCAAATGCATCATCTGAACCAATCATTTCTCCAGAATATGACCATTCTAAAGCTTTAGATATGCCAACTATTTTAGGCAAAAACCAGCTGGAGCATGCATCAGGTGCAATCCCTCTTTTAGCGAATGGAAATGAGAAAGTAGCATTGTTGGATGCTATGCGAATATCAGCTGCTAATTGGAGAGTTGCCCCAACACCTACAGCCGGTCCATTACATGCTGCAATGATAGGCTTTAGGCTTCTGTACATCCTAAGAGTTAAAATTCCTCCAGAATCTCTATTAAAATTCTCATCATACGTATCTGTATTATCAAATTCTTTTTTAAAGGTATTTTCACCAGAAGATAGATCAGCCCCTGCACAAAATGCCCTTCCTGATCCTGTTATTATGATAGCTTTTATGGAATCGCTTTGGTCACAATGATCGAATGCCTTTAATAGATCAAAAAGCATTGATTGATTAAAAGCATTAAGTTTTTTTGGCCTATTTAAGGTTATTAATGCTATGGAATCTTTCTCTTCAAAGAGAATAGTGTCAAACTTCAACTAGGTTAAATCCTAAAAAGGAATATCGTCATCTGTTAGGCCTGATCCAGAATCATCTTCAGATGGAAATGGCGATTCAGTTTGATTGTTGTTTGACATCGCTGCCTCGCTTTGCGCTCTTGACCCAAGCATTGTTAATTCATTACCAACGATTTCAGTTGTCCATCTATCAGCTCCATTCTTGTCCTGCCATTTTCTGGTTTGGAGCTTTCCTTCTACGTAAACACTCGAACCTTTATCAAGATACTTTTCAACAATTTCTGCTAGCTTTCCAAAAAATACGACTTTATGCCATTCCGTTTTATCTCTCATCTCGCCGCTCTCTTTGTCCTTCCAGGATTCAGTCGTAGCTATTGAAAGATTAGCAACTGCGGATTGAGTCGCCGTATATCTCATTTCTGGTTTTTGACCCAAATTTCCAACTAAAATAACTTTATTTACGCCTCTACTCATAATTACCTCTTATAATGATCTATGAAGTTTAACTCAAAATAATTTTTTCATCACGGATTATTTCTTTCTTATGGACAATATTTATATCAAAGGTGCTCGAACACATAATTTGAAAAATATAAGCCTTGAGATACCTAGAAATAAAATAATAGTTATTACAGGACTTTCTGGATCAGGAAAGTCTTCACTTGCTTTTGACACTCTATATGCCGAAGGTCAAAGAAGATATGTTGAGTCCTTATCAACATATGCAAGACAGTTTCTGTCAATGATGGAAAAACCAGATGTTGATCAAATTGAAGGCCTATCACCAGCCATATCAATTGAACAAAAGGCAACATCTCATAATCCAAGATCAACAGTTGGAACTGTTACTGAAATTTATGATTATCTAAGACTATTATATGCTCGAATAGGTATTCCTACTTGCCCTGACCACAATGAAGAGCTAGCTGCAAAGACTGTTACGGAAATATGTAACGATATATTTGAAATGAAAGAAGGTTCAAAGTTAATGGTATTAGCTCCGGTAATTAGAGGTAAGAAAGGAGAGCATCATGCTGTATATGAAGATTTAAGAAAAGCTGGGTACGTAAGAGTAAAAGTCGATGGTGAAGTTTACCCAATTGAAGAATTTCCTGAATTAGAAAAAAATAAGAAGCATGATATTTCCGCAGTTATTGATAGAATAATTTTAAAAAAAACTGATGAAACCAGATCAAGACTTTCAGAATCAATTGAGACTTCACTCTTGTTATCTGACGGTCTTGTGGAAGTTGAAGAAATAAATTCAAACAAAAAAGTAAAATTATTTTCATCAAACTTTTCTTGCTCACAATGTGGTTATAGCATCCCTGAGCTGGAACCAAGAATGTTCTCATTTAATAACCCATTTGGAGCATGTGAAAAGTGTGATGGTCTTGGGGTGATCCAATACTTTAATGAGAAGAGATTGATTCAAGATGAAGAAGTATCTATAAGTAATGGTGCTATAAAAGGATGGACAAGACGAAATAGATTTTATTTTTATCAACTAAAATGCTTAGCTGCTCATTATAACTTTAGCCTAACCACTCAATGGAAAGATTATCCTGATGATATAAAAGAAATCATTTTATGGGGTTCAAAAGATAAAGTTGACTTCTCTCATAGGTTTAGAAGCGGAAGTAGAATTGTCAGAAAGCACAAGTTTGAAGGTATTATTCCTAGCACTGAAAGAAGATTTAAAGAAACTGACTCTGAATACATAAGAGAGGAACTATCAAAGCTTATGTCTAAAAGTGCATGCAATGTTTGCAATGGCTCAAGATTAAATAAAATAGCTAGAAATGTTTTCATAAATGATACTGCTATAGGCTCAATCACCTCTCTTAGAATCAATGATGCATTGGCATTCATTGAAAATATGAAATTAGATGGATCTGAACTCAAAATCGCTGAGAAAATATTAAAAGAGATAACTGACAGGCTTACTTTTTTGGAGGATGTTGGTCTTAGCTATCTAACACTAGAGAGAAGTGCAGAGAGTCTCTCTGGTGGCGAAGCGCAAAGAATAAGACTGGCTTCACAAATTGGATCTGGTCTGGTTGGCGTTACTTACGTTCTTGATGAGCCATCGATTGGATTACACCAAAGAGATAATGAAAAATTGATAAAAACTCTCAATAACCTAAAAAATTTAGGCAATACAGTCATTGTTGTAGAACATGATGAAGAGGCTATTAGATGCGCTGACCATATTATAGATATTGGACCAGGTGCTGGTAAGCATGGGGGAGAAATCTGCGCAGAGGGAACTTTAGAAGAAATTCTAAATAATAAAAATTCTATAACTGCAAAGTATCTTTCTGGTGAAAAACAAATTTCAATTCCAAGCATTCGAAAGAAACCATCTGATAAGTTTATTCACATTATCGAATCTCAGGAAAATAATCTAAAAAATGTTTCAGCTCAAATACCTGTTGGGCTTTTCACTTGTATTACTGGGGTTTCCGGTTCGGGCAAATCATCATTAATAAATCAAACTCTCCTCCCATTAAGTTCATTTATTTTAAATAAATCAAAACTAACAAAAGAAGTTAAATGCCAAAAGATTGATGGATTAGAGAATTTAGACAAGGTAATAAACATTGATCAGTCTCCTATTGGGAGAACCCCTAGATCTAATCCGGCAACATACACAGGGCTATTTTCCCATATAAGAGATCTTCTATCACAAACCGTTGAAGCTAGATCAAGAGGTTATAAGCCTGGTAGGTTTAGTTTTAATGTAAAAGGTGGAAGGTGCGAAGCTTGCCAAGGGGATGGCATGACTAAAGTAGAAATGCATTTTCTAGCTGATGTGTATGTTATGTGTGATATTTGTAATGGGCAAAGATACAATGAGCAAACCTTAGAAGTTAAGTTTAAAGATAAGAATATAAGCGATATTTTGAATATGACAGTAGAAGAAGCCTTGGCTTTTTTTGATGCTCATCCTGCTATTAAAAATAAACTCGTTACTTTAAATGATGTTGGTTTGGGCTACATTACGCTTGGTCAGTCGGCTATAACCCTCTCAGGAGGAGAAGCGCAAAGAATAAAGCTAGCAAAAGAGCTTTCTAAAAGAAGCACAGGTAAAACCCTCTTTATACTTGATGAGCCTACAACTGGCCTTCATTTTGCAGATATAGAGTTATTAATGAATGTTTTGAAAAGATTAAAAGATCAAGGAAATACTATTGTTGTAATTGAACATAATCTAGATGTCATCAAAACAGCTGATTGGATAATTGACCTTGGACCTGAGGGAGGAAGCGAAGGTGGAACTATTGTTGCTAGCGGGACTCCAGAGAATGTAGCAAATAAAAAAGGTTCCTATACGGGAACCTTTCTTAAACAAATCTTAAGTTAAGCTGCTGTGTTTTCTTCAGCGTCTGGTGTGTCTTGATCGGCATTGCCGAGGTCTCTATCAACAAGCTCAATATATGCCATATCAGCTTTATCACCAGGCCTAAAACCAGCTTTAATTATTCTTGTATAGCCGCCATTTCTATCTTTTGAATTAACTGCAACAGTAGAGAATAGTTTTCCTACAGCCGAGTCTGAACGAAGTTTATTAAAAGCAAGTCTTCTGTTTGCAACACTATCAACTTTTGCAAGAGTAATTAGTGGTTCAATAAATCTTCTAAGCTCTTTTGCTTTTGGCAGAGTTGTTCTAATAATATCTTGTTCAATAAGTGCTATGGAAAGATTTTTAAACAGAGCCTTTCTATGTGATGAATTTCTATTTAGTTTTCTTCCTGCTTTTCTATGTCTCATCTTTAATTATCCTAATGGTGGCCAATTTTCAACTGTCATGCCTAATGATAAATTCTTTGATGCCAATACATCTTTGATTTCGTTAAGCGATTTTTTTCCTAAATTAGGGGTTTTCAAAAGGTCAAATTCTGATCTATGTATTAAATCTCCAATTAAAAATATGCTTTCAGCTTTCAGACAGTTGGTAGAACGTACTGTTAGCTCAAGCTCTTCAATTGATCTAAGTAGCAATGGATCAAAATCATTTTGATCTTTTTTAGCTTCCTGCTCTGCAATTGCATCTAAATCAACAAATGCGCTAAGCTGTTGCTGGAATATTGTAGCTGCATGCTCGATAGCCATTTTTGGATCAAGAGTTCCATCCGTTTCAAGCTCAATTAAAAGCTTGTCTAAGTCTGTTCTTTTCTCAAATCTTGCATTATCAACATTATAAGAAACTCTTTTAACAGGGCTGTAGGAAGCGTCTACTTTTAAACCACCTACCACTCTATCTTCATCATCTCGAAGATCTGCTGGCTCATAACCTCTTCCTGTTTTAACAGTTAAAGTCATTTTTAAGTTTACTTTGTCAATTATTGATGCAACGTGAAAGTCTTGATCCACAAGCTCAACATTACCAGGCACTTCAAATGATGATGCAAGGACATCACATGGACCTGTTACATCAAGCACAATTTCTGCAGTATCACCTTCAATCACTTTCACAGGCATATCTTTGATATTTAGAAGAATATCAATAACATCTTCTCTAACACCTTCAATAGTGCTGTACTCATGGGCAATGCCATCAATTACAACATCTGTAACTGCTGCTCCAGGCATAGATGATAATAAAATCCTTCTAAGCGCATTACCAAGAGTGTGGCCAAAACCTCTTTCTAAAGGTTCAAGTGTAACCTTGGATAAAGTTGGTGAAATGTCATCAACTTGAATTTCTGTTGGGACTAGTAAATCTATTACTGATGTTTGCATAATTTTATCCGCCTTTATTTCTTATTTTGAGTAAAGCTCAATAATAAGATTTTCGTTAATTTCTGTTCCTAAATCTGCTCTATCTGGAGCTGATTTAAATACCCCTTTTAAATTTTTATCATCAACTTCAACCCAATCACACTCTTCACGTGAAGCTGCTATTTTTAATGCCGAAGCGATTCTAAGATGTGATTTTTTTCTTTCTCTTACTTCAATCTCATCGCCATCTTGAACCTGATAAGAAGGTATATTTACAACCTGTCCGTTAACCTTAAATGCTTTATGAGAAACCATTTGTCTAGCTTCTGCTCTGGTACATCCAAAGCCCATTCTGTAAACAACATTATCAAGCCTCTTTTCGAGTAAAGATAATAGGTTTTCACCTGTATTTCCTTTTTGGGATGCAGCTTTTTTGTAGTAATTTCTAAATTGCTTTTCTAGCACTCCGTACATTCTTCTAACTTTTTGTTTTTCTCTTAGCTGTAAACCATAGTCAGATAACCTTCCTCTTCTAGCACCTTGAGCTCCAGGAGGTGAATCCATGTTACATTTTGATTCAATTGCTCTAACTCCACTTTTAAGGAAAAGATCAGTCCCTTCTCTTCTTGACAGTCTTAATGATGGTCCTCTATATCTAGCCATTTACTTCTCCGTTAAACTCTTCTTTTTTTAGATGGTCTACATCCATTATGAGGTAATGGTGTGACGTCAGTTATACTTTTAATCTTTAACCCGCATGCATTTAAAGACCTTATGGCAGACTCTCTTCCACCGCCAGGACCTTTAACCTTTACATCCAAATTAATCATTCCAAACTCTTTTGCAGTATTTCCAGCCTTTTCAGCAGCTATCTGCGCAGCGAAAGGCGTACTTTTTCTTGAACCTTTAAAACCTGAGCCTCCAGATGTCGCCCAGCAAACAGTATTTCCCTGCTTGTCTGTTATGGTTACAATAGTATTGTTGAAAGAAGAGTGAATATGCGCCACTCCATCAGTAACAATCTTTTTTGATTTCTTTCCTTTAACTGCCATCTTTATTAACCTCTCATTGGTTTTTTAGCGCCTTTTCTTGTTCTAGCATTTGTTTTAGTTCTCTGGCCTCTTGTTGGGAGTTTTCTTCTATGTCTTACTCCTCTATATGACTTAAGATCCATTAATCTTTTTATATTGGTGCTTATTTCTCTTCTTAGATCACCTTCTACATTTATTTTTGCAACTGAGCTCCTAATTAACTCAATCTCATCTTCGGTAAGTTCAGATATTTTTCTTGTATAGTCAATCTTTAGCTCTTTACATATAGTCTGAGCAGTAGTTCTGCCAATTCCAAATATATGTGTAAGAGAGATCTCTACATGTTTGTTTTCAGGAATATTAACTCCAGCTATCCTTGCCATATCTTATCCTTGTCTCTGTTTATGTTTTTTGTCTGTTTTACAGATAACAAATAGAACGCCATTTCTTCGAACTATTTTGCAATTTCTGCAGATTTTTTTTACTGATGCTTTAACTTTCATATTATCTTTTGTAGTTTTTTAAATTTGCTTTTTTCATTAATGATGCATATTGTCCTGACATCAAATGAGATTGAACTTGAGCCATAAAATCCATTAATACAACAACAATAATTAAGACTGAGGTTCCACCAAAGTAGAAAGAAACTCCTGCAAAATTAATTAAGGCTAATGGAAGCAAGCATATAAGCGTTAAATATATTGCTCCGAAAACAGTTAATCTAGCAAGCACAGCATCAATATAATTTGCTGTTTGCTCACCGGGCCTAATACCAGCTATGTATGCTCCAGATCTTTTTAGATTATCTGACACTTCTTTTGTATTAAAGGTTAATGCTAACCATATAAAACAAAAGGAAATTATAAGCGTAGCAAAAACTAATACATATAGAGGCTGTCCAGGGTTTAAAGCTAAAGAAATGCTTTGTAAAAAACCAAGTGACTCACTTTGACCAAACCATGTTGACAATGAGGCTGGAAATAATAGAAATGTGCTTGCAAAAATTGCAGGAATAACTCCTGCCATATTAACTTTGAAAGGTAGATGGCTTGATTGCGCCTGCATCATTCTTCTGCCTTGTTGACGTTGAGCATAATTTACAGTGATCCTTCTCTGACCTCTTTCAATAAATACTACAATTGCAATTACGATCATTGCCAATAAACCAATTCCGATAAGTAGAAGTATATTTAAATCCCCTTGTCTCGCTTGCTCAAGAGATTGGCCAATAGCCCCTGGTATACCTGTTAAAATACTTGTAGCAATAATTATAGAGATTCCATTTCCTATACCTCTCTCAGATACCTGCTCTCCTAACCACATTAAAAATACTGTTCCTGCCACTACTGAGAAAACCGCAGAAACAAAGAATGAAGTACCTGGTGTAAAGGCTAGTCCACTAGATGAAAGTGTCACAGCTAATGCAGAAGCTTGAATAAATGCAAGAATGACTGTTCCATATCTTGTATATTGTGTGATTTTATTCCTTCCAGCCTGCCCATCCTTTTTTAGCTCTATTAAATAAGGAATAGAGTTTGAGAATAGTTGCATAATAATTGCAGCTGATATGTATGGAATTACGTTAAGCGCAAAAACACTCATCCTCTCTAAAGCTCCACCAGAGAACATATTAAACATATCTAAGATAGTTCCCTGATTCTGCTCAAAAAGTTGGGCTAATCGATCTGGGTCTATTCCAGGTATTGGTATGTGTGAGCCAATTCTATAGACAATAATTGCCATGAAGACAAATCTTAGTCTTTTCCATAGATCACTCATTCCTGCACCTTGCTCAGCCATGATTATTCCTTAATGGATCCTCCAGCTTTTTCAATTGATGCTTTCGCACCCTTTGTTACCTTAATACCCTCTACAGACATTTTTGATGTGACTTCGAAATCTCCAAAGATTTTTACTTTCTTTATAGATTTTCCTATAACTTTATTTTCTTTCAAAGTCTCTAAAGTTACCTTTTCCATACCGTTAATTAATTTAAGATTAACGTCTTTAAGATGGTTATTTGTTCTTGAAGAGAAACCAAATTTAGGTAGTCTTTGTTGAAGTGGCATTTGTCCACCCTCAAAACCACGCCTAACATTTCCTCCTGATCTTGATTTTTGACCTTTATGACCTCTACCGGCTGTTTTTCCAGTACCAGATCCAATGCCTCTTCCAACTCTCTTCTTGTCTTTGGATGTTGCTACATCAGATATAGTATTGAGGGCTAAATTATTATCTGTTTCACTCATTTTATTATTCCTGAATTTCAATCATGTCTGAAATTTTATTGATCATTCCTCTGTTGCTTGGGGTATCAATAATAGTTACTGTTTGGTTTAGTTTTTTAAATCCAAGCCCCTTAATGCAAAGCTTATGGGACTTCATTCTCCCAATTCCGCTTTTAACTAACTTTATATTTATTGTTTTATCTTTGCTCATGATACTTGCTCTACTTTAATACCTCTCCTGCTAGCAACTGTTTCTGGTGACTCCATGGCACTTAAAGCATTTATGGTTGCTCTTACTACATTAACTGGATTAGTTGATCCATAGCATTTTGCTAAAACATTTTGCACTCCAGCAAGCTCTAGAACTGCTCTCATTGCACCACCAGCAATAATACCTGTACCTTCTGATGCAGGTTGCATATAGACATTAGCTGAGCCATGCTTTGCTTTTATTGGGTACCATATCGTAGTGTTATTAAGCTCTACCTCAACCATGCTTCTACGTGCATTTTCCATGGCTTTTTGAATGGCAATTGGGACTTCTTTAGCCTTACCTCTTCCAAAACCCACTCTTCCATTACCATCACCAACTACAGTCAAAGCAGTGAATCCAAAGATTCTTCCACCTTTAACAACTTTTGCTACCCTGTTAACTTGAACTAACTTTTCTTCAAGCGCATCTTGTTGCTGATTGTTTGTATTATTTCTATTATCTTTCATTGTATTTATTAAAACTCCAAGCCTGCGTCTCTTGCTGAATCAGCAAGCGCTTTTATTCGGCCATGATATTTATAACCAGATCTATCAAAAACTACTTTTTTAACTCCACTCTCTAATGCTCGTTCAGCTACTTTTTTACCAACTGCAGCAGCTGCTTTGACATTATTAGATTTTTCTTCAATTTCCTTCTCAACTGTTGATGCAGATGCAATAACTTTAGAACCCAAGCTATCAAAAACTTGAGCATAAAAATGCTGTGAAGATCTATATACAGTCAGTCTAGGTGTTTCTTGATGTCTGATGTTCATCCTAGTTTTCTTTGCTCTTCTGAGCCTAGAAATATTTTTAACACTCATTATGCGCCTCCAGCAGCTTTCTTAGCTTCTTTTCTTCTAATAATTTCATCTGAATATTTAACCCCTTTGCCCTTGTATGGCTCAGGTGGTCTAAATGCTCTAATTTCTGCAGCAGCTTGACCAAGAATTTGTTTATTGAAGCTTTTTAGAACCACTTCTGTTTGTGATGGTGTTTCAACTGATACTTCTTCAGGTAATTGATATTTGACAGGATGTGAAAAGCCTAGAGTTAATTCAAGGAGTTTGCCTGATGCTTTTGCCCTATACCCAACCCCTTTAAGTTCAAGCTTCTTCTCAAATCCATCAGAAACACCAATAACCATGTTATTAATTAAAGCTCTAGATGTTCCTGCAAGTGCAATAGATTGTTTAGATGTTTCATCATATTTTACTGATGCAATATTGTCTTGAATGTCCAAAGAGATTGATTCTGATAATTCAAACGACATTTCACCAAGCTTACCTTTGACATTAACTGAGTTTGACTCAACAGTTATAGTAACTCCGTCTGGTATAGTAATTGGATTTTTAGCAACTCTTGACATTTAAAATACCTCGCACAAAATTTCGCCGCCAATATTCTTAGACTTAGCATCTTTGTCTGTCATCAAGCCTTGATTAGTTGATACTATGTATGATCCAAGACCATTTTTAACTTGTTTGAGATCTGAAGCAGCTGAATACTTTCTTAAGCTGGGCTTGCTAATTCTTACAAGATCTTGAATAACTGGCTTTTCATTAAAATATTTTAAAGTGATTTTTATGGCTGGCTTTCCATCGCTTTCAACTTTTTCACAGCCCTTGAGATAACCCTCACTAACTAAAACATCTACTAACTGATGTTTGAGTTTTGAGTATGGAGCATGCACGTCTTTCTTACCACGCATTAATCCGTTACGTATTCTTGTTAAACAATCTGAAATAGGATCTTGAAAACTCATAATTTTACCAACTTGATTTAACTAAACCTGGAATATCTCCTCTCATAGCTGCTTCTCTAAGCTTAATTCTGCTAAGCCCAAATTTTCTATATACAGCATGAGGTCTTCCAGTAACCTGACATCTTCTAACAACTCTTGAGGGACTAGCATTCCTAGGAAGTTTTTGAAACTTCTTATATGCCTCATATCTCTCTTCGCTAGGCAAACTGAGATCAGAAAATATTGCTTTAAGTTCTGCTCTTTTTGCAGCATATTTCGCAACAGTTTTTATTCTTTTATGCTCTCTTGCAATCATTGATTTCTTTGCCATAAATTTATACCTATTTTTTAAATGGGAACTCTAAAGCTTCTAGTAGCGCCTTAGCATGTTCTTTGTTTGTTGCAGATGTATTAATACAAACATCCATACCTCTAATATTGTCAATATTGTCGTAATTAATCTCTGGAAAGATAATCTGTTCTTTAATTCCAAAATTATAATTGCCCTGCCCATCAAATGATTTTGAGTTTAGGCCTCTAAAATCTCTTTCTCTTGGAATTGCTATATTAATTAGCCTTTCCATAAATTCATACATTTTGTCACCCCTAAGAGTAACTTTGCAGCCCAAAGGCCAACCTTCTCTTATCTTAAAACTTGCTACTGATTTTCTTGCTTTTGTCACCACAGGCTTTTGTCCAGCAATAGCAGTTAGATTTTGCACAGCAGATTCAAGATGTTTTTTATCATTAGCAGCCTCTCCAACCCCCATGTTAATTACAACTTTAGTAAGCTTGGGTACGGCCATGACATTTTGTATTCCAAGCTTTTCTTGTAATGCTGGAACAAGGTCTTTTTTGTATGTTTCTTTTAAATTTGACATTATTTAATCTCTTTATTATTTGATTTGAATAATCTAATTTTTTTACCTTCTTTATCAACTGAATAAGCAATCTTGTCTTTTGACTTAGTTTTAGAGTTCCAGATTGCTAAATTGGATAAATCAATGGAAGATTCTTGCTCAACAATTCCTCCAGTGATACCCATTTCAGGATTTGGCTTAGTATGCTTTTTAACCATATTTACACCTGTAACAATCCCTTTATTTTTAGATTTAAGTATCTTTCTTAAAGTTCCTGTTTTACCAACATCTCTTCCAGCTAATACAACAACCTCATCACCAGTTCTTAATTTAGTAGTAATATTTGTCATCTTTATAGTACCTCAGGGGCAAGTGACAATATTTTCATATGCTTGCCATCTCTTAATTCTCTTGTAACAGGCCCAAAAACCCTCGTTCCAATTGGAGCTTTCTGATTGTTAATAAGAACAGCTGCGTTTTCATCAAATTTTATTAAAGAGCCATCTTTTCTTCTAACGCCTTTTTTTGTTCTTACAATTAGCGCATCAACAACCTGTCCTTTTTTAACTTTTCCAGTCGGGATAGCTTCTCTAACAGCAACTTTGATAACGTCGCCGATATTTGCATATCTCCTTTTTGAACCGCCAAGAACCTTTATACACATGACGCTTCTAGCACCGCTGTTATCAGCGATTTTTAAAAGTGATTGCATTTGTATCATTATTCACTCTCCTCAACTTCGGCAACTTTTGCTGGTTCAGATTTATCAGCCTGATTATCATTAACAAGAATCCATGTTTTGGTTTTAGAAAAAGGCTTGCATTCTTTTACGGTGACAACATCACCTATTGATGCATTATTTTCTTCGTCATGAGCATGGACTTTAGTTGATCTTTTAATAATCTTTCCATACAAGGGATGCTTAACCTTTCTTTCAATCTGAACAGTGATTGTCTTATCAGCTTTATTACTGGTAACAACTCCTGTCAATATTCTTGGATTAGAATTTTCCATTATTTTTCATCCTTTAATTTATTAGCATTAATCAATGTTTTAATCCTAGCTATTTTCTTTTTTACTTCTCCAAGCTGACTTGTCTCATTCAATTGACCAGTCTTATGTTTGATTCTCAGCGTAAACTGATCTTCTCTAGCAACCATGAGCTCAGCTTCTAATTCTTTAGAGCTCTTGTTTTTTAATTCAGCAAATTCTTTATTCATTTATACGTCCTTGCTAATAAAATGGGTTTTAACTGGAAGCTTGGCTGATGCAAGTTTGAAAGCTTCTCTAGCTAATTCTTCAGTAACTCCAGCCATTTCAAACATCACTTTTCCAGGCTGAACTAAAGCAACCCAGTATTCAACATTTCCTTTACCCTTACCCATTCTTACCTCTAAAGGCTTTTTGGTTATTGGTTTGTCTGGAAAGATTCTTATCCAAATATTACCGCCCCTTTTAATATGTCTTGTCATTGCTCTTCTGGCTGCTTCAATTTGTCTAGCAGTAATTCTTCCTCTGCCAGAAGCTACCAAACCAAATCTTCCAAAAGCAACAGTATTACCATTTTGTGCAAGGCCTCTATTTCTGCCTTTATGCATCTTTCTAAATTTTGTTTGTTTTGGTTGTAACATAATGCTTAATTTCCTTGATCAACTTTATATGGATCTTCAGTGGTCTCGCCCTTGAATACCCAAACCTTCACACCAATTATTCCATAAGTAGTCAATGCTTCAGCTGTTCCATAATCTATATCAGCCCTTAAGGTATGCAGTGGGACCCTTCCCTCTCTGTACCATTCAGTTCTTGCAATTTCTGCACCATTTAATCTTCCAGATACTTCAACTCTCACACCTTTAGCACTTTGCCTCAGAGCGCTTTGTACCGTTCTCTTCATTGCTCTTCTAAACATTACCCTTCTTTCTAATTGCTGAGCTATTCCCTCAGCAAGAATAGTTGCATCTAGGTCAGGTTTTTTTACCTCTTTAATATTTATTTGAGCTGGTTTCTTGACAATTTTTTCAACAGCTTTCTTTAAATTTTCTATCTCCTCACCACGCTTACCAATAATAATTCCTGGTCTAGATGTAAAAATTGAAACAACAAAATTTTCTGCAGATCTTTCTAATTCAATTTTGCTTATTGATGAATTCTTAAGTTTTACCTTAAAGTATTCTCTTACCTTAAGATCTTGAATTAAGTTCTCAGAAAAAGCCTTTCCTTTTGCATACCAATTAGCATTTTGCTTTTTGCTGGTACCTAATCTAAAGCCAGTTGGATTTACTTTTTGTCCCATTATTTACTACCCTCGGATAAAATAATTTCTATGTGGCATGTTGGTTTAATAATCCTGTCAGCTCTGCCTCTAGCTCTTGGTTTCATTCTTTTAAGTCTCATGCCTTGATTTACAATAATTGATTTAACTAATAATAAGTCTATGTCTGCTTTATCATTATGCTCAGCATTAGCAATAGCAGACTCTAGAAGCTTTTTAATTACAGCTGCGCCTTTTTGTTTGTTAAAGCCTAAAAAATCCATAGCATCTTGGACTGATTTTCCTCTAATTGCGTCAGCAACAAGCCCAGCTTTTTGTGGTGATAGTCTTGTTCCTTTTAAATAAGCTCTTGTTTCCATTATTTAGCCTTCCTGTCACCTGAGTGCATTTTAAATGTACGAGTTAGAGAAAATTCACCAAGCTTATGACCTACCATATCCTCATTGACATATACAGGAACATGTTGCCTTCCGTTATGAACAGCAATAGTTAATCCAACCATAGATGGATTAATCATAGATCTTCTTGACCAAGTTTTAATTGGTCTCTTGTCATTTGATGCAACTGCTGCTTCAACCTTTTTTTCAAGGGATAAATCTATAAATGGACCTTTTTTAAGTGATCTTGGCATTTTACTTTCTACTTCCTCTTCTTCTAATAATTAAATCGTCAGTTCTTTGATTTTTTCTAGTCTTGTAACCCTTTGTAGGAACTCCCCAAGGTGTGGATGGATGTCTTCCACCTGATGTTCTACCTTCACCACCACCATGCGGATGGTCAACAGGGTTCATAGCAACACCTCTGACAGTTGGTCTAACACCCCTCCATCTTTTAGCTCCAGCCTTACCAAGTGACTTAAGGTTATTTTCCTGGTTTGATACTACTCCTAATGTTGCCCTACATTCCCAAAGAACCTTTCTTGTTTCACCTGATTGAAGTCTTAAAGTTGCATATATACCCTCTTTTGCTATCAGTCTGGCTGAAGTGCCAGCACTTCTTGCAAGCTGCGCCCCTTTGAGTGGCTTAAGTTCCACACAATGGACATTGGTTCCAAGAGGTATGTCTTTTAATTTCATTGAATTGCCGACTTTGATTTCACACTTCTCTGCAGAAATAACCTCATCGCCGACATTTAACTTAGATGGGGCAATAATATATCTTCTTTCGCCGTCTTTATACTTAAGAAGAGCTATGTGAGCAGATCTATTTGGATCATATTCTAATCTCTCTACAGTAGCTGGAATATTTAACTTATTTCTCTTAAAGTCTATTATTCTGTAGTGTTGTTTGTGGCCACCACCTTGATGTCTTACGGTAATTCGGCCATTATTATTTCTTCCACCATTTTTTGATTTAGGCTGAATTAACGATTTGAGTGGTTTCCCTTTATACAAGTCAGTTTTGACGGATATTACACCCCGTCTTCCTGGACTTGTAGGTTTTGCTTTTATTACTGGCATGATTAATTAATACCCTCAAGTTGTATTTCAGAGTCTTTTCCAAGAGTTACAAAAGCTTTTTTATAATTTGATCTCTTGTAAATTCCTGTTCTATTTCTTTTCTTTTTACCCTTTACTATTGAAGTAGTAACTTTAAGAACTTCAACTTTAAAAAGTTTTTCTACGGCTTGTTTGATCTCTCTTTTGTTTGCTGAAAGATCTACTTTAAAAACAAACTGCTTAAGCTCTTCACCCAATCGAGAGGATTTTTCAGTAACTATTGGGGCTTGAATCAATGTGTATAATTTTTCGTTATGCATCTACCCACTCCTCAATTTGTTTAAATGCTTCGGCAGTTACTGCTACTTTTTGAGCTTTGAGCAAAATAACTGGGTTGATCTCTCTCACAGTTATTACATCTACATTTGGAATATTTCGTACAGATAAAAATAGATTGATATCTATCTCATCAGTAATAATTAGGACCTTACTTAATGAAAACTCATTCAAAAATTTTGCTATTTCTTTTGTTTTAGGTTTCTCTAAAACAGGATTTTCGATAGCAACGAGCCTCTCCTGTCTAAGTAACTCAGAAAATATAGATCTTATAGCAGCTCTATACATCTTCTTATTGATCTTCTTGCTATAGTCTCTTGGTCTAGAAGCAAAGGCTACACCACCACCTCTCCAAAGCGGACTTCTGATAGTACCTGCTCTAGCTCTTCCTGTTCCCTTTTGTCTATATGGTTTTTTACCACCACCTCTAACATCAGATCTAGTCTTCTGTTGAGAAGTTCCCTGTCTTGAACCAGCCATAAAGCTTACAACAGCTTGATGAACAAGAGATTCATTAAAGTCTCTTCCAAAAGCAGAATCAGATATATCTATGTTCTGTTTTTTTGTTGTTGATAATAAGTCTATTTTCATGATCTTTTTAGCGAAGGTTTAATTTTTAGGTCTGAGCCATTGAAGCCTGGAACTGCTCCTTTAATATAAATGATGTTATTCTCAACATCTAAATCAACTATTTTTAAGTTCTGAACAGTTTTTTGTACATTACCCATATGACCTGACATCTTTTTACCTTTCCAAACTCTTCCTGGAGTTTGACATTGACCAATTGACCCATGAGCTCTATGAGATAATGAATTACCATGAGTAGCGTCTTGCATAGCAAAGTTATGTCTTTTAATAACTCCAGCATAACCTTTACCTTTTGATGTTCCTGTGACATCAACATATTGACCAACTTCGAACATATCAGCTGTTAAATGTTTACCAACAGCATATTCTTCAGCCTTATCTGAATCACACCTGAATTCTGCAAGAATACCAGGATTTAGATTAACCTTTTTAAAGAACTCGCTCTTTGATTTATTCACGTTATTTGATTTCTTTGTCTTTGAAACAACTAATGATGAATAGCCATCTTTTTCCGTTGTTTTGATATCAGCAACAAAATTACCACAAACAGATACTGCAGTAACAGGAACAGATTCTCCGTCTTCAAGAAAAAGACGAGACATTCCAGATTTATTTCCTATTAAGCCTATGCTCAATTTTCTCTCCTATATACGGGGCTTATAACCCTCTATGGCCGCATTCGCGTTATAAATGAATTAGCCTAAGCTTATTTGAACATCCACCCCTGAAGATAGATCTAATTTCATTAAAGCATCAACTGTTTTATCAGTTGGTTTGACTATATCCATAAGTCTTTTATAAGTAACAATCTCATATTGATCTCTTGCATCTTTATCTTTATGAGGAGATTTCAAGATTGTTGTTTTCTCTTTTTTAACAGGTAATGGAATAGGTCCATTAATAACAGCCCCAGTTTTTTTTACTGTTTCTACTATTAATTTAGCTGAAGCATCAATCAGTCTATAATCGAAAGCTTTAAGCCTTATTCTTATTGATTGATTCTCCATTTTTTTCCTTTAAATTAATACCTATAAAAATTTTCTTTCACATCATGCAAATCGCAAAATGTGGCGTATTCTAAGCTTCTAATTACCCAACTGTCAACATAAATGAAGCAGTTTTATTTTTAATATTTTTACGAGGTTTTTAGCTGCTCAGCTATATTACTTGGGACCTCACCGTACTTAGTAAATTCCATAGTAAAAGTTGCCCTACCTTGGGTTGCTGATCTTAAATCAGTTGCATATCCAAACATTTCTGCAAGAGGAACTTCAGATGAAACCTCTTTACCAGAAGTAATGTCATCCATACCCAATATTATTCCTCTTCTTCTATTAAGATCACCTACAACATCACCCATGTGCTCTTCAGGGGTTACGACTACAACTTTCATTACCGGCTCAAGTAAGGCAGGCTTCGCTTTGTTGGCACCTTCCTTTAAAGCCATTGAACCCGCAATCTTGAATGCCATTTCGTTAGAGTCAACATCATGAAAGGATCCATCATATAGCGTAGCTCTCAGGGCTAGCAATGGATAACCTGCGATGACTCCATTTTGCATTTGTTCTTGAATGCCTTTGTTTACAGCAGGTATATATTCTTTAGGAATTACCCCACCTACAATCTTGTCTACAAATTCGTATTCATCGTCTAAGCCTAATGGTTCAAGCTTTAACCAAACATGACCATACTGCCCTTTACCACCACTTTGACGAACAAATTTACCCTCAACCTCAACAGTTTCTTTAATAGTTTCTCTGTATGCTACCTGTGGTTTACCAATATTAGCCTCTACAGAAAATTCTCTTCTCATTCTGTCAACTAGAACGTCTAAATGAAGTTCTCCCATTCCAGATATGATAGTTTGACCGGACTCTTCATCACTTGCTACTCTAAATGAGGGATCTTCTTGGGCTAACTTTCCAAGCGCAAGTGACATTTTTTCTTGATCTGGTTTTGATTTTGGCTCAACTGCTACAGATATAACAGGTTCTGGAAAATCCATTCTTTCTAATACTATTGGGCTACTAGAGTCTGATAAGGTATCACCAGTAGTAATATCTTTTAGTCCAATACATGCAGCAATGTCGCCTGCTCTAACTTCCTTGATTTCTTCTCTATTATTTGAATGCATTTGAACCATTCGCCCAACTCTTTCTTTTTTAGATTTGGTTGAATTGATTACAGCATCACCCACTGACAATACACCCGAATAAACTCTAATAAAAGTCAAAGTTCCAACAAATGGATCTGTTGCGATTTTAAAAGCAAGTGCTGAAAAAGGCTCATCATCAGAAGATTTTCTTGAATCTTCTTCTTCATCTTCTTGAGAGTTATTTGGTATTACACCTGTAATAGCTTTTACTTCATCAGGCGCGGGTAAATACTCAACTATAGCGTCAAGCATAGCTTGAACACCTTTATTCTTAAAAGCAGATCCACATAAGCCAACAATTACCTCATTTGCTAAAGATCTGATTCTTAAACCTTCTTTTATTTGCTCAACAGACAAATCACCGCTCTCAAGATAAGCATCCATAAGCTCTTCATTCGCTTCAGCAGCAGCTTCAAGCATTTCTTCTCTTAATTGAGTACATTTATCTAAGAGATCCTCTGGAATTTCTTTAGAGTCGAAAGTTAAACCTTGATCTTCTTCATTCCAATATATTGCTCTCATGTTTATTAGATCAACAACACCTTTGAAGTCATCTTCGGCACCAATGTTATATTGAATTGGAACAATATTTGCTTGCAGTCTGTCTTTAATTTGCTGAACAACTCTCTCAAAGTTTGCACCAGCTCTATCCATCTTGTTTACAAATACTACTCTAGGAACTTCATATCTATTTGCTTGCCTCCAAACAGTTTCTGATTGCGGCTCAACTCCAGATGTTCCACAAAATACTACAACCGCACCATCTAAAACCCTTAATGATCTTTCTACCTCAATTGTAAAATCAACGTGACCCGGAGTATCGATAATATTTATTCTATGCTGAGGGAATTGTTGCTCCATACCACTCCAAAAACATGTTGTTGCAGCAGATGTAATAGTAATACCCCTTTCTTGCTCTTGTTCCATCCAGTCCATAGTGGCGGCACCATCGTGAACCTCGCCGATTTTATGAGATAGTCCTGTATAAAATAGAACCCTTTCTGTAGTTGTAGTTTTACCTGCATCTACGTGTGCACATATACCGACATTACGATATTTATTTAAAACAATTTGTCTAGCCATAGTATTTAAATTTAGATTGTCTGATTAAAACCTGAAATGAGAGAAAGCTTTGTTAGCTTCTGCCATTTTATGAACTTCTTCTTTTTTTCGAACAGCGGAACCTTTCTTTTGAGATGCATCTTGTAATTCACCAGCAAGTCTTAAATGCATAGATTTTTCACTTCTCTTCCTTGCAGCATCAACAATCCATCGCATGGCCAATGCTTGTCTTCTAGATGGCCTAATTTCAATAGGCACTTGATAATTAGCTCCACCAACTCTACGCGATTTAACCTCTACTACTGGACTTACCTCACTTAAAGCCTTTGAGAATATTTCAAGCGGATCTTCTTTTGTTGTTTTGGTAATTTGATCAAAAGCACCATAAACAATTTTCTCTGCTGTCGATTTTTTACCATCTTTCATTAAGTTGTTCATGAATTTAGCTAAAACAACATCCTTATACTTAGGATCTGGTAAAACTTTTCTTTTCTCGGGACTTCTTCTTCTTGGCATAATTATTTACCTTTTTTTGCTCCATATTTGGATCTTCGTTGTTTTCTTCCAGCAACACCTGATGTGTCAAGAGTGCCTCTAACAGTATGATATCTGACACCAGGCAAGTCTTTAACTCTTCCACCTCTTATAAGAACAAGGGAGTGTTCTTGTAAATTATGGCCTTCACCACCAATGTATGAAGTAACCTCAAAACCACTAGTCAGTCTTACCCTGCAAACTTTACGTAATGCAGAGTTAGGTTTCTTAGGTGTTGTTGTATAGACACGTGTACAAACACCTCTTCTTTGTGGGCAGGCCTTAAGCGCTGGCACATCTGTTTTTCTAGTTTTTGGTTTTCTAGATTTTTTAACTAATTGATTAACTGTAGCCATAATATATATTTTTTAGTTTAGGTCGCGATTTTATAGAGCAGATTGATCGCGGTCAACATTATTCCTCATTTTCTTGTAGTTCCTGTCTCAATGCTGCTTCAATATCATCTGCTGATAATGTTTGCTCATCAAGATCGTACTGTTTTTTATTTCTTAATTTGTCATGGAATTCCATACCTGTACCAGCTGGTATTAGTCTTCCAACAACCACATTTTCTTTTAGACCTCTAAGATGATCTTTTTTACCAGTTACCGCTGCTTCAGTTAAAACTCTAGTTGTTTCCTGGAAAGATGCTGCAGATATGAACGAATTAGTTGCAAGAGATGCCTTAGTAATACCTAATAGCACTCTTTCAAATTGAGCAGGAGTTTTGCCTGCAGCTATGATTCTTTCATTTTCTTCTTTGAGTTCTGCATAGTCGACCTGATCACCTTGGATAAATTTAGTATCTTCACCATCAATAATTAAAGCTTTTCTTAACATCTGCCTTAATATAGTTTCTATGTGCTTATCATTTATAGATACTCCTTGAAGTCTATAAACGTCCTGAATTTCATTAACAATGAAGTTTGTTAATTCAGGAATACCTTTTAGCCTCAAAATATCATGTGGACTTAATGGACCATCAGAAATAATATCCCCTTTTGTAATTCTTTCTCCTTCAAAAACCGACAGGGTTCTATGTTTAGGGATCAACATTTCAACATTGTGAGCTTTTTTAGTTGCGCCCTCTGGGGTGATAACTAGCCTAACTTTACCTTTTGTTTCTTTTCCAAAAGAAATTATTCCAGTCTCTTCAGATAATACGGCTGCATCTTTAGGCTTTCTAGCCTCAAAGAGGTCAGCTACTCTTGGCAGACCACCTGTAATATCTTTTGTTTTTGAAGCTACTAATGGAATTCTAGCTAATACCTCACCAGCAGTTAGCTTTTGACCATCTTTAAGGTTTACTAAAGCATTTGCTGGAAGAGTGTATGTTGCTGGAGCTTTAAAATCTCCTACAAGAACCGTTTTTCCTTTCGAGTCAACTATTGAAATTGATGGAACAAGTTCTTTACCAGCAGAAGGCCTTTCTGATGTTTCAATAACCTCTACACTGCTCAATCCTGTCAATTCATCAGTTTGAGATCTTACAGTTACGCCATCTTCTATGTCTGAAAACTTAATTTTACCAGATGTCTCAGATACGATTGGTCTTGTATACGGATCCCATGAAGCAATTTTTGTTCCTTGATCTAGCTCTGCTTTATCAGAAACTTCAAGAGTGGCACCATAAGGAACTTTATATTGCTCAACAATTCTTCCCTGCGTGTCTTCCATAGTACACATAGCATTTCTTGAAACAACAACCTGTAGCTTATCTTTGTTGGTAACAGTCTTAATGTCATCAGAAAAATTAACCACGCCAGTATTCTTATTAAAGATAGCATTGTCTTCAGATGAGCTTGAAGCCGCACCACCAATATGGAAAGTACGCATGGTAAGCTGAGTTCCAGGCTCTCCGATAGATTGCGCGGCCACAACACCAACTGCCTCTCCTCTATGAACCAAATGACCTCTTGCTAAATCACGACCATAACACTTTGAGCATACTCCAATAGAAGCTTCGCATGTCATGGGTGATCTTACTTTTAAAGATGATAAATTTAACGACTCAATTTGTGATACCGCATCCTCATCCAGCATAGTTCCTTCAGCAAAAAGAAGATTTCCATCAGCATCATTGATAGGTTCTGCAATAACTCTACCTAGAATTCTGTCAGTCAATGCCTGAATAATCTCACCACCATCAATTATTGATGTAACAGTAATAGAGTCTGAAGTTCCACAGTCATCAATATTAATAACTGAGTCCATGGAAACATCGCAAAGCCTTCTTGTTAAATAACCTGAGTTTGCAGTTTTAAGCGCTGTATCAGCCAAACCTTTTCTAGCACCATGTGTGGATATAAAGTATTGAAGTACTGACAGGCCTTCTCTGAAGTTTGCAGTTATAGGTGTTTCAATAATTGAACCATCAGGCTTTGACATCAAGCCCCTCATTCCTGAGAGCTGTCTGATCTGTGCAGGAGATCCTCTAGCTCCAGAGTCTGCATAAATGTATACAGAATTAAATGAAGATTGTTCAACCTCTTCTCCGTCAGGAGAAGTAACTTGCTCAGTACTAATTTTTTCCATCATTGCTTTTGCAACCTGCTCATTAGCTCTAGACCAAATGTCGATGACTTTATTGTACCTTTCGCCTCTGGTTACAAGACCAGAGTCAAATTGCTTTTCAATAGCCTTAACTTCTCTTTCAGATGACTCAATAATTCCTGCTTTTTCTTCAGGTATAACAAAATCATTTACTCCAATAGAAGAGCCTGATCTAGTTGAGAAATCAAATCCTAAGTACATTAACTGATCAGCAAAAATAACAGTTTTCTTAAGGCCAGCTTTTCTGTATGAGATATCAACAAGTTTTGAAATTAATTTCTTATTGAGCACTTTATTTATGTTTTCAAAACCAACCTCTTTAGGAGTAATTCTCCATATGACAATTCTTCCAACAGTTGTATCTTCAATTGAAGTGTTGCCCTCAGCATCTTCAATTCTGACTTTAACTGCAGAGTGAATTGAAAGAGTTTCTGTTTCATATGCTCTTACTACTTCATCTGGATTACTAAAGACTCTTCCATTACCAATAGCATTAGCGTTTTCCCTAGTCATATAATACAAACCAAGAACAACATCTTGGGTTGGATTAATTATTGGTGATCCGTCAGCTGGTGATAAAATATTATTCGTTGACATCATTAAAGCTCTAGCTTCTAGTTGTGCTTCGAGAGTTAATGGAACGTGAACAGCCATTTGGTCTCCATCGAAATCAGCATTAAAAGCCACACAAACTAATGGATGAAGTTGAATTGCTTTACCTTCGATAAGCTTTGGTTCAAATGCTTGTAAACCCAATCTATGAAGTGTTGGGGCTCTGTTTAACATTACTGGATGTTCTCTAATAACATCTTCTAAGACTTCCCAAACTTCTGGAGTTTCTCTTTCAACTAATTTTTTAGCAGCTTTGATTGTTGTAGCTAGCTCTCTCCTTTCCAGTTCACCATAAACAAATGGTTTAAATAGTTCTAAAGCCATCTTTTTAGGTAGTCCGCATTGATGCAACTTCAATGTAGGGCCAGATACAATTACAGATCTTCCAGAGTAATCCACACGCTTACCAAGAAGGTTTTGTCTGAATCTTCCACCCTTACCTTTAATCATATCAGCGAGTGATTTAAGTGGTCTTTTATTTGTACCAGTAATTACCCTTCCTCTTCTTCCGTTATCTAGTAGAGCATCTACAGACTCTTGAAGCATTCTTTTTTCATTTCTTACAATAATTTCGGGTGCACTTAGCTCAAGCAATCTCTTAAGCCTATTGTTTCTATTAATAACTCTTCTATATAAGTCATTAAGATCAGATGTTGCAAATCTTCCGCCTTCAAGAGGAACTAATGGCCTTAAGTCTGGTGGTAGTACAGGAAGAACATTCATTATCATCCACTCAGGTCTATTGCCTGAGTCTTTAAAAGCTTCTAATAACTTTAGTCTTTTGGATAGTTTTTTTAGTTTGGTTTCAGAATTAGTTTGAGGGATTTCTTCTCTAATGATTCTAATTTCATCATCTATATCTAACTCTTCTAACAAAATCTGAACAGCTTCAGCACCCATTCCAGCTGAAAATTCATCACCAAACTCTTCGTATTTTTCTACCCACTCTTCTTCTGTAAGAATTTGACCTTTTTCTAATTCAGTTAATCCAGGGTCTGTAACAATATAGCTCTCAAAGTATAATACTCTCTCTATCTCTCTAAGAGTAACGTTTAGCAAAAGCCCGATCCTTGAAGGTAAAGATTTTAAAAACCAAATATGTGCAACAGGAGCAGCAAGGTCAATATGACCCATTCTTTCTCTTCTGACTTTGGCCAGAGTTACCTCTACTCCACATTTTTCACAGACAACGCCTCTGTGCTTCATTCTCTTGTACTTGCCACAAATACATTCGTAATCTTTTATTGGCCCAAATATCTTTGCACAAAATAATCCGTCTCTTTCTGGCTTAAAAGTTCTGTAATTAATAGTTTCAGGTTTTTTTACTTCTCCAAATGACCAAGATTTTATAACTTGAGGTGAAGCAAGGCCTGCAGATATAGTAGTAAAATCATCTTGACCAGTTTTTAATAAGTTTAATAAGTCTCTCAATTTTATCTCCTAGTTTTCTGAATCTAATTCAATATTAATGCCAAGTGATTTAATCTCTTTACTGAGAACATTAAATGATTCTGGTATGTTTGCATCCATCTCAAATGAGCCATCAACAATGTTTTTATACATTTTTGTTCTTCCAGAAACATCATCTGATTTAACGGTAAGCATTTCTTGAAGAGTATATGAGGCCCCATAAGCTTCTAATGCCCAAACCTCCATTTCTCCAAATCTCTGTCCACCAAATTGTGCTTTACCTCCTAGAGGTTGCTGAGTTACAAGGCTGTATGAGCCTGTAGACCTTGCATGCATTTTGTCATCAACCAAATGATTCAACTTAATCATGTACATGTATCCAACAGTTACTGGTCTTTCAAATTTAGTTCCAGTTCTACCATCGTACAAAGTAAATTGTCCTGATTCAGGAAGGTTAGCTAATTTCAGAAGGTCTTTGACTTCTGATTCCTTTGCACCATCAAATACTGGTGTTGCTATAGGAAGACCATCTCTTAAGTTGTTAGCTAACTCAACTATCTCTGTGTTACTAAATGCATCTAAATCTTCTTTATTAGCAGCATTTTTGTTATACAGTTTTTCAAGATAAGTTTTAAGTTCAGCTGGTTTTGCATTTTCCTTAATCATTAAGTCTATTTGCTTACCAATGCCTTTGGCAGCTGATCCCATATGAGTTTCCAAAATTTGACCAACATTCATTCGAGATGGCACACCAAGTGGATTTAGGCAAATATCTACTGGATCACCATTTTCATCATATGGCATATCTTCTACTGGCATGATCTCAGAAATAACACCTTTGTTACCATGACGACCAGCCATTTTATCACCAGGCTGTATTCTTCTTTTAATAGCTAAATATACTTTTACTATTTTTATAACACCTGGAGCTAAATCATGACCGCGTATGATTTTTTCTCTCTTTTCTTCAAATCTCTGTTTAATTCCTTTGACATATTGTTTAAAGGTTTGCTCAGTTTGTTCAATTGTTGTATTAAGATTTTCATTGTCTGTTCTTACAGCAAATAGCTCACTTAAAGGCAATTCAGAAACAATATCTAAGGTTATCTTTGTCCCTTTTTTTAGACCAGCTCCTTTAACAACTTGCGCACCTTTAAGAAGATCACATACTCTAGATCTGGTTGCCTCTTCGACTACAGCAGCCTCATCATCTGCATCTTTTTTAGATTGATCTAGATGATCTTGTTCAATGGCTTGAGTTCTCTCATCTTTCTCAACACCATCTCTAGTAAATACCTCAACACCTATTACAGTACCTTTTGAACTAGATCTTTGTGATGTGTCTTTAACGTCTGATGCCTTTTCACCAAAAATAGCTCTCAATAGTTTTTCTTCTGGAGAAAGTTGAGTCTCTCCCTTAGGAGTTATTTTTCCTACAAGAATGTCGCCTGGCTCAACCTCTGCTCCAACATACACTATTCCACAATCATCTAACTTATTTAAAGAGCCTTCTCCAACATTTGGGATATCTGCGGTAATTTCTTCTGATCCTAATTTTGTATCACGAGCAACACAAACTATTTCCTGGATATGAATTGAAGTGAATCTATCTTCTCTTGCTACCTTCTCAGATATAAGGATAGAGTCCTCAAAGTTATATCCATTCCATGGCATAAAAGCAATTCTTATATTTTGTCCTAAAGCTAACTCCCCATTATCAATTGAAGGACCATCAGCAAGTACATCTCCTTTTTTAACTGAATCTCCAACCTTAACAATTGGTCTCTGATTTATACATGTATTTTGATTAGAACGTGTGTACTTAATTAAGTTATAAATATCTGCAGCAGAATCTGCTTTTTTATCAGTGACTCTTACAACTATTCGAGATGCATCGACGCTTTCGACAACACCTTTGTTTTTTGCAACAACACATACACCTGAGTCTCTTGCAACAACTGACTCAAGGCCAGTTCCGACTAAAGGCTTCTCTGCTCTGAGAACAGGAACTGCCTGACGTTGCATATTTGAACCCATTAACGCCCTGTTTGCATCATCGTGCTCTAAGAATGGGATTAATGAAGCGGCAATAGATACAACTTGTTGAGGAGATACATCCATCAAATCAACTCTGTCAGGTGACATCAACTCAAATTCACTAGCATGTCTTACAGCAACAAGATCATCTACAAATTTATTGTTTTTATCTAAAGCAACATTGGCCTGCGCTATAACATGTTCACCTTCATCAATTGCAGAAAGATAAACGATCTCGTCAGTTACTTTGCCATTTGTTACTTTTCTGTATGGTGTTTCAATAAAACCATATTGATTAGTTCTAGAATAAGAAGCAAAAGAGTTTATTAAACCAATATTTGGTCCTTCAGGTGTTTCGATAGGACATACTCTACCGTAATGAGTAGGATGAACATCTCTAACCTCAAAGCCGGCTCTTTCTCTTGTTAGACCTCCAGGCCCTAAAGCAGAAACTCTTCTCTTATGAGTAATCTCAGAAAGAGGATTATTTTGGTCCATGAATTGTGATAGCTGACTTGAACCAAAGAATTCTTTAATAGCAGCAGTCACAGGTTTTGCGTTAATAAGGTCTTGTGGACCAAGCTCATCTGCTTCAGCCATGCTCAACCTTTCTCTTACAGCTCTCTCTACTCTAATTAAACCAACTCTAAATTGATTAGCTGTCATTTCTCCAACAGATCTAACCCTCCTGTTACCAAGATGGTCAATATCATCAACAATATCGTGCCCATCTCTGATGTTCACGATACCTTTCATCACTTCAATAATATCTTCTTTGTCTAAAATATTAGGGTTATCTTTAGAAGATTCTAACTTTAACCTTCTATTAAATTTCATTCGACCAACTTCAGAAAGATCATATCTTTCTTGGTTAAAGAATAAGTTCTCAAATAATGTTTCAGCTGAATCCTTAGTTGGAGGTTCGCCAGGTCTCATCATTCTATAAATTTCTACAAGCGCTTCTAATCTATTTGATGTTGGATCAACTCGTAAAGTATCTGATATGTATGAACCTTTATCTAATTCGTTAATAAATAAGCAATGGACTTCTGAAATGCTATTTTCTCTAAGTAATTCAATAACTTCATTGGAGATCTCTGTATTAGCCTCAACGAGCACTTCACCAGTGTCTTGATTGATAATATCTTTTGAAGTAATTTTTCCAACTAGGTATTCATCATCTAGTTTAATTTCACTGACTTTAGAAGTTGACAGTTCTCTGATGTGTCTAGCTGTAATTCTTTTACCTGCAGGTACATAAACTTTGTTTCTGACTTTAATATCAACTGATAGTGTTTCACCTCTTAATCTTTCAGGGATAAGAGTTAACTTTACCGCATCTTTTTCAAGTGTATAAATATCTTCATCATAAAACTCATTTAGAATTTCTTGCGTGCTCATATCTAGTGCGCGCAACATAATAGTCGCTGGTATTTTCCTTCTTCTATCAATCCTTGAGAATAAGATATCCTTAGGATCAAATTCAAAATCTAACCAAGAACCTCTGTAAGGAATCACCCTGGCTGAATATAAAACTTTACCTGAAGAGTGGGTTTTACCCTTGTCATGATCATAGAAAACTCCAGGAGATCTATGAAGCTGAGAAACCACAACTCTTTCTGTGCCATTAACAACAAAAGAAGCATCTGGAGTCATTAATGGAACCTCTCCCATAAAGACTTCACCTTCTTTAATATCTTTTACTTCTTTAAAATTTGTTTCTCTATCATAAATAACTAGTTTTACTTTAATTCTAAGCGGGGCTGAATAAGACAAACCTTGAATTAAGCATTCCTGAACGTCATATGCTGGCTTACCTAATTCATAAGAAACATATTCAAGAGCAGCATTTCCAGAAACACTTTTAATAGGAAATAAAGATTTAAAAACTTCCTCTAAACCTTGGTTATTTCTTGAATCTGGTGCCACATCAGCTTGTAAAAATTCAGAATAAGAATTTGTTTGAGTTTCAACAAGGTTTGGTAAGTCCATAACTTTTGCAAAAGTACCAAAGTTTTTCCTTATTCTTTTCTTTTCTGTATAGCTGTATGACATAAATGCGCCCTATAAAATATATTTATTAATTTAATGTTTACTTAAGTTCTGCAGTAGCTCCTGCTTCAGTTAATTGCTTAACAATTTCCTCGGCATCGTCTTTGCTTGCGCCTTCTTTAACAGTAGATGGAGCACCATCAACCATATCTTTTGCCTCTTTCAGACCAAGACCAGTAATAGCTCTAACTGCTTTAATTACTTGGACCTTTTGATCTCCAGCTGCACTTAACACAACATCAAATTCGTCTTTTTCTTCAGCTGCATCAGCTTCACCGCCACCTGCTGCTGCTGGTGCTGCCGCTACAGCTGCTGCTGCAGTAACACCAAATTTTTCTTCGATATCTGAAATTAGTTCAACTAATTCCATTACTGACATTTCTTCAATTGCCTTTAAAATATCTTCTTTAGTAGTTGCCATTTTTTTCTCCTTATAATTAGGCTGTCGCCTTTTTCTTGTCATTAACTGCTGTTAATACTCTAGCTAACTTGCTTGGAACTTCGTTTAATAAAGTTGCAAACTTACCAACTGGAGCTTGTAATACTGATGCAACCAAGCCAAGAGCTTCTTCTCTTGATGGTAGTTTTGCCAAGATATCAATCTGAGCACCATCGAGAAGCTGTCCTTCAACAACTAAAGCTTTCACCTCAAGGTTGTCAAAATTCTTAGCATAGGTCTTTAGCAGCTTAGCTGCTGCACCTGGCTCTTCAAACGAAAAAGCAAATAATGATGGTCCAACCAAAGCCTCATCGGAACAACCAAAATCAGTTCCTTCAAAAGCTAATTTAGCTAATGAATTTTTGATAATTTGGATATGTATTCCAGCTTGGGTAGCATTTTTTCTAACCTCTGAGAGCTCAGAAACCTTCATACCTCTAGCATCAGAAATGACTAATGATGATGCTTTAGAAGCAACTTCTTTAACCTCTGAAACTATTTTTTCTTTTTCACTTTTTGTTAACGCCACAGCAATTTCTCCTGTTTAAGCCTTACGGCTATTCGGCGACAAACTGCATAATTACAATTTGAACACCACCTACGTAGGAAATTAAGTCTTTCAACACCTACGGTCTTTGACGGCTGCGAATAATCGCAACTATCTAAAGCTAAATTAATAGCTTTAAAACTTATACCAACTCCGAAGAGTTAATTTTCACACCTGGGCCCATAGTGCTACTTAAGGCAATATTGCCAATGTAGACACCTTTTGCAGATGCAGGTTTTAATTTTTTTAATTCACTAATTAATGCGGAAGCATTACTTATAATCTTGTCATCATCAAATGATACTTTGCCAATGCTTCCATGAATAATTCCATTTTTGTCTGTTCTAAATCTAACTTGCCCAGCTTTTGCATTACTAACAGCAGAAGCAACATCATCAGTAACAGTTCCGGTTTTAGGATTTGGCATAAGACCCTTTGGTCCAAGTACTTGCCCTAGCTTTCCAACAACTCTCATTGCACTGCTTGCAGCAACAACAACATCTACAGCAAGATTCTCTTTTGTAAACTTTTCAGCTAAATCATCCATCCCAATATGCTCAGCACCAGCTTCTTTTGCAGCTTCAGCTTGATCTCCATCTGCAAATACAGCTACAGTAACTTGCTTTCCAAGACTATTTGGAAGAGTTACAGCACCACGAACATTTTGGTCAGATTTATTTGGATCAACACCGAGTCTTATTGATATATCAACTGATTCTTCAAATTTTTCAGACTTAACGGACTTAATTAGTTCCATAGCCTCGGATATAGAATATGTTTTAGTTGTATCTAAATTTTCAGAGATAATTTTTTGTTTTTTAGTTAATTTGCTCACAGCTCTACATCTACTCCCATGCTTCTAGCGGTACCAGCAATGATTAATACTGCGGCATCTAGATCGTTTGAATTAAGATCAGGTTCTTTAGCATTTGCTATATCTTCCAATTGTGATCTTGTTAATTTTCCAACTTTTTCTCTATTAGGCTCTCCACTTCCCTTTGGAATTCCTAACGCTTTTCTTATTAAAACTGCGGCAGGAGGTGTTTTAACAACAAAGGTAAATGACTTATCCTCATATACTGTAATAACAACAGGAAGAGGAAGTCCCTTCTCAGCACTTTGGGTTTCTGCATTAAAAGCATTACAGAAATCCATAATGTTAACACCAACCTGACCAAGGGCTGGACCCACTGGAGGGCTTGGATTAGCTGCTCCTGCAGGAATTTGTAATTTCAGAATATTTGCTACTTTCTTTGCCTTTGCCATTATGTTTTCTCAATTTGTATAAAATCTAGCTCAACCGGAGTTGCTCTACCTAAAATTTGAACAGAAACTTTTACGATATTCCTTTCATAATCAACATTCTCAACAACACCATTAAAGTCATTAAACGGACCATCGCAAACTCGAATAACTTCACCAGGTTCATAGATAGTTTTTGGTGCAGGAGCATCTTCTCCAACTTCTATTCTATTTATTATGTTATTTACGTCATCTTCAGAGATAGGAAGAGGCCTATCCTTTGTGCCGCCAACAAAACCTGAAACTCTGGGTGTTGATTGAACTAACTGCCATGAATCATCCTCTAGTAACATTTGAATAAGAATGTAGCCAGGGAAAAATTTTCTTTCTGTTGTTTTCTTTGCTCCACCTTTAAGTTCAACAATTTGCTCAGTTGGAATTAAAATATCGCCAAATTTTTCACTAAGATTGTTGAGCTCTATTTTTTCTTCTAGAGCCATCTTAACTTTTTGCTCATAGCCTGAATAAGCTTGTATTACATACCAATCCATAACTTATCCTAGTACCAACTTAGTTAAATAACTTAGAAGTGCTTCTAAGCCCCAAAAGAATAAACAAAGAACAATTATTGAAATAAAAACTACCAAAAATGTTTGAGTGGTTTCAACTCTTGTAGGCCAAACAACTTTCCGAATTTCTGTTCTAGACTCTCTCATAAGTTTGATAGAGTTAGATCCAAAGTTTGTAGTTGCAAGAACAATAAGCCCAATAATGAATAAAAATACTACACCAAGGACTTTATATAAGAATGCAACTTCAACGAAATAGCTATTTCCAACAATAGCAACTGTAAAAATAGCTAGAGAAACTAGCCATTTAATAGTATCTAGTGTTTTTGAAGCTGTTCCTTTACTCATAAAATTCCCTTTTCACCAGTAATATTTAATTGGCAGGCCAGGAGGGTCTCGAACCCCCAACCCCCGGTTTTGGAGACCGGTGCTCTACCAATTGAGCTACTGGCCTAAAACATATTTTCATATTATCAAAGACAAGTAAGCCGAGGCTTAAAAGCCTCGGCTTGA
>Ga0213865_10000163_pt1 | contig 43764 bp, 49 predicted proteins | sample PICome_6_FD_160100 | JGI IMG/M metagenome (GOLD analysis project Ga0213865, IMG submission 160100) | Coastal seawater microbial communities near Pivers Island, North Carolina, United States - PICO282 | ecosystem: Environmental > Aquatic > Marine > Coastal | place: USA: North Carolina...
GATAATAGAGGTTCGAAAGGAGCTTGCCATCTTTATAATAAATTCAACATGGCTGCACCAGCAAATATGTTTGTCGCTGAGTATGCCTCTCGTCCACCTTTGGCACGTATCTTTTATGAGGATGTGCTGCTTGCTGCTGTATTTTATGGATACCCATTACTTATTGAAAACAACAAATACGGTATTGTAAGGCACTTTGAAGCAAGGGGATACGAAGAGTATGTAATGAAAAGACCCGACCATTTAAAGTCTCCCAATGCCGCCCAAAACACAAAAACTCGTGGTATACCGTCTAACTCTGTAGATGTTATTCAAGCGCATGCTCACGCTATAGAAGCGTACATAGAAGAGCATGTGGGTATAAATCAAGAGAATGGTGAGATGGGCAAAATGTATTTCGACAGAACTCTTGAAGATTGGATTGGATACAAAATAGATAATCGTACCAAATACGATTTAACAATATCAAGCGGTCTTGCTTTATTAGGGGCGCAAAAAACAAAAATTGTTAAAAAGAAGTCTGATTTTAACGATAAGAAGTTTTTCCGCAGGTACAAGGAAATAAAGCGTTGATAGACAGTGCTTTAATTTTGTATCTTTGCAAGGAAGTATTCTGCGAAAGGCTATGTACAATAACAATAATGAACAAGGAAAGTACGGTAACTTTCCAGACCCATTTGCACACTATGGAAAAAAGTCTACTAAGACTTACGGTCTAAAGTATGCTAAAGCCATTGAAAAACAATGGGGTAACTCTGACGATGAAAGAAGTCTTTTCAGAAGAAGATTAAAAGACTTTGAAACGAATCGTGATTACGCAAACGGAACACAAGATACTTCTATCTACAAACAGATATTAAACTCATTAGACCCTAATAACGGGGACGGTACGTTACTGAACCTTGATTGGTCTCCAGTGCCTATCGTTCCTAAGTTTGTAAAAATTGTTGTAAACAACATCCTCTCTAGAAAACCATACCCAAATGTAAAAGCTATAGACCCTTTGTCTCAAAGTGATAAAGACAGAGAAAGAGCCAAAAAAATGTTTGAGGTAAAAAACAGGCAGCTTATTGCTCAGATGCAAGAGATGAATGTTGAAACTAAAACAGATTTAAGTCAAGTTCCAGAAACTCCAGAGGAAGCTGAAATCTTTATGGACACCAACATTAAGACTGCTGCTGAAATAGCAGCGCAGGTTGGTACAAATATTACGTTGGAGTGGAACGATTTTGACCAGCGTGTATACCGTAGAGCAGTAAACGATTTAGTAGCCTGTGGTATGGGCGTTATCAAAAGAAACAACGACCCCAATTATGGAATTACAGAAGAATACATCGACCCAGCATTTTTCTTCCATAGCTACACCGAAGACCCTACATTTAGCGACCTCATTTATGCAGGACACGTCAAAAAAATTAGCATTTCTGAACTCAAACGTATCGCTCGTGATGAGTTTAGTGAAGAAGAATATGCTAAGATTGCCCAGAAAGTAAAGAACAAGTATCAGAACAGGGCAGATAAACTAAGCTATAAATACTACGATGAAACTCTAGACCGCACAACTTACGGATACGATGAGTTTATTGTAGAGGTTATGGACTTTGAATTCATGTCTACTGATGACATGATGTTTGAAGAGAAGAGTTCTAAGTTTGGAAACACAGGATTCTATTATAAAGGCTTTGAATACACACCGCCTAAAGAGTCTATATACGACAGAAAGCCTTCAAACATGAGCATTCAAACTGTGTTTGGGGGAAGTTACGTTGTAGGATGTGATTATTTGTTTGGATACGGACAGAAAGCAAATGTCCCCAAAAACGTACACGACCTAACCAAAGCAAAGTTATCATATTCTGTGGTTGCTACGAACCTACGCAGAATGATGCCTAAGTCTCTTGTGGGTTCTGTAATCGGTTTTGCTGACCAACTACAGCTTTCGCATTTAAAGCTTCAACAGGCTATTGCTAAAGCCAAACCAGACGGTCTTATCGTAGACATCGAAGGGCTAGAAAACGTACAACTAGGAAAAGGAGGCGAACTACAACCTTTAGATATTCAAGATATATATGAACAGACAGGTGTATTCTACTACAGGAGCAAGAATCCCGAAGGGGGATTCCAAAATCCGCCAGTACGTTCTTTGGATAACAGCATTCGCAATATCAATGAGCTTATCGGTATCTATAATCACAACCTTCGCCTCATTCGTGATACAACAGGGATAAATGAAGTTATGGACGGTACTTCTCCGAAAGGGGAGCAGCTAGTAGGCGTTAGACAGCAAGCTATTGCGGCTGGTAACAATGCCATTTACGACATTACCAATTCAGCTATCTACCTGTACAGTAGAGTTTGTGCAGATATTGTGAAGTGCTTGCAAATACTTCCTCCTAAATCTGTAATATTTAAAGCTTATGAAAGAGCTATAGGTAAAACAAACATGGAGGTTTTGTCTTCGTTTGGAGATTTGCCGATGTATAACTTTGGTGTTAAGGTTCAGACAGAAATGGATGAAACAGAAAAGGCTTACTTAGAGCAAAACATACAGGTAGCTTTATCTCAGAAAGAACTAGACCTAGAGGATGCCATAGCTGTAAGACAGCTTAAAGACGTTGACCAAGCAGAAAGATTACTTATCGTTAGGCGTAAAAAACGCATGCGTATGAATCAGCAAATGGCGCAGCAAAATTCACAAATGCAAGGTCAAGTAAACGCTCAAGTTGCACAGGCTGCTTCGCAAGGTAAAATGCAAGAGATACAGGTGCAGTCGCAAGCTAAGATTGCTGAGATTCAAGCCGATGCACAAGCAAAAGCACAACTGCTTCAATTAGAATACCAGCTAAAAGGTCAGATTGAAGGGGCTAAGGTTCAAGCCAGCGCAGGTATGAAACAGCAAGACATGGAGTTTAGAAAAGGCTTAGAGTCCGAAAAGGATGACCGCAAAGACGAGCGTGTTAAAAAACAAGCTGTTGAAATGTCTAAAATGATTGAGCAGAGAAAAGGAAATAGAGGCGAATTACAAGACGAAGGTGATAGCCTAGTCGATATGTTAACGTCTTAATAATTAGTAACTTTGTAAAAAATATATAAAAATGAGCAAGAATTTTACAAATAATGCCTTTAACCAACAAAGCTTTGGTGCGGCAGGGTTTGATATTATAGCATCTAATAGTACCGATGTGGTCGTTGTTGATGGAGACTGGGTTCAAGTAACAGCCATAAACGGAAATAAAGTAAATTGTATATTAGGCACATCTACTGGTGATAATTTTAGCACAGACGGTACAAATCCTTCAAGCTTCACTAATGCCAGCACACTAGATAATAAAGGCATAGATATAATTTCTACCCAAACAGTTTTTGGCGCTTTTAACCAAATTAAATTAAAGCCAGAATCTGCAACCCGATACCTTATTGCTTACCGTAGAGCTTTGGGATAATGTTAAGATTAGCAAACGACATATCATCAATTATTAACACTCCCATAGATATATTTGAAGGTCGTCTAAACATTTATCCCGATGCCGAAGTCGCTTACTCATTAGACAAGTTAGACAAGGACTATCAAGGTAGTGCAGTTAGGGTTAGAAGGTCATCGGATAATCAAGAGCAAGACATTGGCTTTGTAGATAACCTATTTGACTCAGAAAGTCTTGAAGCATTTGTAAATTATGAAAGCGATGTTTTTATATCGGATTTTACAAACGGAGCAGTTAATCCGTCAAGTGGAAATGCAACTATAACATCAAGTCAAACGATGCAAGCACCATCAACCATAGATGGGTTTAATGATGCCATGAAATTTACTTGTAGTAGTGAGACTGCTACTAAATATGATTTTCGTGTTGCAACTATGGATAGAGGGCAACTAATTAGTGTGTCATTCCAATACTATATTCCAAGCGAAAACACTATTGTAGAGTCTATACGATTTACCGATTTGCTAAATTTAAGTCCCGCTACTTTTAACACTAAAGGAGAATGGACAAGTGTTACTATAACGGACAAGGAAATTGATAATAACATATTGAGATTTTTTGCCGCAGATAGTTCGGGAGCTACAAATCTTGGTACTGAGGTAACTGAAGCTTTTTACATTCGCAACTTAGAAGTTACTCAATCAACGGCATCTGCCTATGTAACTACTTGGTATGACCAAAGCGGTAACTATGATGCTACACAATCAACTGCATCAAGACAACCAAAGATTGCAGTTCAAGGAACTTATTTAGGGTACGTTGAAAATGTAAATAATACAGGTTTTGCAACTTTAAATAGCACTTATGCGTATGTAGCAGGTCAAAGATTTACCTCATTCATTGTTGGTCAGCAATTTGGAAATGCAGTCTTTGGAGGCACAAATTCGGGAAGTGTTTATTATGGAGTATCACAAGATGGCAATACGGAAAATTCAAGACTTGGATTTGAAAATTTAAGTTCTTTTGGTAATGGAGTTTCGGTAGCGGATACAAGGGAAGATGTAGCAAGTTTAATGGTTAATATGGCATTGCTCACGACTTTAGCACAAAGAAGTGTAGGCGGTGATAGTCAAACTTTAGCAATGGGTTATACATCGGGTAGTTTTAACAATTGTCGGTTCAAAGAGTATATCATTTACAACAATCAATCGGTAGATAGAGCAGAAGTTGAAGCTAATATTATGGAGCATTACAATTTATAACATGTACTACACAAGCACAAATAGAGAAGAATTGGTAGCGTATAACGAAGCTGTGAATACTGGAGAAGGTTATACTGAAACTACTACGGAATGGGCAGAAATCATTGAACATCCTAACGGAAAAGATTTTGCTATACTGAAGCATCCTAGTTATGAAGCAGAGTTGACGTTGGCGGAATCGTTGGGTGATGATTGGTTTCCAGACAGCTTATAATAATTAAATACTTTTGTAAAAAAACAAGGCAATGGCATCAGTAAACTTAGACATAGCACAACGACTAGATATTACCTGTAGAAAAGGTGATACGTTTTCTCTTACACTAAATATGACTGATTCTGCTGGAACAGCTATAAACTTAAGTGCTTATACTTTTACAATGCAAGTTCGTGATGCATCTACTGATGCTGACAAAGGTTTTACTTTTAATTTTTCAAAAAACGATGGTGGAACTACAGGTAAGTTGGTAATTACTTCAACCGATGTAGACACTGCTGGTTCTTACATATATGATTTGCAAACAACAGAAACCGCTCCAGACCCAGATGTTATACAGACTTGGTTGTACGGAACATTTACAATAAACGATGATGTTACTTCATAATGTCAGAGCCAATAAATATAACAATATCCAACACGAATAGTGTTGATGTATCTGTTACCCTAGCAACAGACTCCAAATCTGTTGCTATAACTGACGGCTCTAATGTTAGTTTGTCTATAGACAGTGAAGCAGGAAATACAATTGTAGCAACACAACAATCCCCAACTTTAAGCTTATCAGTAGCCGCCTCAGAAGCTTTAGACGTACAGACTAAACAAAAGATGTCTGTATCGGTCATCAACCCAAACAAGTATGTTTATACAGAAGGTTCTACTTGGGGGGATATCGCAGGTACAATAACCAATCAAACAGACTTAGTAAACTACATCACAAGTAGGTTGCCTAATATTCCTTATCAAACTGTTTCAGATATAGTTAACGCTTTAAACCAATTAGATGCGTTTAGGCTTCAATCAAGCGTAGATTTTCGACCCGAAAACTTTGGTATTGGTGACGAGGCAAATGAATACACATTTCCTTCTCCATTAACCTCATCAGAAAAGTACGGTTACTTCTTGTTATCAGATAACAATGGTGTTTTGCAATGGAAGTTGTTTCCATTAGATTTTATAACAGGCTTTGATGAAGGCGCAAAAGTAGACGGAGGAGATTTTTAAGATATGGCAGTAAAGGTATTAGCAAAGCGTGGTACGGCATCGCAGATAGAATCAGCATTAGCCTCAGTACAATCAGAGGGTGAAATTGCATTTGCAACGGACACTAAAGACTTTTACGTTAGTGATGGTACGCAGTTTAATAAGATTGGTAAAGACGAACTATCGCAGTTTAGCGAAATATCTGTAGTCAATACTACTAATACTTGGTATCTAAGCGCAGATAACATACTTGACCTAAACCCTCCCGAATCAAACCCAACAGGTATAACATTCAAACCCGATGGTACAAAAATGTTTACGATAGGATATAGTCGTAACAGGGTGCAGATGTATGACTTGTCTACTGCTTGGGACATAACGTCAGCAGGTAGCCCAACCGAAAGTGAATATTTACCGCAAGGAGGATTGAGCAGTACGCAGGAAGATTTCTTCATTGACTCAAGTGGTACACGAATGTATGTGCTATCAAGAAGTTCGGATAGTGTTGGTCAGTTTACATTAAATACCGCTTGGGATATTTCGGACATTACATTCGTAAGAGACATACACGTCAACTCTACAAGTGATGGTGGATTTGTCACAGGCGAACCCGACCCCGCAGGAATTACGTTTAAACCCGATGGTACGATAATGTACATTGTAGGGTATAATCAAGATAAAGTTCAACAAATACCATTGTCAACGGCTTGGGATATATCTACGCATGGTACAATAACTTCTATTAGCCTTTCACCTGCTAATTCATCTCAAGGTATTCAGTTTAGTGTAAACGGCAAGGAGATGTACATCCTTGATTATAGTTTAGATGGGATTGCTCATTTTACGCTATCAACCGCTTGGGATGTTACAACGGCAAATTTAACTGAACGAACCGTTGCATTTATAAGGTCAAATGAAGGGACACCGACAGGATTGTTTTATCGTGACGATTTAAGTAAATGTTTTATTGTTGGTAGAAGTAGCGACTTTGCAAGGGAGATTATTGCTAACGATGTTTTTAGTTTTAGCAAGGGTATTACTGCACCTGTAGTTTACGCTCCACAAGTTACCGCAACACGACTTACTACAGGAGGTGGAGGTAGCAACGATTTTTATAATGCCACTTATGCTCATACTACGTTTCAAGCAAACTCTACAACTTACTTAGGATACGCAACAAGTTCACCATTAATAAGATTTGGAAATAACGTCCAACAAAACTCAAGAATACAGGTAGCTCGTTTTACTTACTTAGGAACTGAAACTATAGACGACCCGTTGAGAGTTCCAAGATTTCAATTTTTCCCCTCATTAGTAGGTGCTAAATCAAAAGTACAATTTGGGAAATTTGAAGAAGATACTGCTTTGTTAATTGGAGGTAGTATGGACATTGAGTCTGAAGCCGATACGTTTGACCACAAAGGTGAAATCACATTAGGCGGTGAACTTAAAGTTACGGGAAATCAACCACTCAAATACAAAGACCCGAACCTGTACACGCAGGGTACTCAAATTGTATTAGACAACTTTACTGAAAGTACGCAGACTACACTTGATAACCACACTCCCGACACAGGTAGTGGATACACGAATGTGTACATTTCAAGTGGTATTTCTTTTCCAACACATTTGCCAATTATTGAGGCAAATAATGGATTTCTAAGACCTGCATTAAACAATAGCAACGATGGGTATAGGTTCGTTAATGATACTACAATAAGCACTGCTAACTACGAAGCAAGAGCCGTTATTAAACGTCAACATGGTGGTGACGACCCCTTTGTTTTGTTTGTCAAGTACATTGATGAGGACAATTATTTTGCTATGGCTTTTGGTAATAGTTACTCGTATTGTACACCAATATCCGTAGTTAATGGAGTCTATTCAACGCATGGATATATGTACTATCATGCGAACACTTCAACGTCAGACAACGAAAATATTGATGTAGCACTTAGAGTTGTAGGTAATAACGTCCACCTTTTTTATGAAGGTCTTTATAGAGGCAGTAGGGAGATTAACATAACAGGCGCAGGTAAGGCAGGTATTGGTTTTGGTAAGATGAACAACTCGCAATACACAGGTTATGACATCGGTCAAAATAATCACATATCCAAGTTTGAAATCTACGAACTGCCCGATAGTTTATTTGATGGAAGTGACTCTGTTCATTATATAGAGAATGGAAACGTAGGTATTGGTACGACAAGTCCAAGTTCACGATTAACAGTTGCAGGTCGTGTTGATTTTCAAAATGATTTTAGACTTAGAGGAACTGATTCTGCTTCTAATCAAGGTGTAACAAGATTTTATGTAGATAGTAATAACAAGTTTCATATTGATACTGCTAACGATGGTCTTTACCTATTTGTAATAGACTCAGCAGGTAAAGTAGGTATTGGAACAACGTCACCAACATCCGCATTGCAAGTTGTAGGTAGAACTAAAACATCCGAACTACACACAAGTAATGGCAATGCTATTTACACGAATCAAGGAAGCGTTGCTGTAGGTACATCACAGGTAGATGCTTCAGCAGTTCTTAATATTGTTTCAACTACTAAAGGAGTGTTGTTTCCTCGAATGACTGAAACACAAAGAGATGCAATAGAAGAGCCTACAACAGGATTAATAGTCTATCAAACGGATGGAACAGAAGGTTTGTATATTTACAAATCAACAGGTTGGACACAAATTGCATAAAAAAACAGACTAAAAAACGTATTATAATTCTTATTATCTTTGTAATTGACATAAAAAAAGGCATTATGCATAAGTACATAGTAGTAAAAACAGATTCTGACGAAGGAGAGTTTAAAATTGCTCTTGACGATATTCAAGCTTTTGGTAGAGGTTCAGCAAACACAAGATTGGTTTTTTATTTAAAAGGTGGTCATATTGCTGAAGTTACAGCAGGTAGTGCAGGAACTATGTCTAAATGCGCCACACAAGTAGCTACCGCTTTAGCTAGTTACAAAAAAGCTAGAGCCGAATTTAGAATGCCTAGTATGGACTTAAGACTAAAAGACGTAGACTGTGAATTAACATTTCCTCCAACTGCATTTAAAGTTGTACAGGTTGCTTTAGGTCTTTCTACAGGAGCTACATACACACAACAAACATTAACTTAAAATATTATGAAAAGTCATAAGTTAATAGAGATTCAAGTAGATATTAATGACGCTCCTCCGTTTTACTTTAGTGTAGACGATATCGTAAGTGTTGATAATAATACAAACACTAAAATAAAAATATTTTACGAAGGTGGTGCTATTATTGAGTTACCTGTAGTAAGTCACACTGACGAAACTTTAAGAAACGAAATATACAGACTTGTTAAACTTGCAAGGTCTGATTATCATAGTGCAGGAAAAAAGAATCAAGTTGTTTACCCAGTCCCTTCTACTCTTGTAGATAGCATAGGCACAAATGTATCGAAGCTTACTTCTCATGCAACATTCTTTAATCCTAGCATAGCTGTTTCAGAAGTGTAGGGTATTGAAGTATAAATAGTTAAAAGAAATAATCGCTATCTTTGTAGCGCAAAAGATTAAAAAAATAAACATGGCAAGATTTATAACATTCGCAGTTAGTAATGAAGGTAATCATACGATTGCCACGAAAGATATAATTGGAATAGCACAGACTGCTAATGACACAACTGTGATTTTTCAAAAAGGAGGAGTAGTGACTAGTTGTACTCATGTTGATGATTCTAGTGATGATAATGTCTATACAGAATTGTTGGCAGGTATTGAAGCGGCTCAAGATGCTTTAAAATCTGCAAGTCCTTCTATAAGAGACGTTGAAGAAAAAAATATTACACTAACTACTGCCGTAAGCCAAATAGCAACAGCTTAATAAAAAATTATTATGACAAGCAAATATTTAAAAATTCCATTCGATAACAGTGGTACTCCAAGACCAGATATTATTATCTCTGCTGAAGGTATTGCTACAGTAGACCAACACAGTAATACAAGTTGTAAAATTCATTACGCTGATGGTGGTTTGGTAACATTGACTACTGCAACTCACACTGATGAAAATGTTCGTGATGCGATTGTATTACAAATTAAAAAAGCGATGTCAGACTTAGCATCGCCTATCGGTGAGTTAAAAAGCAAAAAATACTATGTAGTTGCGCCAACAAGTAATGTAGATGGTGTTGCTTTTGCATAAGAATTATTAATATGCTGATATTCAGAAGGTTGCATTTACGTGCAGCCTTTTTTTATATCTTTGTGTAATGAAAGCGAAGAAGAAAGATTCACGTTTAGAAAGAGCTGGGGTATCTGGTTACAACAAACCCAAGCGTACCCCTAACCATCCTAAGAAGTCTCACATCGTTGTAGCTAAAGTTGGTAATATTATCAAAACTATTCGCTTTGGTGAACAAGGGGCAAAAACAGCTGGAAAACCTAAAGCTGGAGAGTCTTCTAAAATGAAGAAGAAACGTGCTTCTTTTAAAGCACGTCATCGTAGAAACATTGCCAAAGGTAAGCTGTCTGCTGCGTATTGGGCAAACAAAGTAAAGTGGTAATGAACGAATCAGATTTCAGACTAATTCTACTAAACGCAACAGCTTTTACAATATCTATGGCTCAAGTTGAGATGGCTCTCAAGCTAATGCTTCTAATCGTATCTATCGGATACACCTTACAACGCTGGTATCTTCTTCGGAAAGACAAGGCTAAAAAATGAAACTCTCGTTACTATCTAAGATATCTTTAGCAATATCCATTGCTATTATGGTGTCTTTTTTTTCTTATCAAACAGCTTTAGTTATACAGTATACTAAGCTCACTATGATGTCTGTTTGGATAGGATGGGGAGCAGTTGTTTTGTTTATGCCTTTTTTTTTCTTTGTAGTCGTAGAGTACATTAGAAAAGTAAGATACAAGTTTCAGTCTATAGACGATACGCTTTCTGCAATTAATCAGTCTAATGCATTAGTAGAGTTTGACCCAGACGGAACTATTCTTTCCTGCAATGATATATTTTGTGAAGTTACAGGTTACTCTGAAACAGAGCTTATTGGCAAACCACACAGAATGCTTTTGCCTAATAACATTGATGTTGATAGTTACAAAAAGTTTTGGTACGATTTAAAAAAGGGAAAAGTAAATAGTGGTGAGTTCTTACGAATAAACAAGTTAGGAAAGGAGTTCTGGATATACGGAAACTACAATCCTATTAAGAATCCATACGGGGAAGTTTATCGTGTGCTAAAGATTGCTTCTGATATTACAGACAAAAAACTCATTGAGCTTGAGGTAAACAAAAAGAATGGGTATTTAGAACACGCTGCAAAAATTCTAAGGCACGATATGCATTCTGGAATCAATACATATATCCCAAGAGGATTAAGCTCTTTAAAACGCAGATTAACACAACAAAACATAACAGATTTAAAAATATCAGCACCGCTTAAAATGATTCAAGAGGGGTTGATACACACACAGAAAGTATACAAGGGAGTCAAAGAGTTTACTAACCTTGTAAAGAATGATGCTCAACTAGAAAAGAACGTAGTAAACCTACGAGATATTCTGTTGAGTTACTTATCGTCAACGTCATACATAAAACAGGTAGAAGTAAAAGAACTGGTAGAGTATAAAGTCAACGAGGCTTTGTTTTGTACTGCTGTAGACAACTTAATTAGAAACGGACTAAAGTATAATGATAACTCTACAAAGCGAGTTTCAATTTATATGGAAAAAGAAAATACTTTAGTGGTAGAAGACAACGGTAGAGGTATGTCTCAAGAAGATTTTGAGGGTTACTCTAAAGCTTACGCAAGAAAAGAAGACCAAGATGAAAATGGAAGCGGTCTTGGATTAAATATTTGTGTAGCCATCGTTGAAGAACACGGGTTTAAAATAACAGCAGAAAAAATAGAACAAGGAACAAAAATAAGAATACAACTATGATTGACTCTATATTACTAGTAGATGACGAAGACCTATTTCACTTAGTGTTTGAAGATGCATGTAGCCTTCTTGATATGACACTAAGCTTACAGGCATTAAACTCTTCAGACGAAGCAGACCGCCTCTTTAAAAAGTGGTTTGAAGAAAGTCCAGCAACAGACAGACCAGAGTGTGTGTTTGTAGACCTCAACATTATTGGTTCAAGCTTTGACGGCATTGAGCTTATAAGAAAAATAAATACAGATTATGGAAACGGAGTGGTTATTGGCATTATTTCTAGCTCTGATGATAACCAAGAGATTGATAAAGCGAAAGCTGTAGGCGCACAGTTTTGGATTATTAAGTCTGACGAAATAGAGCCACGCTTAGAGGAGTTTGTAAAAGACTACGATGGGTATGTGGATAGAACTGCCCCATTTAAAATCTATAAATGATAAATGGTAACGACACTGTAAATGAAGCCTTACTAAAAGCAAAAGCTAAAAAGGTTTACTTAGAAGGAAACTTTGTAAAAATAATCAAAGGTTCTTTAGATAAAGATGTCGTTACATATATAGAGGAGTGCAAGACAAAAGACAGACTAGCAAGAAAGAAAAGGCTTGATGTCACTAAGCAAGTACAGGCTCAGAACAAAGAACTTGAGGAGGCAGCTACGGTAAACAAGGCTCTTGTTATAGAGCTTCAGAATGAAAAGGATGAAGCAGAGAAACTAAGAGACGAGGCTGTTGAGGATTTAGACCTTATGCAGAAGCGTACTCAGTTTGAGTTGATAGGTCTTATTGTAAAAGTAGCTTTAGTTATTATTATAGGTGTAGGTGTTTTAACTACGCTTATGTATGTTACAGCTATGCTGGCTAATAAAGACACTACGATACTAGGTAATGCTTGGAGTAATCTGTTTGGTATTTTGTTGACCAACAGTTTTAGTATTATAGGAACTATAATGGGAGTGAAGTATGCCACAGAAAAAAACTAGTTACGCAGACAGTATTAGAGCTTGGGCAGATGGCTACAAGGATAGCGTGGCAGTAGATTACAATATGTCTCAGATGCGTTACATCTATGTACACAAAGACCACGAGGACAGTTGGAGGGGTGGTGTAGAAGACAGAGCTAATCTAGCCACTGCTAATTGGCAGTATTCTATAGTGCCTACATTTTTTGCTATTATGATAGCCCTTATCATATTCGCAATAATACTCTATAGAGACAATAACAAAGCTTTAAACGAAAAAAGAAAAGACACTATACTTGGGATGATGAGGAAAAAACAGAAGCGGTATAATTCGTAACTTCGTAGCTCGTTTTTGTTTAACCTATAAATATTTTCCAATGAGCGACAGCTTTGCAAATTTCGTAAACGAATTAGAATCAGCAGAACAACCAACCTGTGGGATTCATAATCCAGAAGACTGTGAAGCCTGTGGCAGCTAAATTATGAGTACCGCTAAAAAATCAAATCCTGCATTATGGAAGCGCATTGTAGCAGCAGTAAAAGCTGGTACGAAAGGCGGACGTGCTGGTCAGTGGTCTGCTCGTAAGGCACAACTGGCTGTAGCTAGATACAAAAAAGCAGGAGGTGGTTATAGAGGTGCTAAGAAGAAAAGCAACAAACTAAGTAAGTGGACGAAGCAAAAGTGGAGAACATCAGACGGAAAGAAGTCTGGAGGAAAGAAGCGTTACTTACCAGATGCGGCTTGGAAGGCACTGAGTCCAGCGGAAAAAAGAGCTACTAATAGAGCGAAGGCAACAGGCAACAAAAAAGGAAAACAGTTTGTGAGACAACCTAAAAAGATAGCCAAGAAGGTTAGACGATACAGGAAGTAACATAACAATCTGATTAACAAAGGGGTACGCTAAAAACGTATCCCTTTTTTGTTTAATTTTGTAGCGTAATTTAATTTATTTAACACATGAGTGATTTAAACAACGATTTAGAAGCAATGTTAGGGGACATGGTTGTCAATGAAAACGAACAACCACAAGAACAACCGCAAGAAGAACCTCAACAAGAAAATATAAACGAGCCGCAACCCGAAATGGAATCGGCTCAACCAGCACAAGAAGTTGTGCAGCAGGAAGAGGCAACTGTAGAAACACCGCCTCAAAGTTCTTTACAAGAAGATGATGAGATTTCTGAGGAAGAAATGGAATCTACGATGCTCCAGTATCTAAGCGAAAGGCTTGGTAGAGAGGTGAGTAGCTTCGATGAAATTCAAGGAACTCAAAATACGTCTACAGAAATTGATGAGCGTGTTGCTGCGATTAACGAGTTCGTTAGAACTACAGGTCGTGACCCTCAAGACTGGTTTGCATACCAAGCTATGAATCCTTCCGAAATGGATGATTTAAGTGCGGTAAAAACACAGCTTAAGAGTCAATACGGAGACCTGTCAAACGAAGACTTAAACTTACTTATCGAAAACAAGTACAAACTGGACGCAGATATGTACGATGATAGTGAAGTTCGTTTGTCACAGATTCAGCTCAAGATGGATGCAGACAAAGCTAGACAAGAGATTGAAGGCTTGCGTTCTCAATATGCTGCACCTGTTAAACAACAGGGGGAGCAAGAATTTGAGGGGATTGTAAATGATGAATGGTTAGGCACTATGTCTGCTGAGGTCGATGCACTGGATGGCATCGAGTTTCAAGTGTCAAAAGACAAAGCGTTTACCTTCGGATTAGAAGATTCCTACAAGTCTCAGTTAAAGTCTAAAAACGAGCAAATCGAAGACTTCTTCGGCTCATACGTGGACAACAATGGTCAATGGGATTTTGAAAAGTGGAATATGCACCAAGCTGTGCTAGACAATATCGAAACGATAGTCAAGACTGCTTACTCTCAAGGTCTCGGAGAAGGTCAACGAGGATTGGTAAACAAAGCTGCTAACGTGCAGCATTCAGACCCATCTCAAGTTGGCGACACTGGTGGTTCAAATGTGCCAAACGTAGAAGAACAGGTTCGACAAGCTCTTGGATTAAACGATAATGGACTTACGTTCAAAATTTAAAAAATAAAACAAAATGGCAACATTAAATACTAACAGCGCAGGAGCAAGTTTTACTTATGGTAATGCTGGTAGCAATCCTGCTGCAAATCAATTTGCTAACCAAAAGTTAGATGCTGCAAAATACATCTCATTGTACGACTTGGTGAACAAGCCAGACAATCGTGATGCATTGATTAAAACATACGGAAACCAAGGTATCACGGGGTTTCTAAATCTAGTAGGAGCTACTAAAGCTGTTGCTACTAACGATGAAGTACAATACTGGGAAGAAACTCGTTTGCACACTAAAGCATCGGGTTCACAGTCATCTGGTTCATATACCGCTGCAACAGGCGATGTATTACGTCCTTATGATGTAGTATTATTGAGTGGTCAAGTACGTGCTTGGGCGAAACCAAATGCTGCTGGTACTGCTATAGATGGTTTAGTTAACATAACTACTAATACCGCAATTGCTGATTTCTCAGCAACTAGCTTCCCTATCATTGGTAACTTGTTTGCTCAAGGCTCTGACCAACCTTCACAATTCATTGAGTCTGGTGTTGTAAAGCGTACCAATCCTTTTATGATTATGAAGGACGTATACAGTGTAACTGGTTCTCAAGCAACTAACATTGGTTGGATTAACTTGGGCAATGGTGACTACCGCTGGTACTTAAAGTCTGAAGCTGATACTCGTCAGCGTTTCATGGATAAGCGTGAAATGATGATGTTGTTAGGTGAAAAATTCTTAAAGGATACCGATACTTCAACGCCTGCAATTGAGGGTGCATACACAGGTGGTGACATTTCTGGTTCAGAAGGTTACTTTTCTGCTATTGAAGACAGAGGTATTGTTGCTTCTGACCTTTTATCATCTTTGTCTGACATTGACGATATGGTTAAAATCTTGGATAAAGAAGGTGGTTCTTCTGAGTACGCTATGTACATCAACCGAGCGCAAGACTTACGCATTGACGACATTCTTGCTCAAGGTGTAGGTGCTTCTGTAACTACAGGTGCTGCTGCATTCGGTTCGTTTAACAACAGCCCAGACACAGCAATATCTTTAGGATTCCGTTCATTTAACCGTGCAGGATACACATTCCACAAACACGATTGGAAACTAATGAACGACCCAACATTGTTGGCTGATTCTGGTTTCGCTGGTGTATGTGTACCTATGGCTTCTGTAGCTGACCCTAAAACTGGTGATAAAGCACCTGCTTTAGAGATGAACTACAAGGCTGCTAACGGATACTCTCGTGAAATGGAACACTGGTTAATAGGCTCTATCTTGGGTGCATCTAATGCAACTAAAGATAACGTAGAATTCCACTACCGTTCTGAGTGTAACTTAATCACCCGTGCGGCTAACCGTCACATCTTGATTAAAGAAGCATAAGCTTAAAACTAGGAGAGGGAGGTGTAAACCTCTCTCTTCTTTTTATTTTTTTAATTCTATTTAATACATATTCAAAATGGCACAAACTGCTAAAAAATCTACTGGTAGACCTAAGTCTGCCCCAAAGTCTGCACCTCAAGCAGTCGCAAAAACAACTACCCCTGTAATAAAAAGAAACCTTGCTGACGACAGCAAGAAACCAAAAGTATATACCATTAAAAAAGGCGGTGGTATTTGGTATAAGCTTAGACAAAGAGACATAACCATCTTTGACGAGCAAGCTGGAGAGGTTAGGCTGTTGCAATACGCTCCAAATGAAAACTCTGTCTTTGCAGACGAGCAATCTAAAAACAGCATTAGAGAACAGATTATTTTTGAAAACAAGATGCTTACTGTTCCTTACAGCAAACCTAATCTTTCAAAGTATTTAGACTTACACCCAGACAACATTGCTAACGGTGGTAATGTTTTCTTTTTAATTGATACAGAGAAGAAAGCTGAAGTAAGCTTAGAAAAAGAATTTGAAGTGTTGGATGCTGTCGGTATGGTAAGAGACAAGTCAATAGACGAACTGCTTCCTGTGGCTATGTATTTGGGCATAGACACTAATCAAAAAAATATGGAAATTAAGCGTGAGCTTCTTCGTGAAGCAAAGGGCAATCCAAAGCGTTTTGTTGAGATGTTTGACAACCCTGTTGTTAAAACAAAAAGCGTTATAATGAGTGCTGTTGATTTCCAAATACTAAAAGCAGACACCGATGGTCTGAAGTGGTACGACAGTAATGGTTTAATTGTTTCTACTCCAGCAGGTCAAAACACACTGGATATTGCTACTAGATTCTGTTTATCAGAAAAAGGAGCAACAGTCTACGAAGAAATAGAAAGACAGCTTTCTAAAATATAAGGTAACGATAAGTTACTGTGTACGAAGGGGTTGCATAAAAGCAGCCCCTTCTTTTTTGTATCTTTGCGTATAGAACAGAAATATTATGGCATCTGTAAACGAAGTTTATCAAGCACTCAAAAGTCTGGCTAATAAAGATGAACGTGGATTCATCACCCCAAAGGTGTTCAACACGTTTACTTCTATTGCACAGAATAAGATATTTAACGACCTATTTAACGAAATGGCTAAAGCTAAGACATTGCGGTTGCGTAATGTTGATGCAAAAACGCACCATTCTTACACCAAGAGACTAGAGGAAGATTTAGCATATTTTTCTAAAGAGTCTACAGAGACTAAATCTAATGGCGTGTTTGCAAAGCCAGAAGATATGGCTAGGGTTATATCTATGAGAACAGCAGGTGCTTATGTGTATGGTACTTCTACATCAACACCTATAGATGTGATTTACGATGAATCAAAGGTTGACTATATACTACAGTCTGATTTGTCTGCACCTTCAACCTCTCACCCTGTAGCGATTATGACGGAAAACATTGAAGTGTTTCCAACTACTATATCTAAAATTAAGGTAAGGTACTACAAGTATCCAGAGGGAAGAAATGTAAGCACAGGTGCTAGAACACCCTCGTCTCCTAGATATGATGCAACAAGTTTAGGTGGTGTTAACGAAACCTTTAACCCTTCCACCTCTATAGATTTTGAATTACCAGACCACTATGTACCGCATCTAGTAATAGAGATTGGTAAAATGATTGGTATTAACCTGCGTGACCAAGATGTATTTGCATACACTAGTGGCGAAGAGCAGAAACAAAAGCAGTAATAAATGGCTAGAGATACAGTTTCCGTAGACCAGATTGTAAATGATTTTATGCTCACCTTAGATGGTGATGACTACGCTAATAACGCTAATGGTATGCTTATACGCAACTATGCGCTGCGTGGTATTCGTGAGATGAGCTTTGACATTCAGAAGAGAATTAAGTCTCTTAAACTGTCTGTAAACACCGCAAATGACACAGTAGAGTTGCCAGACGACTTTGTTGACTATACGAAGATAGGTATTGTTGGTGGTGATGGTTTGATTTATGTGTTTGCAGAAAACAAGAATCAGAACATGGCTATGAAATATAAGACCGATTCTGGTGGCAACAGGATTGATTCTGACTCTGACGGTGTGTTTGATAGAGAAGATGCCAAAGGAGATAGCGTTGGTCGTGCATCACTTACAGATTTTGAAAGCTATACATTTAGAAACTTCTTATACGAAGGGAATATAGGTCGTGCATACGGAATCGGAGGCGGTAAGTATTCTGGGGAGTTTAGAATAAACCACGAGCAAAACAGAATAGAGCTGTACTCAACAGCAGGGTATTCAGAGGTTGTTATAGAATACATTGCAGATGAAGCAAGAAGCACTAATCCATCCATACATGTTTATGCAGAGAACGCACTGCGCTCTTACATTTACTACAGGCTTATTGAGCGTAAAGCAAATGTTCCTATGGGCGAAAAGATGCGAGCAAGACAAGAGTATTATAACGAAAGAAGATTAGCTAACGCTAGGCTTAAGTCGTTTACCAAAGAGGAAGCTCTTAAAACTATTAGAAAGAATTACAAGCAAAGCCCTAAAGGTTAATCTATGGCTATTGATAAACTTATACCTCAGTACCTCAACTCGGATACTGACCAGAAACTTGTAAAGTCTGTTGAGATGACAGACAACTTAAATGTTCGTGTGTCTAATGACGATGAAGGAACTGATGGTGTAGTAAAAAACATAAAGGGTAATACTCAAGTAACAAATAAAACTACTCCAGATGCTTTGCCCTCTGGAGAGTGTAGAGTTGTAGGTTCTGTTGCTAACGAAGAGAATAAAGAAGTTTTATTCTTTGTATGGAACGAAAACAACAATCACGGTATATACAGATTAGACCTACCTTCTGGAAAATACAGTAAGCTGTATCAAGACAGCGTATTGGGATTTAGAAAGTATCAACATGTAGAATCTGATGTTATCGTAAATGGAGATGGAGAGACGTTGCTGTACTTTACAGACAACTCAAACCCACCAATGAAGGTAAATGTAAATCGTCTTGTAGCGGGTACATATCCTGCTACATTGACTAGCGGCACTGATGAAGAGAAGCTGTTGTCTTTAACTGTGGCAAAACAGCCTCCACTAAACGCACCTACATTTAGCCTTGTTAGAAACACCAACATAAAACAAAACAACATTAATGATAAGACGTTTCAATTTGCTTATCAATACAAATACACTGATGGCGAGTATAGTGCATTATCAGAATACTCTACGCTTGCTGTTGCTCCTGCTCAATTAAAGCAGGATTTTGTAGACGATGGGGCGTATGACTTTTTTAATCAGATTAATGTTTTTGTAAATTCTTCTAAAGGAGATGTAGAGAAAATTGTACTCTACGCCAGAGAAGGAAATGAGGGAGCGTTTTTTGAGGTAAAAGAAGTTGGAAACGCATCTAGCGGTGCTTCTAAAACCATAGCATTTAGAAACGATACTTTATCATCGTTTCTTTCTACAGATGAGGTAAACAAGAGCTACGATAATGTACCTCAAGTTGCTAAGGCGCAAGCTGTTGTTGGGGGTAGATTGATGTACGGAAACTATAAAGAGGGTTATCCAAACAAGCTGACAAACGTAACCTCTAGCATTGCACTTAGAGAGAAACCAAACATTTACAATATAACGTCTAGAATTGATTATTCATCGGCTGATGCTATATATAGAACTGTTTCGAGTGTCCCTACAAATTCATTTGATTTTGCTTTGGATTTTTCTAGTCTGCCAGCAACTGTACCTAACGGAAGCATAATAAGATTAAATCTCACATTAGGTATTGAAACACTTGCGCTTACTCCAAATGGCGGTACTTATGGCAATAATGTTGTTGCTTTTGAACACCCAGTAACTAGAGGCGGAGAAGCAAACAATATTATAGACTCAATAACAATAACTGTGGGGGACAGTGGAAAAATTTCTTTTCCAGTAGAAGGAATACTTATAAAAAAAGATGTGACCATAACGGGAGGTAACGGCACAAAAACTGATGCTATAACCCAAGTTGCTGATGCTTTAAATTATTTTAAATGTTATTCTGTAGTTGATGCTGACGATACAGACAAAGACCAATGCACAGCGATAAACGATAAATCAAAAGTTTGGTACGCTGGAAAGGCAAACTTTCAGACATTTAAATCTTCTAACTGGAATGCATCTATATCAAGTGGATTGCTTAATGTTAGATTAAAATTCGCTGGTGCTGAAATATTTCCTAAAGCTCTTACTACAAATATAATCTCAAATGCAATTACAAGTCTTGGAGAATATGAAGCTAGAGTAAATATTGTAAAGGTTAGTAAACTTTACATTGGAGGTCAATCAGATACTGATGGTAACTTTAACAATACGACTTATCAAGACGCAAGTGGCTCTACTGTAAATGCAACTATAACAGACGTTATAGATTATAACATTGCTGCTTTTTCTGGGTCTTCTTCTGTTTTTGCAGACAGCATAGACGGTTTTAAATCTTTTAAAGAAAACGCATCTCATAAGTTCGGAATAGTCTATTATGATGATAGAGGTAGGTCAAGCGCAGTAAACGAAATAGACTCTATAGAGATTCCCTCTTTAAGTGAAAGGTCTACAACGGGAGGGTACAACAGAAGATTTGGAAGTCAGATAGATTTAAGAATAGTTCATTCGCCACCTTCTTTTGCGAAAAAGTGGCAAGTGGTTTATGCAGGCAGTAATGAATACGACAAGTTCATTCAATATACAGCTTCATTAGCACTACCTTCTAAAGATTCTGCAAATAAAAATATTTATGTTTCTATGTCGGGTCTAGAGGGTAAGTCTAGCTCCTATAAAGAAACGAAAGATGCCAACTTAGAATACAAGTTTGAAAAGGGAGATAAATTAAGAGTATTAAAATACGTTGATTCTTCTGGAAACGATGTGTATCCAGATGATGTAGAGTTTAATGTTCTTTCTTACGATTTTGTTTCTGATGAAAAAGAAGCACCGTTCCTTGTTCAGAAAGGTGCTGAATCTTCTTTTACAGGGTTTTTCTTGTCTTTAGAGGATAAAGATGAAACAGGGTTTTCTCATAACGATATAATGTCTGGGAATGACTTTTGGAACGACAACACTCTTATAGAGATATACACCCCTAAGAAGCAAGTAGAAGAGCCTGTGTATTATGGAATGGGCAAGATGTACGACATTGATTCAAACAAGCATGTTGGGGACAGGTCTGTTACAGCTTCTATTACTTGTGATATAAATGTTTTAAATACAGGGGTTACTGGATTTTTTACTTCTGCAACAAGGCTTTTTGTAGACGATACAATAGCAGATGTTAATAACCAAACATTAACTATTACCGAAGTAATTATACAGACTAATGGAGAGTTTAAATACGGGTTTAGCGCAACAGGCTCTGTAACAAAAGCATCTTATACAAATAAAGCCGTAGGCAACACTTCTCTTACTGCAATCACATTAAATCAAGGAGATGTGTACTTTAGGCTTAGACAGCTGTTCAAGCCTGTAGATTGGTACAGAGAATTGTTTTTAAACGATATTTTTTCAGCTAGTCCGTCATTCGATTTAGACTTTATAGAGGATTACTCTGTAAGTGATTTTTTCTCTTCTAAGGCTTTTTCTAAAGGTAGACCATATGCAAGACAGGTAGATGCTAAAACAGTGCGTAGGAAGTCATCTATAACGTATTCAGATGCATATACTATAGACTCAGATAGATTAGGGCTTAGTTCTTTTAATCTGTCACTAGCTAATTACACAGATTTAGATTTACTATACGGAGGTATTACTTCTATGGTAAACAGAGGTGATGCTTTAACGGTAATACAAGAAAGTAAAGCTTCTCAGTTACCTGTAAGCAGACAGCTTTTGGAATACTCTTCTGGTCAAGCTGGTGTTTCGGTGTCAAAGAATGTATTAGGTCTTCCTGCATACTACGCTGGAGATTACGGAACATTTAACCCCGAATCTGTTGTAGAAAGATTCGGAGTGGTTTACTATGTAGATGCCCTTGCTGCAAAGGTTATAAGACTTTCAGCTGATGGCATTACTGTAATCAGTGATAAAGGAATGAGTAGCTTCTTTGAGGACAAGTTTAGAGACTTAAACTTAATAACAAGAAGGGCTGTTGTTCTAGGTGGTTTTGACCCAGACAATGATGAATACTTAATTAGTATAGAGTCTGTAAGTAACGCAGATATTACTGTCGGTTCAAACACGTATACACTTCCAGTAGATGACTTGGGTGTATTTTCTTTCACTGAAGTATCTTACGTTGACGATGCTATTCTTTGGAATCAGTGGAACAACAGCTGGAATGAGTTTTGTTTGCCTTGGGAGCATATAGGAAGCGGCATTGTATATTTAGATTCTGTATTTGAACTTAACGGAATTCTTATTGACGAAGCTTATGAGTATAGTGCAGCTACAATAAAAATCCTTATAACAGACAGAGCAGGTACTTTCTCGGCAGAAGGAACAATGAATCTATCTAATGGTAAAATTACTTTCCCTTCTACAGATTGTAGCGGCACATCATTCCCTTCGCTGGGTTCTTCTACAAGTGTATTTACAGGATTTACTATAGCTTACGCTCACAAAAAAGGATACTGGGGCAGTAAATACAGCTTTGTACCTACAAGCTATGCGAACATAAACAACGAGCTTTACAGCTTTAAATACATATCTAGTGGCTCTAAGATAATGTGGAGGCACAATGTAAACGATACAAGAAACAACTTCTACGGTACTCAGTATACATCTATTATAGAAGCTGTGTGTAATAGAAATCCATCTATGATTAAAGTATTTGAAGCACTAGGCATAGAGGGTAACGGTAAATGGAGCGGTGTGCTTACCACTTCTGACCAAAGCACCACTATAGGGACAACAGACTTTGACGAAAGAGAGGGTCATAGATACTCTATGATATTTAGAGATACATCGGCTTCTACGGGACATAAGATATACTTAGGTAAGGTGGAATCAGTGGGAACAGGTGCTGATGATGACAAGATTACATTTACTACACCTATAAACAAGATTCCTTTTGTGGTTGGAGATGAACTAAAGACCGCTTCTGGTAATACACTAACAGGTACTACTGATGTTATATCTGCTGTAACAGAAAGAAAGGTTATTCAGTGTGGTGCTACTGTTAGTGGTGTATCAGTAAATGATGACATATTTGTAGAGCATACAGCAAGAGTAGACGGAGACCCGATGAGGGATGTCTTCTTAAAAATAAAACTAACCTCTACTGACACAACAGCATTTGAAGTACACGCATTGTCTGTAAGTTACGACAGGTCAAGACTGCATAACGATAGAGTGAATTAAAAAGATTAAATTTGTAACATGGCTTCTGAATTAGAAAAATTATTGTCAATGGGTTCAATGGCAGCTGGTGGCGGACAAGCTCAAGCTGCTCTGGGTGCTGCTCAAACACTTTACGGTTTATCGCAAATGCCAAAAGCTAGGGCTGAAATGGAAAGAGCTAGAGCTTCTGCACCTTCTTTGGAAACACCGTCACAGTTTTACGAGAACTATAAAAACGCATACGATTCAGAACTTGCAAGAATGCAGTCTGATGCTATCCAACAGAATTTAGCTACTTCCGTACAAGCCCTACAAGGCGCAGGAGGAAGAGCGTTAGTAGGCGGTCTTGGAGCTGCTACTATGGGAGCGCAAAGAGGACAACAACAGATGCTTGCTGGTGAGAGAGCAGCTAGATTACAAGCAGGTCAGCAACTAGCCACAGCTCAAGAAAGAGCTATTGGAAGAAAAGAAGCTAGAAGCCAGAGAGATATGGCATATGCCAATCAAGCTTATCAAGCGGCACTTGGAAACGTAGGTGGAGGTATTGGAGCTATGGGTAAAGGCTTAATGTTTGCTGGTCAAGGAACTCAAGGAAATCAAGGCGTTGGAGGCGTTGGAAAAACTGCTACAGGTATGGGTTCTAATGTTGGAAAAACATTAGGAGACATGGAAGAAGAATACGATATAGAAGATTATTCTTCATCGCAAAATCAAAATGTAGGCGACTCTGCAATTGATTATATGCGGTCTCAAGGAATTGATGTTGGTGGGCAAAATCAAATAAATTACGATAATCCTCCTTTTTTTAGTTGGGAGAATGGAGGCATGATGACTAAAGGTGCTTTTAATCACAATACAAATCCTATTGACTTAGTACAGAACGGTGAAAAGGTAGGAGAAGCTACAGGTGGTGAATATATCATAAACCCTACTCAAGCTGAAAGAATAGCAGAAGAAAGCAGTTTTGCACGTAAGCTGTTTAAGATATTTGAAAGAAACGCAAGAAAAAATAAGTAATGTCAGTATTAGGAACAACAGTATTTAAAGTACCAGAGCTTGGCGAACTTGGTTACAAGTTAGACCAAGCTAATGAGGCTAAAATTAAAGCTGCACGAGAAAAGCTTGAAAAAACAGTTCAAGCTACTGGAGCAGAAAAAGCCTATGCTGACAACGCTATGGGTCTTACAGGTATCTACAAGCAAATTGCAGATGCAGAGTATTCTAACTTTAGAGATGCTGCTATAAGATTTGAGGAGACAGGTTCTTCTAAAGACGAACAGCTTATGAGACAAGCTGCATCTGAACTTAATTATGCTGTTACTGCAGGAAGAGCAATTCTTACATCTGCTGGTCAAGAATATGCTAAAAATAAAGCTAACGGATTTAAAGATGTTGGATTAGACCCAAAGCAAGCTAGTCAGAGCTATTCTGATTGGATGAATAGAACGGGTGTAGTTGTAAATAAGAATGGAAGAACCTATGTAAAGGATGGTGATGCTTTTGTTCCTGCTGTAAGCTCAACGTATTTACAAACCTCAATAAATCCAAACAACTCTTTTATTATGCCTAGAGTTGTAACGCAAGGAAAATTTGTAAATCCGCAATCTTTTTTAGTTGAGTCTTCTGGAGCTATTACTGCAGGCAGTACCGTAGAAAAAGCACAGGCTGGTGTAAATACGCTGTTTGAAAATAAATACGAGAATGATGCTTCTTTTCGTTCAGATGTGTTGACAGCATATGCTATCTCAAATAATGATGGTCTTGGTATGGTTGATGACCCTAATAAGATTAGTGCCGATAAATACGAAGAAATCCAAGCTCTTGGTTCAGACGCAGAGATTGTTGCTAAAGCCAAAGAATGGTATCAAAATACCGTTCTAACAAGCGTACCGCCACTATGGAAAAGCAGTGGTAGCAGTGGAGGTCTTCGCTTTGGTGTTAATATCGGTGGAGGAACAGCCAAAGACATTACATACAGAGAGAATATTAAGGTAAAGGTAACAGAGTTTGATATCAATGACGAAGCAAAAACAGGCGAGGTAGATGCAGAGGGTTATATGGCGCTAACACCTAATTTAAGAGGTAAGGGTTATGCTGACGCTGGCTCTCAAAATAAATATGACATCCATGCGCTTGCCGTTGTAGACGGAATACTGTATGCTAAGAAGGTTGTATCTGAGGGTGCTAGTTTCGTTTCATTGGATTCTGGTAGAAAGTACACAACGGCTCTTGAACCGCTTTTAATACAAGAATGGGATGCACTTCCAGCTGAAACAAAAACTCTTACAATCACAAGATTAGAACAAGAAGGTTTTAATCCTAATAAAATGATTAGCACACTTTCTGATGCATTAACTGATGAAGAAATTGACGTATCTTCGCAAGGATACACCGCTGACCAAGAACTCTGGGACAGAGGACTAGAAGCCGCTAAAATGGGCGGAATGACAGAAAATGAATATATAGAGCAAGTTGGAGAAAGACCTAAAGCATAAAAAAAATTATGTCTGATAATCTAAAAGATATCATATCAAAAGCAAAAGCTAACGGTGCATCATTAGAGCAAATTGTAGCTCTAATAGAGATGTTTAATAAAAAAAAAGATTCATCGGAATCACCATTCACTGGAGAGGAAGAAACTACAAGTACGGATTCTACACCAAGCGTTGAGCGTGATTATCCAACCCCTCCAACATTTATTACAGAGAAAAAGTTACCTCGTCAAGACAAAGCCCCTGTAGAGTACAAGCCTAGTTTTACCGAAGAAGAACGCAATGCTATATATGATGAAGCTGGTGTTCCAGAAAGCCAAAGACCAGACCGTGGAGATGGTGTATCTCTTGTTATAGAAAAATTTGCTTTAGAAGCTGCGGCAAGAGACCGCAGGGCAAACCAAGCAGCCGCTAATTATGAAGGGCTGTTCGAAAGTTTCAACCTAGCTGGCGCACACTCTGGATATATTCCTCCTCGCACTACAAGGTCTGAAAAAATGAGTGAGGAAGAATTATCTTTCGCCAAAGAAAACACTCGAAAGGAGATAAATCAAGTTATGGGTTTTGAAGAGTCTACTTCTTTTGAAGACGGAATTGAAGCTGTTAGAAATGATTATAGTTATCAAAAAAGTGTATTAGCCGAGATTGCACTAGAACGTGCAAAAGAAGAAAGAAGAAAAGATGATTCTGAAATAACGGTCACTGAGCAAGTAGGTCGTGGATTAGGTGTAATTGCATGGGCTGCAGGTTTATCAGATTTACCAGAGCCAGAAAGTAGCGGTGACAAAACAGGTGGTTTTTTTAATGCTGCCCTTGACCCTATCACTAAGAAGATTGGTGCTAACGCAGCGATTGCTTGGTACGATGCTACAAATCAACCATTAAAAGCAGAACAGGTTGACCTAATAAAGAAAGAAGGTGACCTTAAGAATATGCTTCAAGTTGGTCTAGACCCAGATGATACTCGTGGTATAACAGAGACTCTTGAAGAAGGAGAAAAAGGTTTAGCAGCTCTTAAGTTTGCTTACTATGGTTCTCAGTCTGTTGGTCTTATGGCTGCAACAGTTATTCAGCCAGAAATTGGTATTGCACTTATGGCTACCAGTAGTGGTCTTGAAACCTATGGAGGTTTCAGAGACAGGTTAGATTTGTCTGCGGAGGACAAGGCTACACTTGCTATTTCAGCAGGTGCTACAGAAGTTCTTATGGGTAAGCTTTTAGGAGGTGTTGGAAACGTAAGAAGATTTAGAAAAGCAATCGGTGTTTCTGACGACATTGCCAATGCGACTTTAACACAACGTAGAGCTGCATACAATAAAGCCTTAGATTTTATTGAGCCTTACTCTAAAAAAGTTAAAGATGTATTATCTACTCCTGCTGCTAGAGCGGGAGGAAGGCTTGTATACGACACAAGCGCAGAGGCTGTTGAGGAACTTGGTGTTGAAATAACCAATCAGCTATTTGCTCATGCTATAGCTGGAGAAGAATTTAACCCATATGCATTAGCAGATGCTACTTTGTTAGGAGGCGGTATGGGTAAAGCTATGGGTTTTGTAAGTGCTATGAAATCTTACAATGTAGAAAGCAGTTTTTACAACAAGCCGTTGAGTTCGGACATGGAAAAGTATGAAGAGCTGCAAACCATGTATACTGACCTTAAGCAAGCAGCTAGAGAAGAGACCGACCCTGCAAAAAGAAAAATTATTCTAGAAGAGGCTAAAAAAGTTCGCTCTGAAGGACAAGATTTAATTCGAAAAGCTAATCAAGCTTATGACAAGCTTAGTTATGATGAACGTGCAGAACTTTCTGGAATCAATAAAAATATTACAAATGCTATTGATTCAGTAAAAAACGCTACAAATAAAACTGTAAAAAATCTCAAAAAAAATGAGCTTGCAGGGTTGTTGGTCAGAAAGTCTGTTTTAGAGTCTAAAGCAGGTTTAGACTTACAGATTAGTGAAAGTCAGATAAAAGGTCTTAATGAGATTGAAGCCAAAACAATTGCTGAGGAAAAAGCGACTAAGGTTAAAGGTGTTCCTTTAATGTCAGCTATGCAAATGGTTGAAGACTTAAAATTAAAAAGACAAGAACGAGTAAAAGAAGCTGAGTCTAGAGAACGCAGTTCAGAGTCTCCAATAGAAAACTCTCTAAACAAAAGAGTAAGATATCTAAATCCTGCTACTAACGAAACAGTAGAGGGTGTATTATCTCTAGACGGTCAGTCTCTTGTTGTAGAGACTGACGAAGGAAACATAATAGAAGTAGGTGTATTTGAAAATTTAAAAGGTAGAAGCCACGAATCTTTAGATGTATCTGCAGCTCAAGGATTGTTAGAAGTTAATGAAGATGGTTCGTTTACGTATGCTCCAGTAGCTGGTACGAAAGGCGCTGGTCAAGGTACTAAAATGTACAATAGAAACGGTGTAAAGGCTATACGTAGAGACAAAAACGGAAATATTAAAAATGTATTACTTACAAACGAAGACGGCTCTAGAACATACAATCTAAAGGGAGCAGAGGCAGAAGAAGCTGCTTATCAAATTCTTCTAAAAGAAACTCAAACACCAGAAGGTAAAAAGCGAGTTGATGAAGCTTTAAATCAAAGCGCAGAAGACAAAAAGGTTCTTGAAGAATCAAAAACACAGCCTCAGAAAAAAGAAGAAAAACAAACTTCTCAATCAGAAGCTCAACCAGAATCTCAAACAGAAGCTCAACCAGAAACTAAACAAAAAGTGATTGGAGCTGAACAGTTATCTGTAGAGGCTAATGCCCAAATCGCAAGGTTTATGGCAGTAATTTCTAAGGTAGCTCCTAATCAATCTATTGAAATTCTAGATTCTCAAGAGGCTGTTATTTCTAAGTGGAAACAACTTGGAGGAAATCCTAGTAAAAAACCAAGGTCATTTAATGACCCTAAAACACAAACAATATATGTTAGTAAGGATTTGCTAACAAACCTTAGAAGAGGAGATGGCAAAATGATTGTGAGACACGAGTTTTTGCATCCTATAGTTAATGTTCTTTTTTCTTCTGACCCGTCTTTTAGACAGTTAATGGTTGACAACGTGCTGTCTATACTAAATTCTATTCCGAATACAAATCCAGCAAAACGAGCTGTTTTTAATCACGCAAGAAAATATAACAGTCCAGCTCAATATGCTGAAGAACTTGTTGTAGAATTCTTTAATCAGTTTAGTATTGATTCAAACTTTGATACAGCTATGAAAGCTAATCCTAGTTTGATGCAGAGACTTGTAAACATGTTAAATGATTTACTGTCTCGTTTTACAGATTTTAAATTTACCGTAAAAGATACTAATTCTGCAAAACAAGCTTTAAAGTCTATTAAAGAGTCTTTCGACAACGCTATGCCTTTTGATGCGGATGTGCTTCAAAAAAACATGGACACTGGTCTTCAAGCTTACATGCAGGGTGATGAGGCAGATGAAACTTCAGATTGGGATGATTTAAATCTTGACAACATATCTGAGATTAGCGCCAACAATGCACAGTGGAATGAGGCGGCAAATAATTCACTGACGGCTAACAGCATTGAAATGATGAAGGATAGTCATAGAGAGCTGTTAGAAAGTTTTGGATTTTTTGGTACTGGCGTAATTGGGAAAAACAATGGAGAAATATTTATTAGAAAGGCTGTTCAATCAAAAATATCTCCTGCAACATTAATTGATAAATCAGATTTTTTAGATGACGAACAAACAAAATCTCTTGATAAAGATTTGTTTGGTGGATTGACTAAAAAATTAGGAATAAATGTTGTCTATATAAACAAGCCAGAAATAGATTTAGCCACAACATTGTTGATGCCTACTACTAGGACTGGATTAAAAGAGCCAACTATAGCAATAAACATTGCAAAAGCTACAGAAGAAACCCAATTTTACGGAATGGGTGCTTACATAGTTGATGTTGTTAGAAACCTCAATTCAGAGGTTATAGGCTCTATATATAGAAGGTATCAACAATTTACACAAAAACTAGACCATGAAAGGTATCAGAGTTTAGTAAGTGGAAATGAGATTCAAGGAGAAGTTATTCAAATGAATGAATATGAGTACAGCTTTCTTGACCAGTTACACAGAAAAATGATTGTTAATTCTGGCACTCATCCTAATTTAAGCATCGAGTTAACTTTTGTTCAAGCTCTTTCCGAAATAGTATCAGAAGAATTAATAAGTATTCAATCTGATGTTTCTTCTAGAGCTGATGCTCCTTTATCTGTTGATGAGATTCTTGAAGGATTTTTTACAGAGCTTTCCGCAAGAGCAGCAGGGAGCGAAAAAGCTGCTGCTGCCCAAATAATAGATGTGAGGGGTTATTCTGCTGCAGAAATTATATTTAGAATGTTTGTTGGAGATGATTTTAAAGTCACCGAAGCTTATAAACAGAATGTGTCAAGAACCAACGATATTAGAAGAAAAATAATTGAGGGCGCAAGAGATTATGAAAAGGGAGACAAAAAAGCTATTTCTCCAGAATTTAAATATGAGCTTAGGCATTCTTTAGATAATAGCTATTATAACCTAGACACAGTTAAAAAATTAGGTGATGAAAGGTCTGTTGCTGCTATGGAGTTTCTTTCTAAGATGTATAGCGAAGATACTCTTAAAAAAGTACAAGCAAAAAAGGGGAGTCAAACAATGCGTGATGACCAAATTTTAAAAAGAGAAGCTCTAAAATTAAATAATTGGTACAATATATTTAGTCAATATAAGGGTGGTGATTTTAATTCTGTATTTGCATCAGCTCTTGATAGGCTTTCAAATTTTGGAAATGCTGGATTCTCAGAAGACAATTTTGACAACAGGCATTATATACACTCTATAATAGCTGATAACTGGGTGCTTGATGGTTATGATTATTACGAAGTATTCCATAAACTGTTTGAGGGAGATATTAATGAGTTTTTTGAAGGTAAAATTGAATTAACATTAAGTGAAAGCGGAAAAACATTATTAGGACATTACGGTATAGACATTAATGAAGAGACAAATAAGAGCATGCTTCATGCAATTAAATCAGCAATGTATAGACCTGTTGTTCTTAGAGATTATATTCAACAAGCATTAGATAATGTTATGTCTGGAGTGACTCCTTCTAGCATTCTTATGACAAAAATAAAAGAAATTGGTGGTGAATGGGCTGAAAACTTAATTGATGGTGTAAAGAGAGATTATAATACTTCTATAGCTGCAACTGGAAATGGTCTAAGAGACGTTAATCTTAAATCTAATGGAGAAATGATTGTTGTAGAGTACAAGTATTCTTATAAAGCAGGATTTAACAATATAGAAGAGGTTGAAGAGTATCGTAGTATTGGCGTTGCAGATGAAGCTAAAAGACATTTTAGAAGAGAACCCGTAACCCCAACAAACAACCTTTCTTCTTCAGAAATTTTTGGTTATCAAGATGATAAATTTAGAAACGATTATTTAAAAAAGCACTGGCAGACTTTTTTATTTAGCAATGACACTAGAAGAAGAACTCATGAATCTGTATATAGTTTTTTAGGGCTAACTGGTCGAAAAGCTGTAGAATACGGAATATTTACACAAGAAGAGGTTGATAAGTACATAAAAAGACAGAATTTTGATGGTATAGAGATTCGTGTAAAGTATCTGGATATATTAAAAAAATCTCCTATACCTACTTGGAGTCTTCTTCAAGTATCAAACAACAGTTCTCTAAAAGATAATTTAACTCCAACCGATGGAGACCTTTCTACTATTTACAAAGACCTTTTCAATCATTTTCAAGATAATTTAAGAAAATCTACTCAAGCAGGAGGTTCTAAATTTAACACTATATATGATGTTTTAGATACTTATAAAAGCGACCCAAGGTTTGAAACACACATGACACGATTGTTTAGAAAGCTTTCTAGTAAAGACTTTACTGTTGATTCTGATGCAGCACCAGAAGATTTAAAGACTCTCCATATGAGTGTTCATGCTGTGGGAGGAAATGTATCTTTTGGAGTAGATAAATGGGGTTCTTTAAACCGTGCCTTAGCTAGTTCTTATGCAAATATACCTTCATCTTGGGGATACAGTAGAAAGGTTTCAAAAGAGGTTAATACTTTTTTAGAAGAAATAGCTAAAGAATTGCCAACTATTAATCAGTTTTATTTTTCAGCCGTAAGCTCTAATTTTATAGACAAGTTTGACCCTAGAAAGATAGAAAGAGAAATAACAAACGCAGAATACGAAATAAAAAGCTTAAAAGACGCACTTAAAACTTTAAAAGACTCATTAGTAAATCCGCCAACAGAACAAGAGTCTAAGAACATAGAACGGTTAAATAGAGAAATAGACTATAATCAGAAATTAATAGACACACTTGAGTCTAGAAAAGATTACACTTATTCAGAAAATGAATTAAAAGTACAATCCAACTTTTTAAGAAAGTCTTTGTATAACGCTTGGGCAACCAAAATGTTTGGAGGTTCGCTTCACTTAAAATCAAGAGCTATAGAATTATTTAAAGTTTCAGATAACGAATATTATATAGTTTCAAACAATTCTCAAGACAAAAAAGCCTTTCCAAACCTTTTTATGCATCCAAAAAAAGCAAGAAATATTTTTCAATCTGCCCGTTCAAAACAACAGGTATTTCTGGATACATTGCAGGATTTAAAAGACGAAGGAAACGCTCCTGCACCTTTAACGGAAAGTGATATAGAAGCAATTGTGAAATATTTTGGATTTCCTTCTGTGGAAAGTTATAGCACAGAAAAAAAATATGTTTCATTAGGAAGAAGTCTTCAGAATATTTCATATACATATGATGCATCATCTGTAAATATTAGTGAAATTATAAAAACATTAGGTAGCGATAAAGGAGTTTTTGATTTTATTGCTGACCCTGTTAAACCTTCTGAACTTCAAGCTTATATGGAAGGAGCTACTGATGGCTCTGATGTTATAGAAGCTTTAGAAGACTTAAGAGAAGACGAAAAAGCAATTATAGAAGGATACACTAAAAAACGTCCATTCTCTTTAGACAATATCAAGGGAAGAATTTTTAATAGATATCAAGGTTTAAGAGACGCTATTAACAGCGGTTTAAGTGCGTACACACGTTCTCTTCTTACAAAGAGAACTGGTTATGCAATGTACGCTGATAAAATGTTTAGAGACTATGACGAAAAGATATTTAAGGGTCTTTCTGTTGGTCAAGAGGTTCTTCTTGATGACATTATCCATTTAAGAAGAGTTGTACAAATTGATACTAATTTTGACCAAAAACGTGAAAAAATTGAAAAAGAAATTAATATTGTAAAAATACATCTTTCAGCTCTTGACAAAAAAGGTTTATTAAATAAAGAAGACAAAAAACAAAAAACACATCTTAAAAAAGAACTAAAACTTCTTAAGATTAATCTTGATAATGCTAAAAGACCTTTACATCCAACACCTCCTAGCTTTAAAGGAAAACTAATAAACAAAGAAGAGGCTATCAAGGGTCTAGCCGCATATGAGGCTAGAATGACTCCTAAGGAATTTGAAAAATTAAGCAAGAGAGCTGATGCATACTTTGATGCACATAGAGATATGCTTGCATACGCTAGAGATGTTGGTCTTATTAATGAAGAAACATATGATAGATTCTCTTCTGACGATTACTCTCCTAGAATCTTTTTAGAAAAAATGTTTGGAGACTCTCCAGACCATACCTTTAGAGGGACTAAGTTAGATGATGACTATATAAAATCTATTAAAAACGGTTCTAACTTAGCTATGTTTACAGACGCTAGGCAATTACTGAGCCTTTCTCTTCGTTCGATTCGAACAAAAGATATTCAAAATCAGCTAATCAAATCTATGCACAACGATGCAAAAAAGAAAAACTATGCTGGTGTTGATTTTATGAAGCCTTTAAATACTAAAACTGTAAAAGGCAAAACTACAACTACGCCTGCAGACAAAGGTTTTGTAAACGTATTCTACAGGGTAGATGGAGAGCTAGAAGGGTTTCAAATAAAAGCAGAGTTGTATCCACAGCTTACAGGAAATGTTAAAAATTATATTGAAGTTCCTAGTACTGCTAAAAAGGTAATTAGAGCTGTATTAGGTGTTCCTATACTTAAAACATTAGCAACAGGAGTAAATACTGCTTTTGCTCTTACAGCTGCGATGAGGTTTGTGCCAGAGGCTGTTTTAGGTAGGGGTACATACGATAAATATAGATTCTTGCCTTTGATGGCAGCTGCTGCAACTATTGATATACTATCTGCAGCTAAGGATGCTATATTTAATAAAGATTTAGTTGAAGAGTATTTATCTTCTGGTGGTGAAACAATTTGGATGAGTAGTTATGGTAGACCAGAATCTGCTATTAAAAGAAAAAACAGAAGCTTATTAGCTGCTACTACAAACAAAATAGCAAGAAGTGGTTTTGATAAAATATCTTGGGCGGCAAACAAGTCTGAGCTTGCTGCACGACTAGCTCTTTATAAAAGAGCTAAAGAAAACCTAACAAGAGAGTTTGGTGACAAATTGAATGAAGAACAGATTCGCTCTTTAGCTGTAGAAGAGGCTATTATGCTTGCTGATTTTTCAACGTCTGGTACGTTATCAAAAGATATAGATATGGTTTCTCCTTATTTTAACCCTGCTGTACAGGGTTTTAGAGGCGCTGCAAGTTATATCAAATCAAATCCTAAAGCAGCGGCAAGTAAGCTCGGTCAATTTTTTGCGTCTTCTTTTGCTATTCAGTTAGTTGCTATGTTATCTATGGATGACGATGAGTGGGACAGAATCTCTAGTTATCAAAAACAAATGTATCTGCATATTCCTATTGGAAGAAATGAAGATGGTGATATGAGAACTTTAAAACTTCCAAGAGCGCATACTTTTTTACCTGTTAGCTCGCTTGCAACTATTATGGCTCAACATGCTAGAGATATAATTAGAGGAAAAGAGATTAAAGCTGATAAAAATTCTAAAGATTATAAAAGTTTTGAAGATGGCAGATACCTTATAGAATCTATAATGCGTGGTATGCCTGTTCCTTCTGCTGCACCTTTAATTAATGCGTATATGGTTGTACAGCACAATATAGATATGTGGAGAGGGCAAGAGGTTAATTACGAAAACGATGATGTAAGAAATTACGTAAAAGGACTATATGATGAAAATGTTCGTGATTTCTACAAGTACATCGCTCTTAAATCATACGATGTAGGTTTCGCTGATGTTTCACCTAGAACTATGCAAACAGCTGTGGAAAAGTTTATTACAAATGACAGAAATTTCTTGGTAGACCAATCTTACAAAATCGCAGATGTTTTAGCTATTCATGGAGGAAAGCTAGATAAATTAATGGACAAACATGGAATAGATTACAAATCTATTGACAAAGAAAAAACTAAAATTATAAACTCTTTGTTTGGGGTTAAAGGTAGAATATATACCATACCCAAAGTTAAAGTTTCAGACAGTAAAAGAGTAAAGGATATTGCTTTAGAAAAAAATACCAAGATGTTTAAAATGAAGAAAAACATCAGAGAATCTGCTATTGAATATTCTAAAAAAGAAACCACTGTTTCTACAATTCCAAAAGAAGTTTTAGAAAAGATAAACTCTATGACTGACAATGTATTTGAAAGAAAAGCATTGATGTCTTGGTGGAAGTATTATTATCGTGGTAAGTTAGTTCCTACAGGTATTGCAGATGTTATGTTTAGTCAAAGTGCTGTAGAAAAACTTGCTAAGATTGAAGAAATTGTAGGCGATGTTTCTGAATTAGATAATCAAGATTACCTTGAATTAATGACACAGCTTGCAACTGCAGGTATGCGAAAGGATGCAGAGCTTAACAAGTTAATTAGCGACAAAAGAAAAAAATAAAAACAGGTTACAATGAAAAAATTTTTAGAGATTTTTAAAGACAACAACGATTGGAACGAGAAAACCATTATAGGGTTTATGTCGTTTGCAGTTATGGTTTTAGTAATGTTAGCAGACGTAATTACTGGGGCATGTGGTACAGACTTACCGATTAATGAGTTTACTTACAATTCTTTTGTAGTGGTTACTCTGGGAAGTTTTGGTATCGCAGGATTAGAAAAATTTGCTAAGAAAGGTGAATAATGGAATTAGAAGTATTACGATTTAGCAGTGAAAAAGACTCTACCAATGGATTACTATTCGATGTCACAGACGGGCGTAGATTCTTATGTTACACCCTTGAAGACGAACACAGAGATGTTAAAGAATACGGTGAAACTAGAATTCCAGCAGGAACATACAGGATTACTCTCCGCAAGGTTGGAGGATTTCATGGTAGATATTTAAAGAAGTATGGGGAGATGCACAAAGGAATGTTGTGGGTACGTGATGTACCTAACTTTGAGTACATTCTTATCCACACTGGCAATACTGATGAGCATACCGCTGGGTGCTTACTTCTTGGTGATACTCAACAAACGAATTTTGAGTGGAGTGATGGATTCGTTGGTCGCTCTACTATGGCGTATAAGAGAGTTTATCCTCCGATTGCTGAGGCTCTTGAGAAAGGGGAGGAAGTGAAAATTACATATATAGATTTTGATTGTTAATATGAAATGGCTGGTAAAGTTAATTCTAGTAAGCTCATTAATGAGTTGCAGCGCACAATGGCACTTAAAGAAAGCGGTGCGGAAAGACCCTACAATAATGGAAAAAGACACGCTGGTTGTGAGGGACACGGTTGTCAGCCCACCTGTGGCTATCACGGATACTGTGACTTTGAAGCAACACGACACTATAACGCTAGTGAAGGACAAGCTGAGGGTACAATTAGTAAAGGTGAACGACACCATTACTATAAACGCAGCATGCGACTCGGATACAATTATTAGTGTTGTAGAAGTACCTTATGAAAAAATTATATATGTTGAACAGAAAACACTTTGGCAGAAGATACAGGGATTAGTATTCTACTTTGGGCTAGTACTACTAGCGTTGTACATAGTAAGAAGACTAATTGATAAATCTGTAGATGGCTAAAACAAAAAACAAACAGCCTCGTAAGATAGAATACTGTGAGGTTGAACCAAAAGAATGTGATGGCAATTGTTGTTACTCTAAAAAGAAGAAGAGAGGCAAATAACCTCTCTTCTTACACCAAACTAAACCAATTAAGTAACCAAAACTTAACCGCTCGTCTTTCCGAGCTGTCAATACTTTATAATGCTCAAATTTAATATCTAAATCCGTTAAATCCAATTATGTGCAAAAAAGTTTCTAATAAATGAGCAATTCTTTTTGATTTAGTAGCCATTATCACTTTATAGCCATCAACATTTCTACCTTCTTTGGTTGAATGTTGATTAATTCTTCTTCTAATATTCATAGTCATACCTATATAATTATGCTTAGGAAGATAGTAGACTATATATTTATTCCATAATTTTGGATTTGCTCCATGTCTATCATATTTTTTTTTACAAGGCTTACAATACCTTGCTAATCCATTAATTCTAGTTCTGTCTCTATGAAAGTCAGAATAAGGTTTTTTGGTTTGACACTTACTACACTTTTGATGACTCATCACTAGCAGATTGAATGAGTTCAAGCTCTTGTCTGATTTTTGTTAAAAATTTGTGACGTATAGCTTTTATTTCTTCTGAATCTACTAATGGGTCACCATCAGCGGTATGCACAGATTCATATAGCTCGTCTAAGAGCTTGTGTGCATTTAAACATGATAGATTATACAATCTAGAGAGTTCTTCAAGTTTCATCGGTTTTTTAGGTATGTTATAATTTCGTCTACTTGCTTTCTATTCTTAGGAATAAAGACTGCGTGGTCAGACATATCTGAATCTATCAAAAACTTTAAAAACAGCTTCCATCTAAGAGGAAACGAATCGTTAGCTCTAACAAATCCTTTTGTTTCAATAAAAACCTTACGCTCTGGGAGGTAGAAATCTGGCTTGTATTTTATTGGCAATGTTTTCTTGCCAGTTACGTTTACAAGTTCAGACTTTTTAGGAACTGATTTGTAGTGGTCAGAGGGGTAAATAAACCCCTCGACCAATACGAACTGCGCCTCATATTCAAACTTATAGTTTGATTGTGTAAGCGAGTCTCCGCAGTATTTTTCTAACCCGTTTTTATACTTTCCATAAGATTTCTTTTTCTTTTTTGCCACAGATGTAATTTAGCAATAAAAAAACAATTCTTTCGAAATTTTATTTTCAGTTATAAACAGCTTAAAAAGCTGTGTTAGGGTCAATTATCTGGGTCTGGAAAGACTCTTCTCGTTGCTCTAATATGCTTTTAAAAAGAGGCTTTCCATACGGGTCAACGAATCCTGTGTTATGTAAATTCATTTGAAATCTTATTGGCTCATCCACAGGACTAGGCTGTCCACCTGTTTCTGTCTCTCGTATTTTACGAATATGAAACTCAATAGTTCTTCTATCTATATGGTCTTGAGCCTGCACTTTTCTATGAAATGTCAAGAAATCATCCGAGCGATTCACATGCTTACCGCCTCCTTCAGTGTCCTCTGCAAACGGAGCTATTGGCAAGCCATCCGCTCCTTTCCTACGTTGAGCTTCCGTAACCGCATGCATATTTAACCACACTGCAATTTGATGATTGTTTGCAAAGGTTAAGAACTCTGTAGAGGCTTCGTAGTGGTATTCGTGTGTAGATAGACCAGACCTCTCACTCATGTCTATTCTAAGCGAGTTGTAAGGGTCTATAAAGTAGCCGTGGAATCCATCTTTGTTCAACAGCTTCTCTCCAAATATTATGAGGTCATAATAACTATATACCTGCTTGTTGGAAATCAAAAGATAATGCTCCGACACCCACTCATAAGCAAGTCTTCTCTGAGAGTACGACATATCTTTAACATCCATATTTGCGGCAAAAGACATAAGCTTCATTTTTATAGAAGCTGTTCTGTTCTCAGAAGAATACACAATCCATTTCCATCCGTGTCGAACAGATGAATTTACCATAAGGTAAAGTGCAAAGGTTGTCTTTCCTACATTGGAATGACCATTGATGATTGTGAAGTTTTGTTTGTATCTCCAATACTCGTCAAGAAGTTTAGAGCCAGTGTCTAGACCTGCTAAAATCTTACCTTCTGCAAAATCATTTATCCATCTAAAGTCTTCATCGTCAGATGAAACAAAAGACATATCTCCATCGTTGATAAGCATCTCTCTACGAGCCTTATCTTCTTGGTCGATAATCTCGTGTATAGGCATGCCTTTACCCTTTGAGATACCATCTGCAATGGTAGCCATAGGGTCATAGTGCGTATCATAATCTCTTTTAGAGAACTCACGAAACAAGACTCGTTTTACCTCGTCTTCTTCCATACGACCAGCAGATATATATCCACCACACAATACTGATGCCTTTAGTAGGCAGTTGTGCCTTTCTCCATCCTCTGCTCTACGAACCATACGAGCCGCAAGATTCAGCTTCATGTAGTCTGTAAAGACATAGTCTTCGTTTACCTCAACCTTTGTGGTTTCGTGTTCTGTAATGAAAGCAGAAAACACTCTTGCTTCCATTTGAACTATAAGTTCGGGGTCATAAGACTCAAAGCAAGCACGAGAGACGTTCTTTCCAGTACCATCTACCTCAAGACCATATGTCTTCTCAAAGTACTTTTCTAGCGCACGAAAATGGTCTTCGTGTCTTTCGGGATTACTAATCTGAATAAGTGCTTTTACACCATTACCAGAAGGTGATGTCCAGCAAGAAAAAACATACTCGTCTGTTCCAAGCTGTTTTTTTACAGATTCTACATCAACATTATCTAAGTCAATGACTATAAGTCTAGAATGCTCGAATAGGTCTTCATCGGTACGTTTTGAAAACGTACCCGAAAACAACACTACAGGAAGCTGTCTTTTTAGTGCTTTGTCTCCAGTCTCTTGCAGTTCCTCTACAAGCTCTTTAGAATTGCCTCTCTTGATATTTTTTATGGCATCTCCGAGAGATATGTACTCTGGGTTGTCTTTATCGAATATACTTTGGAAGCAGGTTACTTGGATTTCGTTTGGATTCATTTCAAATAGTTTGGCGTTTGCGGTCTTTCTCTACAGATGCTGTTGACTGATTAAAGGCATCTAGTATATCTTCTTGCCATTCTGTAAGATGAGGTTCTTCCTCTTCTTCTCTAACTGCAATCTTAAGTAAAATTAGGTAACCAATCAAGTCTTTGATGTTATCTTCTCCGTATCCACGAAAACCTTGAGCCTTTATACGCATTAATTTGTCATCAATCCTAGCGCACAGATTATCTACTGCGCTTCCATTAGCAAACACGTTTGCTGGCTCAAGAGCAGAGTCTCCATAGCTTTCGTTTTTTTCTATAAGCAAGTCTATAACCTCTTGACCTACTTTCTTAATTTTATCTTGTGTTGTCATAACAAGTCTTTTGATTTAATTAGTATTCCTTTTGATGTATTGCTATCCCCTCCGCTAACATCTTTTCTATAATACTTTGTGCGACAGATTTCTTTTAATCTGTCTGTGGGTATTAGAATAGAAAATAGTATGTCGTTATTTTCAATCTTCCGAATAGATTCCTTCAGAGATGTTCCTTTTTTGGTAGACGCTATCAGCATCCAATAGTTAGCTTTTGTTGTGGCTATTCCCGAAGACTTGCCACGACATTTGTATTCTATGTAGAAATTGCCAGTCCTATAGCAAGCAAAGTCAAACTTAACTTCGATGGTTTTGTCTGAAAGCATATTTCCCACCCAACCTTCGCCAAGCTGACCTAGTTCTAAATCGTATTCAAAATCTCCATTAAAGTCCATCCCAGTCAAAGTCTTCAATCCATAATGGAGTCTTTTCTCCGACCATAGCTGCAAAGGTGTTATACTCTGCAAACTCTTCAGCTTCTTCAGCAGTCATGCCATCTCGTTCTATGAAGATGTCTATTACTTTGGTTCTTGAATAAACCACCTTCCACAAATTAGGCTCAAACCCGATGATAGCATCATCTAATCCATCCGCAAACAAGACATCCTCTGTGTTCGCATAGTGTTCCAGTATCAAGTCTTTAACAGACTGTTTATTGTCAGACTTGTAAGGGTGCTTGTAGACAGTATCTTTAACCTGCCTTAATTCATTTAAACTTCTTTCTTTCATTATAAACTGATTGTTGGGTGTACATAAACATAGACTAAAGCCAATACACTTAGTGCAAACATCGCTATCGTAAACACTAATAAGTAGAACAGAATCTTTGTTTCTTTCTCTTGCTCATTCATCTCTCTTTGGTGTTAAAGGTTTCTTTATACTCCATCCAAACTGATTCTCGTTGCTCTTTTGTTTGATTGGATTTGTATCTATCTAATTTTTCATAATAACAACAAATACCACAATCGTATAATTTTGGGGCATCGTGGTTACATTTAGGGCAAACTCCAAAAACAAATAGCCTAAAGAAGCCTCTAATCAATTTTATTGCACTCATCTCTCTTTGGTTTTAAAGGTTGAGTAGCATCCATAAACCGAAATATAAGTGTACGATAAGCATTATTGATTCTACAAGTATGTGACCTATAAAGTCGTTCTTTGTTTTGCTACCTCTTTGCGGTAGTTTAATTCCGTTGCTTACTGCTTTTAGAATTAAGAAAATTGCAATTACTTCAATCATATCTCTTCAGCTTTAAATTCTTGATTTATCATTTCCATAACCCCTTCTTCAGAAAATCCTGCACCTTTAAGTGCTTGTTCTAAAAGTTCTGCTACTTCAGACAAGCTAACATCGGAGTGGTCTACTTCCACGCTGACTTTTTGGTCGTACTGCTCAATAGTAATTCTAAATGGTTTTTTTAAATCTTTCATCTCTCTTTGGTTTTAAATTAGTTTATGGTGTTTATTAATAGTTGTAGGCAATTAAAGACTTTCTAAATACCTTTCAATGTCTTTGTGTGTTATTGTAGTACATACGCCTTGGTTATCTTCATTCCACCACTTACGAAAATCCTTTAAAAGTTCGCTTTGCTTACTAACATCGTCCTCTTTCTCAAGAAAGTTTTTTTCTTTAATCAAAGCGAGAGCAGGAGCAAACATTAAGGGACTTCGCTCCATTTCTTCTATCAACTCTTGCATTGGTGTTTTCATCTCTCTTTGGTTTTATTCATCTTATGTAATTCACTGTAAATGCCCAACAATACGATTATTATCGGGAGCGATATAAACCATAATTCAATCCCTGTCATCTCTCTTTGGTGTTAAAGGTTTTCATTGATTCTGATATGTGTAATGCTATCTCTAAAGCTTCGTTCTTAAACTTAGTGTTTAAAATTTCATTATCACATTGCTCATAAGGAACTCTTGCAATCTTGTATTTCAAGCCCCATTCTGTTCCAATAACATTCCAAGCTAATTTACTTTGGGAGTGTACTACTTTTGGTTTCATCTCTCTTTGGTTTTAAAGGTTAATCAACAGGGCAGCCACCCCAATTTTTACAACTGCATTTACTTCTATCGTTACTACAACCATCTGTATCTTGTGTCAACTTGGTTTTAAAGGTTTTGTTGTACCATTCCTCACCCGTTACTATTGTAGGGTCTATTTGACTATCGTACACTTTTTTATTGCCGTGTGTTTTGATTAGAAGACTTTTCTCTTTCTCAAGCATTGATTCTGCGTGTTCAATACAGTCTCCTATGTGTAAGGCAACTCCTATATAACCCAAACTTTCTAAGTTCTTCACAATCAACCATTCTTTTTTAAGAAATTCAATATGCTCTTGCATTGGTGTTTTCATCCCTCTTTGGTTTTAAATTAGTTTATGTTTTATAAAAGGTGTTATGCACCATTATATATAGTCACTTTGTCAAATTTTAATCCACCCCAATATCTAATAATTACAGCTTTAGTTTTAAAAGCAATTTCAATACTTGGGTATATACATTTCAAGTCTAATAATATTTTCATCTCTCTTTGGTGTTAAAGTTCGTCTTTATATTTAGGTATTTTTATTAAATCATCATACCATTTAATTCTATCTAAATCTTCGCTTTTAAATGAATCGTATATAAATTCATATTCCATTCCCGTTTCATAAAAATTAGCTACAAACCAATCTATTCTCTCTTTGTAAGTTAGTTTCTTTCTAAAGAAATTTTTCAATAATTCTTTCATCTCTCTTTGGTGTTAAAGGTTTTGTTAAAGCAATCATCGTTGTCTTCATACTTTACCCAAAAATCTCTACGCTGACCATCAGATTGAAACTGACACATCACCTCTTTCTCTTTCTCAAGCATTGCTTCAGCGTGTTCAATAGCACATTCAAAGTATGGGTGCTTCTCATAGCCGTGGGAATCTTTTTCTTTTTTAAGCCATTCAATATGCTCTTGCATTGGTGTCTTCATCTCTCTTTGGTTTTAAAGGTTAATCAAAATAAATTTTACCATCACATACATCTGTGATATTCCACTTGCTTAATCTTGCATAAGACTTATTACTAAAGTAATTAGGCTTAAAATAGTGAATTAATCTTGCTAAGAATCGTTTCATCTCTCTTTGGTTTTAAAGGTTTCGTTGTAGTAGTATTTATAAATTCTATCGTCTACATCATCCATAGAACCATCAAACAATCCTGCATCATAAGCATCCATAATCTTCTCTTCCTCTTCCTCAAGCATACAGAATATAGCTACACATATATTATTAAGTCTGCTTATTACAAGTGGAGAAGTTTCTGAATCTCTATACTCTTTTACTCTTTCAAGCAGTTCTTGCATTGGTGTTT
>Ga0213865_10000164_pt1 | contig 43740 bp, 50 predicted proteins | sample PICome_6_FD_160100 | JGI IMG/M metagenome (GOLD analysis project Ga0213865, IMG submission 160100) | Coastal seawater microbial communities near Pivers Island, North Carolina, United States - PICO282 | ecosystem: Environmental > Aquatic > Marine > Coastal | place: USA: North Carolina...
AAACAGGCAGGACTAGATGAGTTCCAAGAATTACAGCCAATGTTATTTGCTGGAATGATATTAGAAGGTGGTATCATAGGATACGACACTAATATTGAGACAGGAGGTACAGGGGCAAGATATTTGGGTATTGGTACAACCAACCAATATCGAAGAGATAGCATAGTAGTTTCACTTCGTGCAGTAAGCACACTCACTGGCGAAGTGATACTAAACGTGCAGACACAAAAGACCGTGTTAAGTTCAGGGCAGGCAGGAGACGTATTTAGATTTGTAGATATGGACACTAAACTGCTAGAACTCGAAAGTGGTATGACACAAAACGAAAGTGTAACATTTGCAGTCCGATCAGCGATTGAGGCCGCGGTGTTAGAACTTATAAAGCAAGGTGATGAAAGAGGATACTGGAAGATTGTTTATCCAGAAGATTGGGACGAACAGGTAGAGGAGCAAGAGCAAGCCTACTGGATGAGTCTCAAGGAAAACGGCAATCTTACTGACGAGAAAGATTTAGAACAATTTTCAAAAGATCCAAATGAATTACCATTATGGAAGAGAATTCTTCTTAAAAATAATAAACCAATATTGGAGAAAAATAATGAAGATATTTAAAAACTTAGCGGTTGGTGTCTTCGCTTTAATCGGCCTTATGGCTAATCCGGTACTTGCAGATGATAATGAAGTGTTACTAGACCAAGACGGTGACAATTTAACTTTAACAATCTTACAAGCAGGTACAGGTAACACTCTGTCAGGTGACAGTACTCAAAGTAGTGATTTATTACTAAGTGGATCTAGTATAATATTAGATCTCATACAAGATGGTGATAACAATGACTTCTTTGGTAGTTTAGTACTTGATGGTAGTGGTTCAACTGTTTTAGACTTCTATATGTTAGGAGACGGAAACATTTGGGACTTAAACATAGGTGCAACAGGATCAAGTGACTATGCTGATATGCTTGTAGATATACAAGGTGACAGTAACTTATTTGATATGGATGTAGGCGGGAATGCCAGTGCAGAATACCTTAACTTTGATTTAGTAATACTAGGAGACAGTAATGACTTTGATAGTAGTTTCACAAATAGTAAAGTTTGGGCGGCGGCAGGAGATGGCGACACTTGTGGAACAAACTGTACAGGTTCAAGTGCGATGTCAGGTATCATTATAGATACAGATAATGTTGTATGGAACTTTGACATTAACGGTGGTAACAACAGTTTTGCAACATTACAAAATGGTAATAGTGGAGCAAGTATAACAGCAGACATAGACGGCAGTGACGGAGATTTCCAGTTTACGCAGAATATGACTACAACTTGTTCACCTGCTTGTACTGGTGTGATTAATGTTGAGATAGACAGCGAAAATGCTTCAGTTAGTATTAAACAAACCGACTAGATTATTAGTCGCAGTTTTACTAATTGCAATAGGAAATGTATACGCCGCCGAGTCAATTGGCGGCGTATTTGAACAAAGTGGTAAGCCTGGCAGTATTGTTAGGACCACAGGCGAAGAATTAACAGCAAACTTAGACACAGACATAGAAAGTTACGATAATGTAGAAACTGAAAATGGCAGACTTAAAATTAAGTTTGTGGACGAAACACAAATCAGTTTAACAGAACATACACTTGTAGAAATCACAGAGTATGTTTATGACCCAGACCCCAGCAAAAGCAAAATGGCAATGAACTTTGTTCAAGGCACAGCCAGATTTGCCACAGGTGGTTTAGGGTTAGTTCCAAAAGAGAACATACAGATAGACACTCCTACTGCTGTGATAGGTATTAGGGGAACAGATTTTACTACCACAGTTGACGAACTGGGTAGAAGTTTAGTTATATTATTACCAGATGCAAATTGTGATGATAAAATTAAACTGGAAGAAGGATGTAAGCCTTCAGGAAGTATTACAGTTACTAATGATGGCGGAACAGTTGTATTAGAAGAAGCCTTCCAGGCAGTAATGGTGAGTACATTTGAACAATCACCAACACAGCCGGTAACATTAGTAGATTTAGATTTAAATATGATAGACAATATGTTTATCGTCAGTAAGCCTGAGGAAATTGTACAGGCAGAAGAAGAACAACAAGAAGCACTCAAAGGAGATGGCGGATTGTTGGATTTTAACGGATTAGATGTAGACCTACTAGAAATAGAAGGTTTAGACGAACAAGCAGAACGTGAATTAGAATTTACAGAATTAGATATAAATTTCCTAGATGTAGACTTTTTAAGAGATTTATTGGAAGTAATTGAAGAAGCAGATGCATTAGCAGGACAAGAAGAAGCCAGTAGTAGTGATAGGTTAGTAGACAGAGGTTTTGGATTGCAACCAGACAACCAATTTAACATAGTACCAGATGTGGACGGTAAAGTATTTTTCCTCAGAGTCAGTACAAATTATGTGGGATTAAAAATTAAAAGAGGGCAATCAGGACAAATACAAGTAACTGACAAAGACTTAGGTGAGACTGTGATGTGCCTTAATAACTGTGACGGAATAAAAATAACTATTACACAGGAATAATAAATAGTATTATGAACATTGATAAAAAATTAAACGAAATGGAACCCAAAGACACCCCATTATTAGTATTGGGTTATGTGATATTGGGTATGTTTTTATTATTACCTTTGACAGCACAGGCAACAGACAACGAGGTCAACCTTGTCCAGCAAGGAGATAATTTAACTGTAGATATATTACAGGCAGGTTACGGTAATACAATTAGGAATTTAAACTCAACAACAACTCCTGCTGTATTAAATGGTGCCACAATGAATGTTAGCCTTCAACAAAGAGGTATCTATAATGATATAGGCATTTGGACATCAGGTAGCAATCAAGTTTTAGATACCTACATAGAAGGTGATTACAACGAAGTATTTTTAGACAATCACGGTGACTATGGCCAACTAAAAGCAGACATAATTGGCGACAACAACTATGCTTGGTTAGAGCAAGGTACTACTAACAGCAATCAATACAATCAATTACAACTTTATCAAGCAGGTGATAATCACGATGCTTACATAGAAGCATTAAGCGGAAATAGTAATAGTATTGATGTTTGGATGGGCAATGGACAAGACGATAATTATGTGTATGTTTTAACCGGCAGTGGCAGTGACAGTAACAACATCAGAGTGTGGCAAGGCAAACACGATGACGGCACAACTGACACAGACGAAACAGGTGGTCACGAAGCATACTGGATTGTTAGTGGCGACAGCAACAACTTAGCCAGTTATCAAACAGATGTAAACAGAGGTGGAGGCGGTGGCGACTATCACCACTTAGCAAATTATATTGATGGTAACTACAATGCTGTAGAGCATATACAAAAGGGCAAAGCAGGACACGACGGCTTTGTAGACATAACAGGTGATAGCAATACTGTGGATTTATATCAACGTGGTAACGGTGGGCAAAAATGGGCAGACATAGTTTTAGACGGCAATGGTCATACAGTAGATGTTGAACAACGAGGCAGTCAAAGTGCAACAGCGGCAATTGATTTAACATATGGCACAGGTGCATACACATTTGATTTATCACAGAATGTTACATCATCAGCGGCAACATACAGTATTACAGGAATATGTAATACTTCGGGTGGATGTTCAGTCTCAGTTAATCAAAACAACTAATCGGTTGACATATTACAAAAAATCTATTATAATATAATAACCTATGAAACATATGATCAAGTGGCTGAAAATAACAGCCGGAATAAACTTATATTTGTCAGTGGTAATGACACTGGTATTTTTGACATTGTTATTTGCAATAGTAACAGATTATAATTTAACTAACGCAGATGAGTATATCAGATTCATACTCAAACAAGAACTAGAAAATGCTGAGCAAAGTAACTAGCAGTTTAAAATGGTATGCTGGTGCAATAGCATACGGACATTTATTATTACTGATAGCATTATTTCCCATGTACTTTTTTGTTTTATTTTTATTAGTTGTGCCTTCGTTGTGGCTCTTCATAGCATATTATATGGTGTATAATTATGCACAACGTGAAGGCATAGACTGGCCTAATACACCTATCTATTTGTTTGAACCTAGTGAGTACGACCCGCACATGAGACCTTTTATAATAGTGAACGATTTTGAACCAGACTACGTTTTTGCAGATTATGACCCACGTTACTAAGTACACAAACAGTTTGAGAAACTATGTTATTGCTGTTGTAAGTGCCCACCTAGTAGCATTAGGTTGGTTATTCCCACACGTTCTAATGTTTATTGTTGTTCCTCCAGCAATTTTTTATCTGTTATTTTTATATTGTGAAATTATGTACGAAATTGAAGTTGGCACTAGATTAAGATTGATAAAACAAATCAGTGAAACAGATGATCCAATCACAAAAGAAGTGCTAACGTGGGAATTGATATTACACGAAGAGCATAGTATATTTGGAAATACTTCAAACGATAGGTTAGGATTTTAATTTTATGATAAATATATAATGTTATAATAACAGATGGTTTTATAACACTTATATATAAGGAGAAAATATGAACAAATTTAAAAATGCGTTCTTAGGTATATTTTTTGTAATGTTCGCTCAAGGTTGTGCTACAGTTGGTACTGTAATCGATGGCGGACAAAAACTTGCCACAGACACACTTGATACTGTAACAGGTACAGCAAGTGGTATTGTTGGTTCAGTTGCAAATGACGTCGGTAGTGTAGTTCAAACTACAGCAGAAGTAGGTGTTGGATTAGTCCAAACTGCGGCTGATACTGGTGCTGGTTTAGTACAAGTTGTTGCTGATGAAGTCAACGATCAAACTGATGCTTTACAAGAAGAAGAACCTAAAGAAGAGCCAAAAAAGTAACTAGCTCATTCTTTAAACCTTTTAAGTTTTTAAAACAGAACGAAAAACAAAAAGGTATAGACTCACCCTCGCAAGAGAGTGAGCAGGTAACTGAAGAGGATATTAAAGAACTTATATTGCAAAATAAGGTTCTAAAAGAGTTATTGAAAGATAAACTTTTAGAAGATGCAATTAAAGAATATTGCTCCAAGGTACCTGAAGACTGTGAGTAGATTACTTATAATCTTAACAATAACATTTCCTCTGTTTTTAACAGCAGAGGAAATTGTTATTAGTCCAGCATACTTACCTGAAGGTAGTGTATTAGATCTTACCTATAATCCCCCACTAGATCCTTATTACTGCGATAATAATCCTGAACTTTGTAAAAAGATAGAAACTAGTGACATTCCAATATTTGATATGACACCACGTGCCACTAATGGACAATGGTTAGCATTTTGGACATTTCAATTATTAGATGTATACTCAACATCACGAGCATTAAAGTATGATTGTGTAAAAGAAGTGAATCCACTCTTTACAGAAAATCCTAGTGATGCTAGACTAGTACTAACAAAAAGTTTTTTGTTGCTACCAGGCTTACTGTATAATGATTATTGGACAGAAGTAACACCTAAGGAATTAGACGATACTAATATGTTATATGCGGCAGTTGTTGGAAATAACTTCAGATTGTTACACAAAGCCAAGCAGGAATGCAATAAAATACGATAAATATCGGTATGAAATGGTTATACAGCGGGTACGCAGTAGTAGTATCTATAGCATTGTTACTCGCACTAAGGGTAGTAGACCCTACGCCATTACAAAGTTTACGTGGTCAAGTTTTTGACAGTTACCAACAATTAGATGAAATAGTACAAAGTGATGATGTTGTACTAATTAATATTGGCGAAAAAAGTTTAGCAAAATACGGACAATATCCTTTTCCTAGACAATACTATGCTCAACTTGTAGTTGATCTTGCTATGAAAAATAGTGGTGTTGTAGGATGGACTATTATGTTTCCTGAGAAAGATAGATTTCAGGGAGATGATAGTTTTGCTAGTATCCTTAATCAAAACTTAGTAAACGTACCTGGTGCTAGAAAAAATCCTGTAAACTATAATGTATTAAGCCAAACGCCAAGTGTTAAAGGTATAAAGTCAACAGGTCCACATATAGGTACAGGTACAATAGGCCCAGTACCTGCAAAAGATTATTTACTTACCTGGCCTAACTTAGTAACAAATGTTCCTATGCTAGAAGTAGTAAGTAATGGTAAAGGTGTTTTGGCGTCAGCACCACAACCAGATAACCAAACCAGAACATATCCATTGGCAATTACTGTGGGCGATAAAATATATCCTAGTTTTGCTGTGGAAATGTTAAGAGTAAAAACAGGTAAACCCAGTTACATAATTAAAACATCAGAAATAGGAATACAAGAAGTTGCTGTTCCTCCATTCGACCCAATCGTAACACAACCAAACGGAACAGCATATATAAGATTTAATAATGAATTTACTGAAATAGAATATGAAGGTGCAGAAAGTATACCTGATTTAGCAGGTAAATTTGTTATAGTAGGTGTTACAGCAGAAGGTGTAGCAAACCCTGTGCCTACACCTAGAGGAAACTTATATCCTCAACAGATACAAGCTCATATGTTACAGAACTTTATAGATGGTAGTAACATAACAAGAAGCCAATTAGCCGCATTCTACGAGCTTCTGACAGCATTTCTAGTAATGACTCTAGTAGCATTAGCAGTATATAGGTTACCTTTACTATGGACAGCACCCATATCACTTGCTGTATTGGGTGGTATTGCTTATTTTAGTATAAAACAATATACAGGCAATTTAGTATTATTAGATGCAACTTTTCCTGTGTTATCAGGATTTTTAGTGTTCACACAGGCGGCCTTTAATAACTTTTACAAACAATACAAATTACGTGAACAAATTAAAAAACAATTTGAACATTATCTTGCTCCTGCAATGGTTAAAAAATTACAAAAAGATCCAAGTCTATTACGTTTAGGTGGGGACACAAGAACAATGACATACTTGTTCTCAGACATTCGTGGATTTACTCCGATATCAGAACAATTTAAAACAGACCCACAAGGTTTAGGTAAACTAATAAACAGATATATGACACCAATGACTGATTTAGTTATGCGTAAAGAAGGAACAATAGACAAGTATATAGGCGATGCCTTAATGGCTATATGGAATGCTCCACTTGATGTAGATAATCATGCTCAGTTGGCAATAGAAACGGCACAAGAAATGGAAGTGGAACTTAAAAATCTTAATAAGGAACTTAAAGAAGATGGTTTAATGGAATTGGGTGTTGGTATAGGTATTAACACAGGCGATGCAGTTGTAGGTAACATGGGAAGTAATCAACGATTCGATTATACAGTATTAGGTGATAGTGTAAACTTAGCGGCTCGTTTAGAAGCACAAACAAAAGAGTATGGTGTGTTCTTTATGTTTACAGAGCATACATTAAACCAAATATCAACGCCAGAAAATTTAGTAATGCTGGACAAAATTGCAGTTAAAGGTCAAACAGCACCTGTAACAATTTACACTATATTAAGAGACCACAAGTATGCAAGAGTTGTAAACAGAATGGTTGATAGTTATCAAAACAGAGCATGGGCCGAATGTGCAAATCAAATAGAAATTATCAAAGAGCATAATTGGAATAATACATTAGCAGAACTTTATGCAAACAGGATAAAACAACCTATGCCTAAAGGTGAATGGGACGGAGTAGAACGTAAAACCTCAAAATGATAAACACAGACGCAATACATAAAAACAATATAAAAAATGAACCTTTCGAGCATTTACTATTAGATTTTGTAGATCCTAAATATATTAAATCAGTATATGACGAGTATATTGAACATTTAGAAACATTTAACGTATGTGAGTATACAAATATGGTGTCAGTAGGACGCCATCCTGTCCAAGAAATATTAGAGGAATATAAAGACGAAATAATTCAAAAAGTTAATAAATTATGGAATCTAGACGTGGTTTCTATCAGTATGGGTACCAACATGTTTAAAGGAGATTCTGAACTAGATATACATAATGATTACAATTATGACGGTAATTTTTATATACCTGCAAGAGGTATATTATATTTGAATAAGGACAAAGTCTTTGGAACACATCTACATAAAGATGAAGATCAGCCTGGGATCGAAGTTGGTGGAAATCCTGGGCAGTTATTATTGTTTAAAGTTTCAGAAAATAGTTGGCATAGTGCAGGCGTAAATACTAATTTAGATTACAGATTTACATCAAACTGGCTTTTAAACAGAGAAGGTTCACCACATCAGTAGAAAACACTAAATAGTAATATGAAAACCTTTATACATAATATAACACAGAAAAGTAAATCAGCATTAGCATGGTTATGGCAAAAGTTAAAAGTTGTAGGAAAACTTATTGTAACACTAAGTATTGCATTATGGAAAGCATTAGTAAGACTTTGGTTTAAATTTTACTATGAGGAATATGAATTAACTGTATGGTACTTAAAAGATTCTGTTAGAGATAAAGACGGTAATATAACTACTACAAGATCACACAAAAGATATTTGTTAAAGAAAATTTCTAAGAAAACTCCAAAGCATATCAAAGGAAAAGATATGGAAGGAAGAGCATTTGAAATTAGAACAGTTGAACCATTTGATTATCAGATAAGAAAAATTTACTAATTACTCGTCAGGCTCCCAAGTTAATAGATTCCTAAAAAACATATAGTAATGCCTAAAATCCTTTAGTTGCTGTTTAGCATGAAATAATTCCAAAGGAATTCCCTCACCGTGATTTATTAAAGGAAAATAATATCTTTTAATTATTTTTTCTAATTTTTGAACGTCTTTGGCTAAGGCATCTCTAATTATATTATTATATTCGGTATCTGTTACTAAGTCTATAAGCCAATAATGGTAAGGATGTTCCGGATTGTATCTTCTCAAAATGTCTCTGGATTGATAAAATATTGCTCTTATAGGATTCATTCCTGGCCTATATGAATTCATAATTTCCTTAAATCTGAAACTGTCATGTTCTGTAGCCATATTTTTAACTACTCTAGCATAGTCTTTTTTCATTGCTTTTTTTAAGGAGTCGATATTTTTGCCAATATTCTGATGATACTCTTTTAATAGTCTATCAAATATTTTTTGATACTTTGGAGATAACTTTTCGTAATAGACGTCTCTTATTTCATCTACTTCAATTGCACCTTCTAGTAGTGTATGTGGGATTGTTTTAGTTCTTTGAAACTTGTCTAGTTCGGTAGTTATCCGCAAAATAACAAAATCGATTATTTCGCCTTTGCTCATATCGAGTATTTATCAAGAATTTATTTGTAGTATAGTGTGTAGTTTTTCTGTGCCACCATTTTTATATAATGTAATTTTAGAGCCGTTATGAAGTGGTTTAGGCCATTGCCCTATGTCTACCCAGGCATATCCGGCACTTTCTCCGTTTAACTTTGGTGGTTGAAATTCATTATCTACAACATATACAAAACTATAATAAAAGAAGTTTTTATCTTTACTTTGATATACATCTATTGGATTTAACTTTTGCATTTCAGGAACAAACCCAATTTCCTCTTGTAATTCTCTTTTTATGCATTCATAAGGAGATTCATTTTTTTCTATTATTCCTCCCCAAAAACCCCAGGTATGATTAAATCGCTTGTTGCCTTCTCTTAATTGCAACATACATCTTCCTGTGTCTTTGGCTAGGAATACAACTCCTGCCGCTGTAGTACTCATTTATAAAATGATTCTCCAATATCCTGGTTTATATTCGCCTTCGTAACTACTTATCCATTGAGTTCCGGTCCATTGATATTGTTTGGATGTAAAAATATTTTTAGTGTAATGCGTATTTCCAGATTGGGACTCTGAATTGAATGAAACTACCCATGCACTACCATTAAATTCTATTATGTCATTTGCATTAGCATCTATATTCCAGTTTGAATAGCCTGATGCCGATATTGTTTCAGTTATAAGATATCTTTGTCCATTAGCCGCCGCTTCAAGTGTACCGTCTCCTGGATAATTTTCTCTTGGGTCAATAATTTTATTAACATCATTTATAGTATCTGTAGGTAGAGTATCTGAATCTAAATTAAATATAATATTAGATGGTGTTGTTGTATCTACACTAATAGTACCTATTACTTCTCCTAAAAAATTATTTGTATCGTTGCTTGTATTTAATTTAAGTAAACTTGTTGATCTTATATCGCCTTGCATATCTGTAAGATCAGTCCAAGGAACAGGAACGCCTTGTTCATTTAGTAAAACTGCTGAAGCACCACTTACACGAACACTATACATTCCAGGCGTAACAACAACTTCCGCTGTATCCTGAATATCTCCAAAAAAGTCTGCATAGTCTTCATCATAGCCTAAATCTGATATACTACTTACACTATGTATGTTTGCTATTATTCTTTGAATAATAGATTGCTTTTTAACTTTTGCTGGTGGACTAATCCATATAGGACAAGTGAATGTAAGAGTAGAGATATCTATTTGCTCGTCTACACCTGCAGGAACACTTCTGTTACTCCAAACTATGTCGGTAAGCTCTACTTCAAATACACTAGTCCAGTCTAATGGATTACTATTTGATTGTAATTGGATACTAGGGTTAAAAAGCACAAAAATTTGTTCTAATACTTGCAGTTTAGTGTCTGTATTATTAGACCATAAGTCCATAGAAATTGTTAAATTATATGGTACTGGCATATATCTTTGTGTAGTATATAAGTTTCCTTGGGTATTTTCGTATGCTTGTGTTTCTTGATTAAACTCTCTTTCTGCAACCTGAGTGGTGTCAACTAGAAAAGGTTCATGTGTTCTATCTCTTGCTGGTTGAAGACTTTGTATTGTGATACTTATAAAAGGAGCACTATTAATTATATTTTCAGATCCATTACGCAAAATACTAGCAACCATTCTACTCATATCACCATAACGTGCAGGAACTCTATTATATTTTACACCGTTCTTTGTATATTCCCTAGTTTGAAAATTAGAAAAAATTCTGATTATTTGCATCAGATATCTTTTAATCTGTTCGTCGTACCAGTAATCTAAATTTTTACCTGCCATTTTAGTTTTCTTCTAACTCGTCTATTTTATTTTTTATAGCTCTAATTCTATCTTCAAATACTTCTTCTAATTGATATATTTCACTTTCAAGTTTATTCTTTGCCTCATATACTTGTCGCTCTTGATATTCATCTAGTTCTAAACCATGTTCTTCTGCAAGTCCGCTCAATTTGGTTATAATCTCAACATGCATATCAGCATATTTTATAGTTTTAGTAATTGCCCTAGCGGAGTCTAAAGCAGACTCTAGATTAAATAATTTATCTTCTAGTTTGTCTATTGCTTGTTTATTTTCTTGTAAATTTTTAATTTCTTTAAATTTCATTTTAATTATCCGTTTTAGGCTTCACAACTTTACTTAACCCAACTTTTTCATTTACTTTGTTACCACTGTCGTCTATGTATGAGGACTCGTTGTTTATAAATCCTTTTAGAATTCTATTTGCGGCACTCCATGAACCTGTCATATCCGAACCAACATTTAACCAACGTGTTCCAGATTTTTTAAAAAGTCTATTTGGACTAAAGTCAGTTCTTAAGAAGAAGTCACCGTCTGAAGTTCCAGATGTTGGGAACGTTGCTCCGCTACCAACAATATTTGAACCATTTGGTACACTACCATCAGCACCACCAAAATCTAATCCGGGAGCCGGCTTGTTTGGTACAGAATCGTCAAAATATAAATGTCCTGTTTTTCTATATTGAGGGTCAAAAGGAACATCTTTTTCTGCTTGTTCTAAAATAGCATCACTAATTTTAATTTCATTTGCGTATGTGCTTATTAAGTTTCTTAAGTCCCCCTCTTCCTCACCACTTCCAAGTATATCTCTGTACTCTTGTGAATCTGTAATTGGGCCTAACTTAACTCTCCATAAATGTGACCACCAACGTGGGTCATATCCTTCTGCAGGCCTTGTAGCATCAGTAACTACATAAAATCTGTTTATTGCTTCATCACTACCTAAAAGTAAATCGTCTCTTAAATGTGGAAGTTCAAGTACATCGCCTGGCATAAGTCTTCTGCCTACAGCGTCTACCATACTTTCTGTATGAAAGTTCATGAATAATGTATCATTTGCTAGGAACATGCCGAATTGAGTTAAGTCAAAACTGTCATTGTCACCTAGATTATATTGACCACGTAGCTCATAAATATTTTCATCATACTTTCTGTCTCTGTTTTCTAAAAATAGCAAGTCTTGTATAAAAACTTCGTTATTATTTCCAGAGCCACTGCTTGGTCTTGTTGGGTCATTGCCGTCTGGTGTGTCTTGAATACCCATATATTTGTGAATATGTACGCCTGTACCACCTGCGTAGATATGTTCACCCACAATTCTGTCTACGAAACTGTAATCGTTTGTTTTAGTTGGGTTCCATAAACTTAATCTTGGCATGCTACTATTTATCGGTTTTTAAAAACTTAAAATGCCTTGCAATGTTGTACACATGTAACACAGTAGCCTATGTTGTCGTCTAAACTACCTTTCATTCCGTCTGGCATTACTTTTTTAAATAGGTCTAAGTTTAATACATCGTATATAGTATTAGATTCTGTAACTTTTAAATTTTTCTTATACGGTCTATACATGCTATTTAATTGTTCGTCTCCCATATGAAATTTTCCAGCAGTATAGCAACATGGAAATATCATACCGTTAGAGTCTAAATATATTTCTTGGCTTTGACCTCTTAAAGATTGGCAGGCAACTATTTGTTTAGTGCCTTTTAATGATGTATAAGCATTTAAGTCGTACACACCAGGTATATAATTTTTAACACTAGTTATATTAGGGTGAGTATCAAGTATTCTATCTTCAGGGATTCCAGCAGGTTTTATAGTATATGCAAGTTTAGATGTAAGTCCATCTCCTGTTTTTTCATATACAGGAATAGTTTTAATATCAACTAGGTTATTATTGTTTAACCTACTTACTGCATCTTCTTCTTTATCGTATTTTGGATTCCTTTCAACTCTTTTAAAACCGAAAGGTTCTCGTTGCCTAAACTCAATATCATATTGATGACAGAATTTTTTAATAATAGGGATATCCTTTTCATTATGAGCAAAAATATTAAATTCCCATAAAGACTCTGCTCCTGTTTCTATATAGGACATCATATTATTATATAGTTTGGTCCATTTTACATTTTTTCTATATATGTGATTCGTGTCCTCCCAACCATCTACACTCCAAATAATTCTACAATTTGTATCTTTAAAAAGTTGACCTATGCGACTCCAAAACTTTTCATTTCTGGCACCACCGTTAGTCCTAACAACAATTTCTGTGTCAGGATTACATTCTAGTATATAGTCAAATATTTCAAATAAGTCTTGTGCTGATGCAGGATCTCCTTTTACCCCACAAAAGTTCCAAAATTCTATTTGTGATAAAAACTCATAACCAATCAATTTAAAATATTCTACAGATAATTCATGGTCCTTTACATAAGGAAATGTTTCACCGCCGCTCTGCGATCTTGGACAAACTGGACACTCTGCATTACATCTATCTGTGACTTCTACATGGATATTGTTTATGTGTTTTGTGTACATCAGTTTATTTATCAGTAATAAATTAACATAGCATATAATATTAATAAATACTGGTTAGGAAAGGTGGCTGAGTGGCTTAAAGCACCTCCCTGCTAAGGAGGAGTACGGGTAACTGTACCGAGAGTTCGAATCTCTCCCTTTCCGCCAGGAAATATATGAAAAACATAAATTTAGTTTACTTACATAATGGCTTTCAATTTACTGATGAGGTCATTGAGCACCATAATAAAATAGGATGGCTAGGAAGAGAGCCTTTGCCTTTAGAAACTCTATGCCAATTTACAGATAAAACCACATATGATTCTAAAAAATACAATATAAATGTAGTAAATGATTTTGTCGGTAGGGTGCCTGAAAATGCAATAAATATTTTTCCTATAGATTTTCAAAGTTTTCCTCTTTCCTATGAGGGTGCAGATCAAAACTACACATTATCAGATTTTGGTAAGTTGATAGATGAAAAAATAAAAGACATTGTGAAGTTTAATATACCTAATACAGTATTTTTGGTTTATACAAGTACAGAGCCTTATTTCTTTGATGCAAATATGTATTTTTTAGACTTATCTACAAAATATCCTCAAGCAAAATTTATACTTAGTGGATCAGGACAAACTGAAGATTACTTTGGAAATTACGAAACATTTTTAAAGAAAAAAGAAAATGTGTATAAAATACATAAATTATGGTATTTGGATAGGGTACATTATATAACTTCTATTTTAGGAAAGTCTACTCACGTCAATTTAAATGAAATTACACCTCCTGATCATTCTTTAGATTATGCTAATGTAAAAAATAGATTTTTACTTACTATGCGTAATTGCAGGAGTCATAGATTGTTAATTTCTTATTTTATAGAAAATAAAGGCAACAAACTAGAAGATGTTACTTACTCAAGGAATTTTTCTATGTCACCTCACTTCCTGGGTAATATATCAGGAAATCCAGAGACTAAAGATGAATTTGCTTATCATATGCATTTAATGACTACTGCAATGCATGATTTACTTTTAAAAGAGAAACTAACACAAAAAGAGGTCACTGGTATTACTCATACTATGTATAGTAGACCACATATAATAGATCTTAGAGATTTAAATGATAGAGGAGTACCTGGCCCTTGGTTATATGAAACAGGTTATATTTCTTTAATACCAGGAGGGGAACCTTATGGATATGGATATATAGACGAAAAACAGATGTTTCCTATGTATTTTAAAAAGCCATTTATTACTGTTGGATGTAAGGGTCTGTATGAAGAACTAGAAAGATTAAATTTTAAAACATTTAAAAACTATTGGGATATAAGTTTTAATGAAGCAGATACATTAAAACAGAGAGTACAAGGATTTTATGATACTATAGAAAATTTGAGAAAACTTGACGATACTCAGTTTTTTGATTTAGTGCATTCGTTAAAAAATGATGTAGGGCATAATTTTAAAAACATCACAACAGGAAATTTTAGAAAAAATAGTAATAACCAGTTTTTAGAGGAGGTTATAAATGCCTGCGGTTAAAGGTGCAAGACCTATAAAAAATAAAGAAGTAATGGATTTTCATTTTCACTTAGAAAAAAATGAGCTTAAAATACCTACTATAGACGAGTATCAAACTATATGGAGGGAATGGCTAAATTACAGTAATTGTAAAAGTTTAATTGGATTAGATAATTTTAAATTTGCTGATTATACACAAGGCACAAGTCAAACATTCGATCAGTTTATTTTAAGACACAGTAAAGATAGAGAAATAATAGTACTAGCAGGTGATTTTCAATATCATGCTTGTTTGGGTAAACATGTAGAATTTACTACTATTGGATATCCACATTCATTGGAAGGCACACTTAAAGGCCCAGATTTACATGCTTTAATTATAAGTGCCCCATTTAGCGACTTTGGATGTATACATCCTGATTTTGAAAATATTATGCGTATTTGTCATGCTTATAATATACCTGTGTGTTTAGATTTAGCATATTGGGGTATATCAAAAAATATTCATATAAATTTAGATGATTTCCCAGCAATACAAGAAGTTACTTGTAGTTTAAGTAAACCGTTCTGTACTTTAGAAAACCATAGAGTAGGAATCAGATTTACAAAAGAATATGTTGACGATGGCGTTAGCATGTTAAATGAAGTTAAAATGCAAAATAATTTTAGTATGGCATTAGGTATAGAATATATGAAAAATTTTTCACCAGATTATAATTGGAACAAATATAAATCTATATATGAGGATGTTTGTAATGATAATGATCTAGTTTATACAGACACAGTAATTTTTGGATTAGGAGATGAAGTGAGGCATTCTGAACATAATAGAGGTGTATCAGGAAATTATAGAGTATGTATTTCAGGATGGTTGGGTGATGATTAAGTTAGATACCTTAGTATTAATAGACTTTTTTGATCATAATAATTTAGATAAAAAAATATATGATATAGAACAACAAGGAACAGAGTATAAAAAAGTTGCTAGATATTTAGAAAATTTAAGAATAGAAACAGGTATAACAGATGTAGTTTATTCTGCATATGGTTCTAATTATGAATTAAATCCAAATTGTACTGACCCTGCATTTAAGCAACACAGAACATTTCCACCTGATCAAATTAACAGACATGCTTTATATAGTGTTGAAGAAAAACCTGAGTTATTTAAAGACAAAGCAATTTTAGTTGCAGGGAATTCTTTTTGGTCCTGTGTTAGACAACAAGATTTAGGAATACTTAATTTATCTAAATCTGGCGTTAAATCAATTTGGAGCTCGCCTGGTATTACTGGATATTACTCTCCTAGAGGAAAAACTCCGGAAGATATTTTTAAACAAACTAAAAAACCTATACCATATATTAACGCCACCATAAAGGATTTTAGAGAAGATGAAAGTTTTAAATGGCGTAAAGTAGAACTTACTGATAATCATTGTATTTTTAAGTGCGATATTATAAATACTTAGTTATATAATACATCACAGGAGACACACAAATGATAGTAAATTCTCACAACGATTGGGATCCTTTGGAGGAGATAATTGTTGGACATGCTCACCACAGCAGAATAGCAACTGACATTTCAGCAAGAAGTTTCAGTTATGCAAACTTTCCAAAAGAAGACGTAGAAAAATTAGAAGGCACTTACCCACAATGGGTGATTGATGAGGCCAATGAAGATGCAGATGGTCTAGCAGATGCATTAACAAAAATGGGTGTAAAAGTACACCGCCCAAAAATTATAGATTGGGACAATGTAAATTATGACATTGGACAAGGTTGGAACACTAAAGGCTGGTACAGTTGGTGCCCCAGAGACTTAATATTACCATTAGGTGATATGCTTATTGAAACTCCTACTCCTGTAAGAGCAAGATATTTTGAAACAAGATTATACGAAGACATTATGTATGAAGCATTTGAAGACGGTGCTTTATGGATGTCAGCACCTAAGCCAAAGTTACATGATGACATGTATACGTTTGAAGACATTGAAGACAAACCAACATTATTAAACCATGAAATATGTTTTGATGCACCTAACATTGTTAGAGTTGGTAAAGACTTATTGTATCAAGTCAGTAATAGTGGTAACATGAAAGGTTACAAATGGTTGAAAAGATTATTAGAACCTATGGGTTACAAAATGCATTATAGTGAACTTTATAGTTTTGCACATTTTGATAGCACTATTGTTCCACTTAGACCAGGGCTAGTACTTATGAACAGCTCAAGGGTAACACCTGAAAATTGTCCTGAGATGTTTAAGAAGTGGGATAAAATTTGGTTCGACGATTGTGTAGTGCAAGGAAGTAAGTTAGCAGAGCAAGGTTACATGCCTCCATGCTCACCTTATATTGGTATGAATTTATTAAGTGTAGATGAAAATACAGTAGTGTTAGACTCAGCACAAGAGCCTCTGATGCGAGAACTAGACAAGTATGGTATAGATAGTGTACCTGTTCAGTTTAGGCACTCTATGACGTTGTCTGGCGGTATTCATTGTGCTACATTAGACTTAAGACGTAAAGGTACTTTAGAAAGTTATTGTGATTAAATACGGAAAGATTGATAATTTTGGAATCACTCATGATCAAATGAGTCAGTTAAACTTTGACGATTATTTTCAATGTTATCAGCAAACACCTGCCGTAGAAAAATATTATACAAAACATAATAGTAGTATATGGCAGATGTTTGAAACCTCTCCTCAATGGGTACACGATTTAGCATTGAAAATACCACAAGACTTTGACCATCATGTTGTAAGTGTAATAAACATAGAACCTGGTCAAACAATACCGCATCATGTAGATAAACATTTTAAACTTAAACAAGAACACGGTGAAGGCGAAAGTTATCGATACTTGATATTTTTAGAAGATTGGAAACGTGGGCATTATTATGAAGTACACGATCAACCTTTTGTTAAATGGAAGGCAGGTGAATGGGTAAAGTTTGGCGTAGACGATTGGCATATAGCAGGTAATATGGGAGAGGAACCATTTTACTCTGCACAGATAACAGTACTTAAAAATGTATAAAGGTTATGTAGATATAGAACATATAACAGATGAAATGTTATATAGGCTTAAATTCACAGAACATACTAATACTGTTTACAGTGGAGGTTACTGGAAAAGTTTAGGAGTAGCAGTACCAGATTACCCACATGAAGCACCTTGGGTATGGCAAGTTTTTGAAGATGATTGCCCAAGTTGGGTTCATGGTGTATATGATCATTTTAGTGATTGGTTACATTATGGTATAGTTACTGTCAATAAATTAATGCCAGGCAGATTTATTGCACCACATGTTGATACGTTATATAAAATGCGTAAAAAAGCAGAACGAGAAGATATGGATACGGAAGGAATGGTACCTGTAAGAGTAAATTTATTCTTACAAGACAGATTAATGGGCCATTATATAGAAATAGAGAATGAAAGTTGGTTAGATTATAAGAAAGGCGACTTTACTATAATACGGCCAGACTTAGTTCATTCAGTCGCTAACCTAGGTTACGAACCTAGATTTACAATGCAACTCACAGGGTATGCAAAAGAAGAGGATATAACATGAGAATTTTTATAACAGGAGCAGACGGTTTTATAGGTCAGCACATGGTGGAGAGATTAAAGGATAAACATGAACTAGGGTTTCTATCAGAAGATTTAAGAGATCATGCCAAAGTTGCTATGCAGATATCTACATTTGATCCTGAAATAATTGTACACTTGGCGGCAAGAACCGAAGTAGAACAAAGTTTTTATGAACAAATTACATTTAGTGACATTAACTATACTGGCACAGTCAATCTGATAGAAGTTGCAAAAGAACTCCCAAATTTAAAAAACTTTGTGTTTGCAAGTACTATGGAAGTATATGGCTGGCAACCAATAAGCGATTTGATCAGAGACGGAAAAGAGGAAGGTATTATTGCATTTAACGAAGCGACACCTCCAAATCCAAATGCCCCCTACGCCGTTGCAAAATATGGCTGTGAAAAATATTTAGAATATGCACACAGAAGTTATGGCTTACCATTTACAGCAATACGTCAAACAAATGCTTACGGTAGAAAAGACAATGACTTTTTTGTAACTGAACAAATAATCACACAAATGCTTAAAAATCCTAAAGAAATAAATTTAGGTTACGGTGAACCATACAGGAACTTTATTTACATTGATGACTTACTTGATGCTTGGGAAACTGTAATTACAAATCCAGAAAAATGTGCTGGTGAAATATTTTGTATTGGTCCAGATAACGCAATTAAAATTAAGGACTATGTAAAATTAATTGCTGATAAATTAGATTGGGAAGGCCATGTCAATTGGAATACTAAGCCAAAAAGACCTGGAGAAATTTATCTACTTAACAGCACCAATCATAAAATTACTACTAGGCTTGGATGGTTTCCTAAAGTAGAACTAAGTGAAGGATTAGATAAAACTATTTCTGTTTGGAAAAACATTATAGAGAATAACATACCTCATAATCAGAGAAAAAATTTTAGCAGAGGAAAATAATGTTCCAACTGGGCCTTATCCAGCCTAACTTTCAGACTGGTCCTAAACATCTGAATAGTTTTTACTTGCCTTATACTGTAGGCTTACTGTGGTCTTATGTAAAGCAATCTCCTTTAATACAACAAAACTACAAAGTATATGACATGCTTTTTAGACGTGATAATGTTTATGAAGCAGTCGAGCATTACAAAAACTGTGATATTTTATTTGTAAGTTTTTATATTTGGAGTTCTAAATACTGTTTTAGATTTTCCGAACTTGTAAAAGAGGCAAATCCAAACATAAAAATTATTGCAGGTGGCCCAGATTTAGATTGGAGAGATAAACAGTTTTTTAACAAAAATCCTTTTATAGACTTTCTAGTAGTTGGGGAAGGAGAAATTGCTTGTCAAAAAATACTGGAAGATATTGTAAATGACAATGTAGAAAAGAAAATTTATCAAGAACCCAGAATGAAAGATCTAGACATACCTAGTCCTTATCTGGACGGCATATTTGATGAACTTATGGCAAAGCATACTGATATAGAATGGATACCTACATTAGAAACAGACAGAGGTTGCCCTTATGCTTGTACGTTTTGTGATTGGGGTAGTGCTACGGCCAGCAAAATGTTTAAAGTTTATTTTGACAGAATGGAAAATGAACTAAAATGGTTTGCAGAAAAGCAGTTGCCTTTTATGGCAATGACTAACAGTAACTTTGGTATTTTTAAAGACAGAGATATGCAAATTGCAAATATTATAAAACAAAATCGTATAGATACAGGATATCCTAGTGGCATAAGTGTAAGTTATGCAAAAAACAGTAACAAAACAATAGTAGAGATTTTAAAGATATTTGATGAAGTTAAAATACAAACAGGTTTTGTTTTAAGTTTGCAAACAGGTGATGACAATGTATTAGAAATAATTAAACGTAAAAATTTAAAAATAAATGTTCTTGAAGATATTGTGGAGTTGGCAAATGAAAATAATATTCCATTGCTTACGGAACTTATAGTTGGGCTACCAGGGGAAACAAAAGAAAGTTGGATTGCAGGACTAGAGAAAATTTTGCAGTCAGGCATTACGCAGTTGGAAGTTTTTAAACTGGCACTACTTGTAAATGCACCTATGATGGATAGCCAAGCAAAAGATTATGAGTACAACACATTTAGCTCATATGATTACTTTTATGACACAAACGAACAAAATATTTTAAGCGAAATAGAACAGGGTATAGGAGAAAATATACAATTAGTTTTAAGTAATAAAACTATGAGCCTGGACGACATGAGATATATTTTAAAATTTACATGGTTCCTGATTGGCATGTATTCAGGTGGTGTTAGTAGATTTATTGCAGACTATTTACACAAGAATAAAAATATTGAATATATGAAGTTGCATACAGATTTGTTTGAACATTTTATGCAACATGAATTTTTATTTAAAGAAGTTTTAGATCAGATGGACGAGTGTTTAGACGAATGGATAGAAAAAGGATACGTTACTAAAAAATTAGGTGGCTTTAGTTTTATTGGCTGGAACTTTATAAGTTGCTTTACACCTATTTTACATTCACGAAACATAGTTAAAGAAACTATCACAGACGTTAGAAATTTTATACAATCTAATTATGATATATCAAATGAAGTTTTAGATGAGTATGAATTATTTTCTAATAATTTTATCAAACAGTACGGTGAGTATCATACTACACCAAAAATTATAGAGTCTAAAACAGACTTACTACCTCATAGCAAATATGAGTTTTCAGACAGATACGATCAATTCCCACAAACAAAAGAAGAGCATATAGAGTTAGTTGTGTTTGGCAGACGCAAATCCTGGTACCTAAATAAAATTTTATCCTTGACAAAATAAAAATTGTTTGTTAAACTAGATTTTTTAACAGGAGATTTCTATGGACTTTAGTATTATATTTTTGCTTTTTGTAGTAGCAAATAGTTATTTTATGTTCAAAGCAGGCGAAAAAGCAGGAAAATTTACTGGAATGATAAGTATTGTTCAGTTCTTTAAGCAAAAAAACGTACTTAAAGATAAAAATGATATAATAGGGTTTAAAAAATGGCCTATAGCAATACAGTTGTTATATACAGACCCAAACCCAGAATTATTTAAGGATTGAACAACACACATGCCAAAAAGAAAGCAACAACGTAGCATCTATATTACAAAAGAACCTGAGTGGCAAACGTTCAGGGCTCTCACAGACATAAAAGAACAAGAAGAAGCATTTCATAAATGTGAATATTTTGTTAGAACAGAAATACCTAAAAAGAAATTAGTTGCTTCTGTTAGAAATTGGGTTAAAGATAAGTCAGGATGGTCTAAAGAAGAGCAAAAGATTGTTTTAGCAAATCCAGATTGGGCCTTTAGTGCTACAGGAATTTCTACATTTATTGAATACAAATTGGGTTATATTCCTGAAAACATTTTAAACCATTTACATAAAAGAAAAGACGAATGGTTAACACGTGGCAAAGGTGTAATTGCAGAAAAGAAAGAAAAAGCAGAAAAAACTAATAAAAAAGTTATTAGCATTCAGGAAAGAATGAAAATGCAGGTGGAAAGTTTATGTGCAGATTGGGAGTATAAATTAGATTGTTTAGTTGAAGGGGAATTAACATTAAAGGATTTTGAACCATATAAAGATATTATATCATACAGACCAGAGATAAAGGCCGCCCATGCCAAACTTATAAAAGAAGATTTTGAGCCAGCATACCAAGAAGCATTGGAAGTTAAAGAATGGAGTGATCCTGATATTAAAGAGGGGTATAGTCACTTTTCCGCCAAGCAACGAAAAGAGTATCTAGAATTTTTTGAAAAGATTAATACAGCATGTGATACTACTATTCAAACAAAGGTTACTACAAGAAAAGCTCGTAAACCTAAAGCAAGAAGCAAAGATTCAATTATAAAAAAATTAAAGTATCAGATTAATGATAGTGAACTAGGCATAGCAAGTATACATCCTACAGATATTGTTAATGCAAATGAAATTTGGGTATACAATACAAAGACTAGAAAACTAGGTGTTTATCATGCTATTAATAAAGACCCTAAAAATTTAGCAAGACCCGGCTCAGGCTTAATGGTAAAAGGTACAACTATACAAGACTTTGATGAAGAATCAAGTGTGCAAAAAACATTGCGTAAACCTAAAGAACAAATTAATAATTGGACCGGAAAAGCAAAAACAAAATTTGCAAAAGCATTTGACGAGCTTACTACAACAGGTATAAAAATGAATGGCAGAATTAATGATAATACTATTATTCTTAAGGCATTTTAATTACGAAAACGATAAATAGTAGTATGGCAATAGATCAAATAGGACACGCAAGTAGAGAAGAACTTATTAAAGAGTTACAACTTCGTTTGGCTGACGGCATAGTTGATGTTGAACTAGACAGAGAACATTATGATATTGGTATAGATAAGGCTATCGGTATTTATAGACAACTTAGTTCAGGGTCAGTTGAAGAAAGTATAATATTTATTGAAACAATAGATGGACAAACAGATTATACCTTACCAGATGAAGTTATGGAAGTTAGACGTATATACCGTAGAGGTATAGGCACCAATAGTGGTGGAGGTACTAACTTTGATCCATTTGATGTAGCATTTAACAATATGTATATGCTACAAGCAGGACAAATAGGCGGACTAGCAGTATTTGATGCATTTGCACAATACAAAGAAACTATTGGTCGTGTGTTTGGTAGTGAATATAACTTTATTTGGAATAAAAATACTAAAAACTTAAAAATTATGCGTAATATTAGACATGAAGAAGATATTGCTGTAGGTGTTTATAATTTTGTTCCAGAAAGCATTCTCCTTAAGGATGTGTATGCATCTAATTGGTTAGGTTCATATGCATTAGCCATGTGTAAACTTATGTTAGGAGAAGCCAGAAGTAAATATAGCTCAGGTTTGCCTGGAGCCGGTGGAGCAATTACATTAAATGGTGATACTCTTAAGGCAGAAGGACAAGCAGAAATAGACAAATTAAGAGAAAGTTTACATAATTTTGAAGAAGGCAACACGCCTCTAGGATTTGTGATAGGATAATGTTAATAGGAATAACCGGTTTTATAGGCAGTGGCAAAGATACAGTAGCCAATATGTTTGTAGAACGAGGTTGTGTCCATGACAGTTTCGCCGCCCCCTTAAAAGATTTATGTTCCAGCATTTTTGGTTGGGAAAGATCTATGCTGGAAGGTGATACTGTTGAAAGCAGAGACTTCAGAGAAACACCTGATGTTTTCTGGACAAGGAAATTAGGAGTTCCAAATTTTACTCCTAGATTAGCACTACAACTATTAGGTACAGAAGTACTGAGAAACCATTTTGATCAGGATATTTGGTTAAACAGTTTAGAGTACAGAATAAGAAAGCAAACAGAAAACGCACCATGTACAGTTATTAGTGATGCTAGATTTAGAAATGAACTGGATTTAATAAAAAATATGGGCGGTGTAATTATTTGGGTACAACGTGGTGGTCTTCCTGAATGGTTTGAAACAGCAAAGACGGCACACGAAAACGTTGTAAGCAGAAAAATCATGCAAACAAAATACAGAGATGTTCATGAGAGTGAATGGAATTGGGCAGGCTACCCAGTTGATTACATTATAGATAATAATGGAACCCTCGAAGATCTAGCCAAACAAGTTGAAAGTATCAGAGATTGGAAAACTGGTGAATTCAAACAAACTCTAAAATTAGTATAATACAGCATAATACAGCTCAATACTCGTAAAAACGCAGAAATACGCAATTCTGATAAATACTATTACTATATTATTAGTACTAATATAAACTTTAGGAGAACAACATGGCAACATTAATAAGCCCTGGTGTAAGTATAAGTGTATCAGATGAATCGTTTTACGCGGCCGCTGGTGCAGGTTCAGTCCCATTAATTGTGATTGCAACTGCACAAGATAAAACCGCCCCAGAAGGAACATCTACAGCACCATATACAACATCAGCAACAGCCGGAAAGTTGTATCAAATCACTTCACAAAGAGAGTTACTGCAAAATTTTGGTAACCCAGTCTTTAAAAAGAGTGGTTCTACACCTTTACACGGTAGTGAACAGAATGAATATGGTCTTATGGCCGCATACAGTTTCCTTGGCATAGCCAACAGAGCGTATGTATTAAGAGCAGACATAGACTTAGATGAACTTTCAGCAAGTTCAACAGCACCTACAAAAGCACCAGCAAACGGAGCCTACTGGTTAGACACAAGTTTAACTTCATGGGGGTTAAAACGTTGGGATGGTTCAGCATGGGTGTTACAAACAATTAAAAAACCTACTGCATCAGAAACTGATTCAGGAACAGGTAAACCAAAAACAGCATTTGGTGTAGACGGTGACTTTGCAGTTACATATTACACAAACAGTGGCTCAACTAAATCAACAATTGATTTTTATGAAAAAATTTCAGGTGCTTGGTATAATGTTGGAGCAAGTGATTGGTCAAGTGCTGTATCAGGTTCTGCGGGTGACTTCCAATTTGCAAGTCATTTAGCAATACCTACACTTAAGAAAGGTGGCGGTGCTTTAACAACAGGTGATGTATTTTTACAAGAAACACCTGCCAATAATGGCTCAAATATAATTGTTAAAGAATACTCAACAACTACAAATGCTTTTACAACAGAAAATATTGTAATGGAAGAGCATTCAAGTGTTGTATATTCAGATACTTATACTTCACCTGTAATTGGTGATTTATGGGCAGATGGTGGTACAACAGCAAGTATTACTTTAAAAAGACATAACGGAAGTGCAACACTTTCAGTTGCAAGTTCAAGTGCATTGGCAGACGGCCAAGACTTTAGTACACATGCTAGTAAAGTATCTATTAATTTAAGTATTAATGGTGCGGCAGATATTCCAGTAACATTTACAGGTGCAAACGTAAGTTCAGTATCAGTAGATGAAATAGTTGCAAGTATCAATGGTGCAACCGGAATAAACAGTACAACTGCAAGTGCAAGTAATGTTGATGGTAAAGTTACAATTACTACTTCAGATGGAAAAGATATTGGAATTACAGCAGGTAATGTGTCAGGATACACTCCTTCTGACATAAACATCACTGCAGGTACTTACAGTAACTTTGCAAGTTTAAGTTATGAAGCAAAAGATACAGCAATTACTGGATCAGCAGTTGAAGGTACTTTATGGTACGATAACAACGTTGCTAACACTAATATTGATATGTTATATCAAAATGCTGGAACATGGGCAACTTACTCAGGCGATGTACAGTTTGCCGCAAGTGCTCCAACAACACAAAGTGATGGCTCAACAGGTCTAGCAAGTGGTGATTTATGGATTGATAGTAGCGATTTAGAAAACTTCCCTAAAATCTACAAAAGATCAGCATTAAGTTCTTGGGTATTAGTTGATAATACTGACCAAGTTACTAGTGATGGTATCTTATTTGGAGACTTTAGAAGTAGTTCAAGTGGTTCATTAATTAGTACTGCTAACGGACTTCCTAATGCGGCATTATACCCAAGTGGTATGTTAGCATGGAACAAAATGGCTTCAGTAGGTAACGTTAAACAGTATGACTTATCAGAAAATTTATGGAAAGACTATTCAGGTAATAAGGCTGATGGTTCACCATACATGATGCGTAAAGCTCAACGTAAAGTTGTTGTAAGTGCATTACAATCACAACTAGTATCTAACCAAGAAATATTAAATGAAACTAATAGATTTAATATAGTTGCGGTACCTGGTTATACAGAGTGTTTAGATGAAATGTTATCTTTAAGTGTGAACAGAAAAGATACAGTATTTGCTATAGCAGACGCTCCACTAAGATTGGCTTCAGATGCAACAAGCACTCAGAATTGGGCAACAAATAGTTCAGTAGCAACTGAAAACGGTGAAGATGGTTTAATTAGCTCATCATCACAGGCGGCAGTTTACTACCCACATGGATTAGCAACAAACTTAGATGGTTCAACTATCATGGTACCTGCTTCTCATATGGCATTAAGAACTATTGCATTTAACGACTCAGTTGCTTTCCCTTGGTTTGCACCAGCAGGTTTCCAAAGAGGTGTTGTAAACAACGCAACTTCTACAGGATACCTTGATGCAACTACTGGAGAATTCCAAGCAGTTAGTTTAAGTGAAGGACAAAGAGACAGTCTTTACCTTAACAAAATTAACCCAATTGGAAACTTCCCAGGAAGAGGAATTGCAGTATTTGGACAGAAAACACTTAACTCAGTTTCAAGTGCATTGGATAGAGTTAATGTTTCAAGATTGGTTATATACATCAGAGAACAACTTGATGATGCAGTAAAACCTTTCTTGTTTGAACCAAATGATGAGGTTACTAGAGCAAATGCTAAAGTAGTTGTAGACAGATTACTAGCTCAGTTAGTACAACAACGTGGTTTATTTGATTTTGTTACAGTTTGTGACACAACAAATAACACGGCGGCTAGAATCGATAGAAACGAACTATATATTGACATTGCTGTACAACCAGTGAAGGCAGTAGAGTTTATTTACATACCGATCAGAATCCAAAACACTTTGGGCTCAACAGAATAAGTTTAAAAAACTTACTAAAGGGCAGTTTTTACTGCCCTTTTTTTATGACTAAAGGCTTGACAATATCAGTATATTTGCTATAATAGTTGTATAAATTAAATAAAAAGGTAGGAGTTTTTATGCAATACGACATTTATCAAATCAAAGTAACTGACGAGATTTCAGATTACGTTAATTCTAATGACAGAGGACACACAGGTGCCGCTGAAAAATATCCACTATATAATGCTAAAATGGAAACTATGCACGCCAGAGGCGATAGTGATAAAATAAATTTTAAATCGGAATACTTTTCTCATTACACAAAAGTATGTGAAGTAGACGGTAGATTTTGTGGACTTACACAGGGCGATAGTGTAGATTATACTGTTACTAGTAAAAACGAAGTGTTCTCAATTCTTAACCAATGTTATTTAAACGAAGATACTGGTGAAGATATTGTTTTTGATAAACATGTATCAGGTTTTAAAATGAAAACAATTACTCGTAAAAATGGTGAGGTTGTTACATACAGAGACATGCACTCATTATCAGTAGGAGATATTATTGCTGAAGTACCACAAATTGGTTATGAAGTAATGAGAGCCGAGGACATAGTTAAAGAAACAAGATATTATATTGTTGAAAGTTACGGATTTAGTGATATTACTGATAAAATATCTAAAGAAGATGTTGCTATAAACAGAATAAAAGAGTCAGCATAGGGGGAAATAACTATTTAAAGGGCATTAAATTGCCCTTTTTTGTGGCAAAATTAAAACACTTGTTAATTAAATCTGGCTAGAAATGATAAATATTTGCATATAATTTAGTTCTAGGAGAACAATATGGCAGTATCAAGTGCAACAAACGAAACTAAGAGTAAGTTTGGAGTTCCGGTAACGGGTGCAACTGGTTCCGGTATTTTAATGCCGAAACTGAAGTATAGATTTAGGGTTAGTTTTTTAAACAACTTTGGTGGTTCACCAGAGGCAAAAATATTGACTCAAAACGTACAAAACGTTACTAGACCTAAAATTACTTATGAAGAAATAATTATTGATAGTTATAACTCAAGAAGTTACCTACAAGGTAAACATGCTTGGGAACAAATTACTGTAACAGTAAGGGACGATATAACTAACCAAGTAGCCAAGTCAGTTGGATCACAAGTCCAAAGACAGGTTAACCATTTCCAACAAACTACTCCAGCCGCAGGATCAGATTACAAATTTGATATGCAAATTGAAGTATTGGATGGTGTTAATGCTGGTGCTACAGAGGTTTGGTTCCTTGAAGGATGTTTTTTAACAAACGTCGACTACAGTGATGGCGACTATGCTACAAACGACCAAGTAACAGTAACTATGCAGGTACGTTACGATAACGCAACTCACTACGAAGGTGATAACGATATTAACGGCAGAACAGTAGCAGGTAACCCATTCCCTGAAACAGTAGACACCGGAACAACAGTCGGAGTTTAATTTAAACTTGAGGTATCTCTGGTATGGAATTTCTGAAATTTTTAGGTAAAAACACCAAAAGCAAATTCTACGCCAGGGACTTCCGTAATAATTACAGGTTTAGACCTGACGTCAATCCACCACGTATCAAATTTGAAGGATATGTGAACTTTGTTTTTAATAGAGATTTATCTTCCTTTCTTGGATTAGAAAATAATACTTACAAAACTAATATTACAAGTTTAGTAAGAAGAGCTAGTTTACCACAAGTTAGTTTTAAAAACGCAATTAAAAATCAATACAATAAGAAAAAAATAGTTACAACTGGTGTAGAATTTGCACCAGTTGACATTACTGTATATGATACAATTAATAATGAATGGTTACAGTTACTAATGAGATATTTTTCATATCTATATATGAATCCTAGAAATAGAAACGAAGATGGTAACAGAGATATTAAATTAAACACGGTTGCAGAGTTCGAAAATTATAAAAGTGATTTTGGTGGAACTAAATTTAAAAGTGGTGAAGCAGGATTAAATTTACAAAGAAATAAAAATTTCTTTGAAAGAATAGATATTATAATGTATCATGGCGGTAAAGGTGTACAATATAGTATGACAGCACCACTTATAAATCAATTTAGTTTTGGTGATATAGATTATACTAGTAATGAAGTTGTAGAATTTACTATGCAGTTTGATTATGAAAACTTTACTACTTTTGATATAGCAAACTTTGATCTTACATCTGTTGATTTAGATAGATTTGAAAAAGTTAATGGTCTAGATTTCACTAGTGATGAAATACTAGTTAAACCTTTAGGTATTGTGCAACCGGGAACAGATATGGAATTCCTAGGTCAACATGATAATCAATTTGGTACAAGAGGCAGGACATCGCAGGAACAATTTGTAGGTAGTACGGGAGAAACACCAACGCCTAGTACAAGTGGCACAGAAGATCCTAAATCTCAAATAGAAGTAAAACAAGGTACAACAGCAACAGGAAGTACATATACTGCTATTGATAATCCTTTTGATACAGACCCTAGCAAAGGAATAGGATTAGGATTTCTTAAAACTGCAATTATGTCTAAGCTCACAGGAAATGATGTAGGAGATGCTCTAAAAAATTATGCATTAGATGTTACAGCAAATAAAATTAATGAAAACATACAAAATGCTCCTGAAAGGCCTGACCCTGAAGGTTCATAATAGGAAATAAAATGACAGTTGAAAAAATTATAGCAGATCATTTAGATATAGATATTAGTAAAGTAACAGATGATGCACACTTAGTAGATGACTTGGGTGCAGATTCATTGCATATAGTTGAGCTTGTGATGGCATTTGAAACAGAATACAATTTTGAAATACCAGATGAAGATGCAGAAGAATTAGTAACTGTAAAAGCAATTAAACAATATGTTGAGGATTATGCGTAATGTCTACATCAATATATAATACATTTGGAAACGATGTATCATACAAAATTGTACAAGATACTCTAGTAGCATATATTGATAATGCAAGTATAAAATTTCCCTTACCTGAAGCAAGTTCTCAGATATTATCTGAAATTGCCGCACCTAAAGATTCTCCAATAGACCCTGAAACACTTTCTGTAATTGAAACAAAATTATTTTCAATAGGGTTTAAAAAAGCAAATGCTACAGCAATGGCACGAGTACTTATTAAAGTAGCAGAAGTTCAAGGACTACATCCTACAGAATACTTTGAAATGAATAAAAATTCTTTAAAATTATCGGTTGATGCTTATGCGGCCATAAATGCATACAGGCCTGCTGGTAATAAAATTGACTTAAAAACACCAACTTTAAATTCACGCAGTAAACTTTCAGACCTCATACAGCCATAAATAGTAATATGGCCAATAAATTCGCATCAGGTAAATACGATATCCAAAATACGTCTAAATTTGTGGGTGGAAAAGCACCTACCTATAGAAGTAGTTGGGAACTTGCCTTTATGCGTATGTGCGACAGTCATCCAAATATTACTAAATGGGCAAGTGAAAATGTAAAAATACCTTATAGAAGTCCTATAGACGGAAAATATCATAATTATGTCCCGGATTTTATGGTGCAGTATACGGATAAAGACGGCGTACAACATGTAGAATTAGTAGAAATAAAGCCTAGTAATCAAACTACTTTGGAAAATGCCAGAAGCCAAGGACAAAAAATACAAACACACCTTAATGCCGCTAAGTGGACAGCCGCACAAGAATGGTGCAAACGCAAAGGCATACGTTTTAAAGTCATCAACGAAGATCAAATTTTTAGAAATAACAAGCCTCGTAAGGCTAAAAAACGTACCGCTAAAAAACGCAAGTTATAAATAGTAATATGACTAAGAAATTAGAAGAAGAATTTAATCTACCCCCTATTGAAGAGGTTACCGATGTTGTACCTACAGTAGAGGAAACAAAAGATGTCATAGAAGAAACTCAAGATGCTTTGACTGTTAGCGAAAAAATTAATGCGGCCTTTAAAGAAATCAGAGGCTTAGAAGATCACGAAGTTGAAATGAATGATATAGCCAAAAAGGCTATAAACAGTTATGAACAACTAATGAGTTTGGGTATGAATGTCAGTGACATGGCGGCTGGTAAAGTATTTGCAGAAGCAAGTAACATGCTTAAAATAGCCTTAGACGCCAGTGACGCCAAAACAAAAGCAAAGTTACAACAAATAGATTTAATGCTTAAGAAAGCAAGAATAGATAAGTTTAGTGATAAAGGTGCAAACGAGGAGTCAGTTCAGGCAACAGTTTTTGATAGAAATGATTTACTCAAAATCATAAAAGGCGGAGGTGGAGACAGTTAATTTTGTCATATCTACCCATTTACCTTCTTTAAAGACTACCAAATTACCAAAATTATCTAATGTATATTCACCCTCAGTAGGATGTTGTGGCTCTCTTACTAAAATTGTTCTCTCTTTATCTGTGTTTGTATATGTAGTCATAATTTTATTTAGCAAAAAAATTTAAAAAGTGATAAATAAGTGTTATAACGGAGTTATTAATTATGGAACTTAAAAATTATATAGCAGAGTCATTAAACAAGGAACACGGCTACAGAATTAAATTTGCCGCAGACTGTGGTTCTGAACATATGGATATGCTGGAAAAATGTCTAGCAAAATACAATTTAGTTAGTGCAACACCTTTTAAAAGAACGCCAATTGAAGAAAACCCAATTGAGTTTTACAGAGTAAAAGGCACTCAGTGTACATCAGAAGTATGTAGTACTGATGTTATACTTAAATACCCAGTCAACGAAAGAATACTTGAAGTATGGTGTGCTGTTAATTTAGGTTTAGATCATGAAAGAGTGTTAGCATATAATGTCAAAGACCCTAGAAGAATAGAGTCAGAAATGGCAGAAGAGAAAGCGAAAGCAGATACTGACAGACAAGTTAGTGAAGAAGATGCATTACTTAATAATGAAGATCAAGCACATTACGAAAAGCAAAATGAAGAAGTAGATTTTGCTAAATCACACTTTGGTGAAGAATATAATAAAGCATTTTTAAAGGCTTTAGAAGAAATTAAAGCAGAGAAAGGTGCTTCATACTTTAGTAATTATCCAACCAAAGATCAATTAATGGGTAAAGACTTAGAAGAACTTGGTGCTCAAATACACGGTATGCCTAATATGGGTAGAGGAACAGAGAGCCAGAAGCAAGTTGCTAACCATAGTCAATCCTTGAAGGGTATAGTATAATGAATTTAAGAGATATGTTAGAAAGTATGGATGAAGCAAGTCCAATGGCATATGATAATCCAGAAACTCAAAATAAGCCTGCTATAGTTCCAAACCAAACAAACTTGGCAAAGGCTAGTGCAAAAGCATCGGCTAAAAGGCAAAATGAGTTTAATCACTCAGAGTTCTTGCAATGGATGATTCAAACATATCCTAAATTCTCATTAGAAAAACTGGGCCAACCAGGAATTCTTTTACAAAAACAAAATGAATTCTTAAATGCTAAAAACTCAGATAGAGTACATGCTAAGTTAAAACAAAAAAGATCACTTTCTGGCTTTATACCAGATTCAAATGAGTCTGTTGAAGAACAAGACTTAAATGAGTACACTAATGCAGGTGAAATAGATGACAATTTAATCAGATTAATGATGGATGGTGACCCAACATTAGCTCAGAAAGCAAAAATGGCTTTAAGAAATATTGAAAACAATAAAGGTGTAAATAAAACTTTTAGTGCGGCTATTAAGAAATTATTATCTCATTTAACAGATATTTTAGCAGATGGTGGTGTAGCAGGTTACAAGGTTATAGATAATTTACATAAGTCAATGGCTCCTGAAAAACATGCAAAAGATGAAGCAGAGGCCCTTGCACGACAACAATCGCAGGTGCCACAAGAAACAGAAGTAGAACAAGAACCTACAGATAAAGAAATTTCAGATTATGCAAAAGCAAATAATACAAATATTGTTACTGCACAGCAAAAACAAGACGTGATTGATAGAATAAAAGCAGATAAAAAATCTAAACAAATGAAAAATTTAGATACAGGAAAAGAACCTGAAGGAGAAGAGATGAAGTTGGCCGCAAGTAAGCAATATGAAGAACCTAGAGAAGAATTAAAAAGACTTTCTGCTATGATAGAAGCAATGAGCGATGCATACGGTGAAGACCAAGTGGTTGCTCCTGTAGAAATTAAATCAGACGATCAAGTTGAAGGTTCAGTAGAATTTAAGCAACATAAAAATACTGATAAAGGTTCAGTAAGTATTGAAGCGGCAGGCGATACAATGCAGGACTTAGCAGATGTACTTAAACTTGCAGGATTAACTTTACCTAAAGACATGCATAGCGATGACCCTAAAGACGATGAACCTAAAGACGATGAGCCTAAGGTAGATGTTGTTGCTGTAGAACCAGAACAAGATACTCCTTGTGGATCAGATGAAGACCCTTCATACTCTACAGATAAAGAAGTATTAGTAAATTATATCAAAGATAAACTTAAAAAAAGCATTACCTAATACCTATCCTACATAAATAGTAGTATGGCAAGAGGAACAGCAGATACCAGTCTGGTTAAACAGGGCTACAGCAAAGTAGCATATACACCAGATACCATAGAAGATTTTAAGAACTGTGCAAATACAGATACAGGTCCTCTGTATTTTATGACAAATCATGTGAAAATACAACATCCAACAAAGGGTGGAATGGATTTTGATCCATTTAGTTATCAGTTAGATCTTATTCATAATTATAATAATTACAGATACAGTATAAACATGCTGGGCAGACAGATGGGTAAAACTACTGTAGCGGCAGGATATCTGTTATGGTATGCTATGTTTAGACCAGACAGCACAATATTAGTTGCGGCTCACAAACAAGCAGGTGCTCAGGAAATTATGCAACGTATTAGGTATGCTTACGAAAGTGTGCCAGATCATATCAGAGCAGGCGTTACAGAATACAATAAAGGTAGTATAAGTTTTGATAACGGTAGTAGAATTGTAGCAAGTACCACAACCGAAAATACTGGTAGGGGTATGTCGCTTACGTTAGTATACTTGGACGAGTTTGCATTTGTACCTCCCAGAATAGCAAGTGAATTTTGGACTGCATTGTCACCTACACTAGCAACAGGTGGTAAATGTATTATCACAAGCACACCTAATAGTGACGAGGATACTTTTGCTATGATTTGGAATCAAGCAAATAATTTATTTGATGAACATGGAAACGAACAAGACCTAGGTGTAAACGGCTTTAAGCCAATGTTAGCAACATGGGATCAACATCCTGATAGAGATGCCACATGGGCAACAGAAGAAAGAGGCAGAATTGGAGAAGAACGATTTAGACGAGAACATGAATGTGAATTTATTATATATGATGAAACATTAATAGATCCTTTAAAACTTGTAGAAATGACAGGTGTAGAACCTAAAAATAGAATGGGACAGGTTAGATGGTATAAACAGCCTAGCCCAGAAAATATTTACCTTGTTACGTTAGACCCTAGTTCTGGTACTGGAGGCGATTATTCTGCAATACAGGTTATAGAAGTACCTTCAATGATACAGGTAGCAGAATGGCAACATAATAAATCTCCTGTAGAGAAACAAATAAAGGTAATGATGGAGATTATGCATTACATAAAAGAACAAACCATGTCATTATCAGAAATATATTGGACTGTTGAAAACAATGCAATTGGTGAGGCGGCATTAGTAGTTATTAGAGATACTGGAGAAGAAAGTTTTCCAGGAGATTTTTTACATGAACCAAAACGCATACAAGGAAAAAAAGGCAGAAAGGGATACCATACAACACATAAAAATAAGATGGAAGCCTGTTTACAGTTAAAACGGTTAATAGAAAGTAATAAAATTACTTTAAATAGTAAAGCATTAGTTAGCGAGTTAAAGAGTTTTGTAAGCTCAGGAAATAGTTTTAAAGCAAAACCAGGTGCTACAGATGACTTAGTTATGGCACTGGTTATAGCAATCAGAATGGTAGAATATATTAGTGGCTTTGAGGACGATGTTTACAATGCAGTTAATAGTAGTTTAAGTGTAAATCCAAATGATCCAGACGGAATGGATGATATGGATTACCCTATGCCTATAGGACTTCTATAATGGAAAAAAGGAAAACACATAGGGATTTAATTGAAAATAATGTTGCATATCAAAATATGGCTTTATATGGCCAACAACTTAAAACAGAGTTTTACATTGATCCTGACAATTTTTTAGACTGGGTAAACAACCAATTTGAGTGGGTGCAATATAATCCTAGGAAGCAAATTAACAGATACGGACTAAGCATTACTAGTTTAGATGGTGGTTTAAGTGGTATTCCTGATTTAGACAGTTTACGTGAATACAATGCACAATTTGAGACAAATTATAATGAAATGGATTTTTCTATAAGAACTCCGGTTGCAGAGTATCCAGAATTAAAAGATATTTTAGATCAATTCGATGGTGTATTTAGAACTCATATATTAAAATTAAATGCTGGAGGGTTCTTTACTCCACATAGAGACCATAAAGAACCTTTTATTGACAGTTTTAGATTAATAGTTCCATTAGAATTTTGTAATCCTCCATTTTTTAATTTTGTAATCGACCAAAAAATTACTCATTGGGATACTGGATTTGTATATTATGTAGACACTACAAAAGAGCATTATTTGTTTAATGCTGGGAACAGACCTAGTTATTGGATTGTTTTTAATATAGAAAATACAGTAAAAAATGTCAGAAAAGTATTAAACAATTTATCGGTAAGAGTGTAAATTAGATAAATAGACGTATGAACATTAAGTTAATAGCAGAAAGAACCTTTAATTTGTTAAAAGGATTTGGTTTCGATGTAAGCAGTTACAATAAAGAAGGCGATCTAGTTATAGATCCAATGGAGGCAACACGTTTTGCTGTAAAGACTCCTAATGTTTTAGTTAGGTTAGACCCTACAGAAAAATATTTAAGTCTTAAAACTGGCGAACCAGGCGAACTTATAGAAAAATTAAGACCTATGTTAAAAGAATTAGCTCAAGATTACTTATTAGATTTTGATTATTCTGTATTTGATAAACAAATAAAACCAAAAGGTGAAAAGATAGATGTTGCTAAAAAAAGTCAAGAGGAAAATACAATGTCAGAAGATATAAAGGAATTAAAAAGGTTATCAGGTTTGGAAGAAAATCCAAGATTGCAAAACCCACCTGGAGCAAATCTTAAATTTGGCCAAGATACAGGTCGAAAACTAGATTTTACATCTTTAGATGCAGAAGATGAGAAGATGTTTTATCTTGAAGTAGGAAAACAATTACCAAATGACAAAGATTTGAAAAAGGAAAACCCTTTAGCACAACAAATAATGAAAAGGGCATATAAGTTTTATAAACTTAATAAAGAAAATCCTAAATCCGCAGTTGCTCAAGCAAAACTGGCACTTAAAATAACACCTGATCCGATAGGCCAACCTACACCAGAAGGTATTACTGAAGAAGCAACAAATATTCCATGGGCTATGAAAGACTTTGGAGACTTTACATGGAACTCAATAAAAACAGGAATGGACTCTAATGATGCTTTTAAATTGTTCATAGACGGAATAATTCAGTATAGAGGTACTCAAGGTACAGGTGGCTATACAGCACAAAATTTAGCAGATAAAAATGGAATACATTATCAGGAAGTGTTAAAAACATATTTAGATAAATTAGCACAAATGGGTATGTCGGTAGAAGGCGGTACCGGAAAGTTAGTATTAGACCAAGTTCAACCCGGAAGCACTAATGATTCTTCTATAATGGACAATATTAACGAAGCAAGTTTAGGTAAAATGACTGGTAGCAGAAAGTCCAGTTATCAACCACTAGCAGATAATGTTAAAATTATTGTTAGGCATAACAAAGAAGTAAACGAAGAAGTTCGTGGTGCTAGAAGCAGAAACATCCATAGTATTTTAATACAACGTGGAGAAGAGAAATTTAAAATGGCAGAAAATAATCTGTCAGCCGCAAGAGCAATGGCAAGACATTTGCATAATGGCGGAGAAACTTTTGACGAGATAGGTGAAGCAATTACAGAAATGTCAAGAGAGTTTAAAAAATTAAAAGAATTTGTAAACTATGTTAGAAAAGCAAAATTAGTAAATGAAACAAATGAAGAGTTTGTTACTATGGCAATGGAAAACATTAATACAATTAAAACAAATTTTAAAAGACTGAGTGGTGTTAAATCATATGCTAATGCTGTGGAAAGTGTTAAGGCATATAACAATGTAGAATTACTACAAGACGACTTAGACTTAGAAAGCAAATTTACTGAAACACATTTTGACGATAAAGTTGCAAATGTAATGGATAGTTTAAAAGCAAGTGCTAGTAGAAGAAATAGTTTTGAAAGTAAAATTATTACAGCAATCGAATCAGAAAGTTTCAGCAATATATCAGAATTACTTAAAGAAGATGATCTTTTAAACTTTGAATCTCTTAATCAACAACTTGGACATCAGGTTAGTAAACTAGGATATTCTGCCAAAGATGAAACTTTAGGTAATTATTTACATAGCATAAGTGGTAAACTTAATGCTGGTGAGCAACTTAGCCAATTCGAGTATGGTGCAATTAAAAGTTGTTTACTAAGTGCAGGTCAGCACAATGTACAAAGTGCTCCAATGAGTATGGAAGAGTCATATGAAGCATTTTTAGACCGTTTTGTAGACTAGAATACTGGTTTATAGATAAATAAATTTGTTGGAAAAATAAAGTAATTTAATTTCCAATAGTTGTAAGAAAGTACTTGACTTTTTTACATCAAGGCATTATAATAAAAAAACAGTTGTACCCTAAACACAGAAGGTACGGCGAAACATGGCACATAAAAGGAGAAAACATTATGGCATCTTTACAAGAAATCAGAGCAAAACTACAATCAATGGAATCTAAACCAGGCAGTAGTTCCCCCGCTCAAGGCGATAAAGCAATATACCCGTTTTGGAACATCGATGAAGGCACAAGCACCGTGTTAAGGTTCTTACCTGACTCAGATCCAAATAACACGTTCTTTTGGGTAGAACGACAAATGATCAGACTAACATTCCCAGGAATTGTTGGAGGCGAACAAAAGCCAACAACAGTACAAGTTCCTTGTATGGAAATGTTTGCTGGTGAAACATGTCCAGTATTAACTGAGGTAAGACCTTGGTTTAAAGATCCTTCATTAGAGGATATGGGACGTAAGTATTGGAAAAAAAGAAGTTACATCTTCCAGGGATTTGTTAATGAAAATCCATTAAATGAAGAAGCACCTGAAAATCCAATCAGACGTTTTGTAATTGGACCGCAAATATTTAATATAATCAAATCAGCACTCATGGATCCTGATATGGAAAACCTTCCAACAGACTATGTAGCAGGTACTGATTTTAGATTAGCAAAAACTACAAAAGGACAGTATGCAGACTACAGTACTTCTAAATGGGCAAGAAAGGAAACTGCTCTAACTGAAGAACAATTGGCGGCAATTGATACACATGGTTTGTATAACTTAAACGACTTCCTTCCTGCAAAACCAACACCAGAAGGTGTACAGGCGATTGCGGAAATGTTTGAGGCAAGTGTAAATGGAGAACTGTATGATCCAGCAAAATGGGGTAACTTTTACAAACCCTACGGACTTGATGTTGGAACACAGACACAATCAACTGTGGCACCAGCTCAAACTGTACAGCCAACTGCAACAGAGAGTGTGGCTCCTGTAACAGCACCTACACCAGCAGTAGCAGAAACAACTGCACCAGCAGTAGAAACTCCTGCTCCAGCACCAGTGGCTGAAACAGTAGCAACTGCTCCAGCAGAGGACACAGGCAAGAAGTCAGCAGATGACATTCTTAATATGATTCGTAACAGACAATCATAAGGAGATATCATGCAAAAACCTTTTGACTTAACAAAGTTCAGAACTGGATTGACAAAAAGCATATCTGGTATTAGTGCAGGATTCCATGACCCTAGGGATTGGATCAGCACTGGTAACAAAACATTAGACTACCTAATTAGTGGGGACTTCAATGGAGGTATCCCACTAGGTAAAGTTAGTGTGTTTGCAGGTGAATCAGGTTCTGGTAAATCGTTTATATGTTCTGGAAACATTGTTAAAAATGCACAAGATAAAGGATGTCAAGTAGTATTATTTGACTCTGAAAACGCATTGGATGAACAATGGTTACAGGCATTAGATGTAGACACTTCTCCAGAAAAATTACTGAGAGTAAGTGTTTCAATGATTGATGACGTTGCCAAAGCAATATCTGAATTTATGAAAGACTACAAAGCAAATTATGGTGATCTGGAATATGATGAAATGCCAAAACTTGTTTTTGTAGTAGACAGTTTAGGTATGCTTTTAACTCCTACAGACGTTGATCAATTTAACAAAGGTGATATGAAAGGCGATATGGGCCGTAAACCAAAGGCATTAGCCTCCTTGGTTAGAAATACGGTAAACCAAATCGCCCCTTTCCCTATTGCCTTAGTGGCAACAAATCATACTTATGCATCACAAGATATGTTTGACCCTGATGATAAAATATCAGGCGGACAAGGTTTTATATATGCATCAAGTATTGTTGTAGCAATTAAAAAACTTAAACTAAAAGAAGATGCTGACGGAAACAAAGTATCTACAGTACAAGGTATTAGAGCCGCTTGTAAAGTTATGAAGTCAAGATACAGCAAACCTTTTGAAGGTGTGCAGATCAAGATACCATATGAAAGCGGAATGGATCCATATAGTGGTATGTTAGAGATGTTAGAATCCAAAGGCATTGTGGAAAAAGTCGGGAATAAACTTTCTTATGTATCACCAGTAACTGGTGAGGAAATAAAAGAGTTCAGAAAAGGCTGGACTAATGATAAACTTCAACTAATTATAGATGAATGGGGACAAAATCCTAAAGTACAAGATGAAGTTGAGGATATAGACCCTGATGTATTAGAACCAGATATGGAGGATTATACAGATGAGTCCTGAAACAGCACTACTATTAGATGCCTGGGATACCGTTAAGTCGTTTATTCCGGCAAAGGAAAGGCTTCACGTAGCAGAAGAACTTGTAAGAACATTTGAAGATCATGTAAGCATCTCAGATGCAGAGGATCATTTAAATGAATTCGATACAGTTATGAAGGCGGCGTTGGTTAGTCATTTTGATATCGGCCTTGAAGATGAGGACGATGAGGAGTGGGAATATTAATGGCAACCCATTATAATAAAATTGTTGACGATCTAGGTAATATTGTAGATGCTATTGCATACTATGAGAAAGAACTAGAAGATGCAAGATGGGAAGTCAGAATAAAAGGGAGTTTGGAGAAAGCCTCCTCCTCCCTTCCCGGTCTGACAGAGTTTCGCTTCAATCAACTACAAGAGATTGAAGCAATACTCGAACATTTAAATATAGAACTTCGCAAAGAACGTTCTAAAATATTTCGTAAATACCTAGAAAACTATAATAGAACTTTAAGTAGCCGAGACGCAGATAAATTTGTTGACGGTGAACAAAGTGTTATAGATTTATCTCACTTAGTTAATCAATTCAGTCTTTTAAGAAATAAATACTTGGGTATAATGAAAGGTCTTGATACAAAACAATGGCAAATTGGACACATTACAAGACTCAGAACTGCAGGTATGGAAGATATAGTAATTGATTAATGATTAAAACATTTGAATACGACCTAATACAATGTCAAGAAAGAACTTGGCATAGTTGGGAAAATTTTACAGAAACACTAACACAAAACTTCCAAAGTTTTAGGCAGTCAAATCCTGATGAGCCTGTAAAAATTGTTTTTAGTTATACTTGTGAAGGTACAATGTGGCTTGTTGACGGCAGTCACTTTTATAAAGCAATACATGATTTCGGTAAAAAGTATAATGTAAATTTAAGCAATATAACATACAAAGGCTCAAACGAAAAATTACAAGACAGTTACGATAATTGGCATAGGCTATACTCAGACACACCAGACAAAATAAATGTAGTGAGTGAATGCTTTGGACTCTACTTGTATAGAAAAAATAGTGGGTATCATGATAAATTAATATACACTAAAGAAGCACCTACACACCTAAGAAGTAAAAAATATAATTGCCTAAATGCAAATATGTTGCCACATAGATTAATGTTTATGTTAGCAATGCAAAAAAATGGTTTGATAAATACGGAAAATACTTATACAAGTTTCCATGCTTATCCAGAACTATTAAATCCAAGTCCTGAAGATCCTATACTTAAACATGATAAATGGGCCAGCATACTGACACCAGAATTTAAATCTCAATTACCAATACAATTTGATTTGTCTGGGAATTGGGAACAAATATACGATAAGATATTTGAAAGTTATCCTCAGGTAAATGGATTAGATTGGAATAAGGTGGGAGATTTTAGATATCTTTATGAAGATTGTTACTTTACTGTAACTACAGAAAGTTCAGAGAGTCATGATTTATGTGATTATCATTGGGACGACAAAGTAAATGACTATTTTAGAAGTTTTCATAAAGAGATGTTTCTAACAGAAAAAATTACAAGGCCTATGCTTAACTTACATCCACAAATTATATACGGAGCATCAGGAACATTAGAACATTTACACAGTATTGGATTTAAAACATTTAGTGACTATTGGGACGAACATTACGATCATTTAAACGGAGAACGTAAACTAGATGCAATAATGGATATACTAATAGACTTAGGTTCCAGATCACAAGAAGACTTACACGACATGTATTGGGATATGATGCCAATACTTAAACATAATCAAGCAGTTCTGCTCGATATTACTATTTAAACACTTGACATTTAGTTAAAATTTGCTATACTATATATATTAGTTAGGTATATATGGGAATAATTTTAACAATTTTAATTTTACTAGGTTTTGGGTATATCTTTAGAGATACATTTGATAGTCCTAGTGGTTGTTTATCTACAATACTTTCGATTTTATTGTTAATTTATCTTACAAATTTATTATTTACTAGTTGACAAATATAAAAAATTTGTTATAATATACTTATATTTAAATAAAGCCGTGGGAGGCAAATATGAAAAATAGAGACTTTGTTAAGATTAAAAATGGCATACACAGAAGTAAGCCAGTAACAAACGCAGTATTCCCTTTACTCAAAGGGGTAACATTTGGTAAACGTGGAGCATTTGTAACAGTTGATGCAACTGCTTTAATGGGAGCCGAGTTCACAAAAATCAGAGTATTAGTTGATTCTCCAAGTGAAGTTGTTCCAGCAACTGAGCAAGAGTATAACAGTTTTATACCTGAAAACATGAAGCCTAAAAAGAAAAAGGAAACTACCAAACAAGCAATGGACAGAATTGCTGAAAGATTTAGAATCCTTGATGAGATGACTGATGCAGTTGCTAACGGTGTTGTTAGAGGACTAATTGTATCAGGCCCTCCAGGAGTAGGTAAAAGTTTTGGTGTTGAAACTATACTTGAAGAGTATGATGCAATGGCAAAAATTGGTGGTAAAGTAAAAACTGAAATTGTAAAAGGTTCAATGACACCAATTGGTTTATATCAAACACTATTTAATAATAGTGCAGAAGGTGATATACTTGTATTTGATGACTGTGATAGTGTGCTATTTGACGAAGTTTGTCTTAATATGCTTAAAGCGGTTTTAGACTCAGGTAAGAAAAGAACTATTAGTTGGAAAGCAGAATCTTCAGCACTAAGAAGAGAAGGAATACCTGATAGATTTGATTTTAAAGGTGGAGTTATCTTTATTACTAATGTGAACTTTGAAAATGTTAGAAGTAAAAAGATACAAGATCACTTAGCCGCTCTTATGTCAAGATGTCACTACATTGATTTAGGAATGGATTCAATAGACGATAAGTTTATTAGAATTAACCAAATCATTAGAGATGGTATGCTTAAAGAGTATGGCTTTAGCAAGGAGTTCGAAAAAGAAATTGTTGACTTTATGCATGAGAACGCTCAGAGGCTCAGAGAGATATCATTAAGAATGGTACTCAAGATAGCCGACTTGGCAAAAATGAACTTTGATAACTGGAAGGGGTTAGCAAGGTCAACATGTATGACTAGGTTCGATATCTACTCGTAAAGTTTAGAGCCCTTAATAAATATTTTTAAGGGTTCCCCCTAGTGTTCAAAACCCTCCCACTTTGAACACGATTAGCCCCCAAATTTATTTGGGGGTTTCTTATATAAACCTCTTGACAAATTCTAATACCAATGTATAATTAAACTTATAAATTAAATTGCGACTTTTACGTCATGGAGATATAATGAATTTTGAAGATTTTTTTCATAAACACATATTAAAGATTACATTTATAATATGTTTACCGCTTCTTACTGCATGGGCATTTGCAGATGAAATAGAAGAAATTGTTGTGACAGCACAACAAGAAAAAACAATTAAAGCAGACCCAATTACTAGCAGTAGTTTAATGAGTGCTAT
>Ga0213865_10000165_pt1 | contig 43688 bp, 33 predicted proteins | sample PICome_6_FD_160100 | JGI IMG/M metagenome (GOLD analysis project Ga0213865, IMG submission 160100) | Coastal seawater microbial communities near Pivers Island, North Carolina, United States - PICO282 | ecosystem: Environmental > Aquatic > Marine > Coastal | place: USA: North Carolina...
TACGAATAGATTCGAATTGCTGGAGTCCATCCAAGTGTCGAAAACCTTCTCTTCCCCAACGATTTCTCCTAGTTCACTTTCCATTTCTTCGAATGTTCCTAGAACTTCTCTGGTTTCACGGTCAAGAACCTCACTTTCTGCAGGAGGTGATTGACACCATGGTTGAACGTAAACTCCTGAGGGTGCGCATATGACCTTGCTGCCGTTGTCAGCATACCAAATCGGAATTTCTGTGTGGTACCACCTTCTCCGGCTAATCGGCCAATCAATAGAGATGTTGTCCATCCAATCAAGTAAGAATTGTTTGTTTCTTGGAGGATGGAATTCGATTTCTTCTGAAAGCTCACGAATCCTGTCTTGTATGTGTGTCTGCCTTACATACCACTCCTTGAGGAGGATAATCTCAACGGGGTTTTTTCCTCGCTCAGAAACGGGTACTTCTTGCTCTTTTTCGATAATCTGACTTATCTTGCCGTTGTTTTCGAGATACTCAATAACAGATTTTCTTGCCTCAGCGACCTTCAATCCAGAAAATTGTCCCGCAATTTCAGTCATACAACCATCCAAATCTATTGCTTGGAAAGGAGTCAGTCCTAATTCTCTGAAGACTGATACGTCATTTTGGTCACCAAATGAACAAACCATGAGTATGCCTGAACCAAATTCACTCTTTACCGAAGGATGAGTAGAGATTTCTACACTACTCTCTCTCCCTTCAACTGGTAGGGGTAACATCGCTTTCTTTCCAATGAGATGTTTGTATCTTTCATCATCTGGATGGACTACTACAATACCACAAGCACAAATTAATTCAGGTCTCGTAGTGGATATGATGAGTTCTTCACCATCCTCAGTTTGCCATTTAACATCGACGAGTTTTGTACGTCTTTGTAGCCTTTCTACCTCTGCATCTGCTATTGTTGTCCCCTCAACAGGGTCGTAGATATTCGGACGCAGGTCTTCAATAATCGCACCACGCTTGAATAATTCCGTGAATATTGTCTGAGTAACTTTTCGATAATCGGGCGAGTCGGTTAGATATTCGTTATCATAATCCATTGAAAGTCCAACACGCCTTGCTGTATTACGCATTGACTCTGTGAATTCTTCAATAGTCTGCTCACACAGTTTAAGGAATTCGGCACGGTCATATGTTTTCATTTTCTTACCAGTATTTTTCTCTACAGTAAACTCAACATTGATTCCGTTCCTATCAACTCCCCAAGGGAATTTTACTTCCTTACCGAGTAATCTTTGTGACCGAGCAATTACGTCAATCATACTGTATTGAGCGACTGCGCCAATGTGCCATGTTCCGCTTGGGTATGGCGGTGGCGTATCTATTACGAAAATTTCTTTTCCAGAGTTCGGATTGAAAGCATATCTCTTAGAGTATGCAGCCTCATCTGCAAAGTGTTCTTCTTGAATTCTTTTTTCTAGGTCGATCGACCATCTTTTGTCGGATAGTTTAGGAGATGGCATTTTGCTCACCGGCCCTGTGTGCGTCATCCTCACAGGTCCGGTTGCCGCTGTTGTGACTTACTTTTGAAGTGATTGGATGACCAATATGGGTATGACTTCAAATGGTCAAAGCACAACGGCTTATTGGAGGGGGAGCATGTCGCAGGATAAATCCAAGTCGAAAGACGACCCGTCCTCTCTTCAAATCAAACTTTCACGCATAGTGGGCCACGGTCAGGAGAAGTTACGCACTAGCGTGAAGGATTGGGACGCTAGAAAGGCTTTAGATGCTGTTTTAGATGCTCCAAAATCCATACAACGAGAGTGGCAAAAACACGGTGCAACTGGAATTCTGACAAAGTTTCCGATTTTTATGGTCACAGTATGTCTTTTGGCATCTGTTTTCTTTGCATACCATTCAGGATTCGTGGATGGAACTTCAATCAAACCAGGTGACGAACCTTCTCTAAACGTCAACGGAGATCTCGATGTTTATCTGCCAGAAGGTTCACCAGTCCTTGAGAGCATCAAAGATGTTGAAGAGAATTGGTCAACCAATGTAATGATCATTTACATTCACTCTCCGGAAAAACCAATTGATGATAGGAGAATTCTCCAAGAGATGTCTTATGTAGAAACTAAACTTAATCCAAGACTGTCAGACCCAACGGATGACGTCATCTATGCTCTTTCATTATCAACCGTTGTAAAGGAAGTAAACTCGAGTTTGCCTAGAATTCAAGACGCCTTTGTCGATGAATTGGTTGCGGAAATTTGTCCTCCTAATGATGAGAACTGTATCGGCCAAACTGCAGGAGATTTAGTGAAAGATTTGTTAGATATCGGCGACCCCATTTGGGGTAATTACAGCATACCATCTCAAACAACAATAGATACAATTGTCAACGAGATGTATGAAGATGACGGAACTCCTTCCCCCGGTTTAGACAAGATGGCTAGGGATACTGATGACGACGGTTTCCTAGACAAGGCGGTAATTATCATAGCAGTTGATGAAACAAAAACAGCCAAGGAAGTAATCGACAAAACACAGGAGATATTGGATAACATCTCCAAGGAAAAAAGGCCCTGTGAGTATGACCAAAATGGAGCTCCTGTCGGCGCAGACCTTTGTAATTGGGAAGATTTGGGCATCTCAATGACTCTGACGGGTCCCGTTCCGATTACCAACGCTGTAACTGAATTCTCTTTCAAATTATTCTGGCAAATCTTCCCCCTTGCAATAGTACTTGTTGCCTTGGGATTGTTTGTTTTCCATTCTGATGTTCTGCAAACCGGAACTTGGAGGCCTCTTCAAGGCTTCAAAGTTGTAGTAATTGCAGGTTTGCCAACCTTATGTTCAGTGTTCTGGACCCTCGGTATAATGGGATATTCCGGTTATGAGGTTACGATGACGGTTATTATCGTTGGTCCAATTTTACTAGCCCTGGGAGTATCTTACGGTCTGCACATAACAAATAGATATGCAGAGGAGACGGGAACAAAGGACGAGAAAATACGTCAATCTCTAGCCTCGACTGGTAGAGCTGTATTCTTGTCTGCTGTCACTACAGTCATTGGTTTCATCTCGCTTACATTTACGCCAATGAAGCCAATTGAAACTGTCGGAATTGCTCTTTCAGGTGGTATCGTGATTGTTTATTTCCTAACAATGGCGATGGTACCTAACTTGACTTTATTGCTTGATTTACGTAAACCCAAGCATCCTCCTCTTCCTGTTTTCGAAAAGGTAGTCCAAGTTCCAATTAAATGGTCCAAAGGTGTAATTGCGGTCTTTATGGTTATGATATTCATTTCAGGATTCTGGGGGCAAGGGAACGTTGAAGAAAATATCGACTTGCTCGGCATGGCTCCCGAAGATGAAGCCTCTGTTGTAACGATGAAGCAGTACTCAGAGGATTTCAATGCAGGCCAAGTCGGGATGATATTGATTGAAGGTGACATCTCAGGTGATGCCGATCCGACCGAAGGTGAACCTGTTGAGAAATTGCTTGGTATATCTGCCCTTGAGGATAAATTGAATACAATTGAACAAACTAATGCTGTTAGTATTGTTTTCCTGATGAAATCGGTTGGTTTAGGCGCTAATGTTAGCGGAACTCCACTTTGGAACTTAACCGATAACCCGTTGGTTCCAGAGGACTTGAAAGATGCCTTGGAGCCATATCTTAACCGTCAGTACAACGAAGACGTGACCTTCTGGGAAATTCTGACGGCTCCTAGAGCAAACGGTACTGAGAATGTGAGAGCTGAAGGCTTCCTTCTCGATGTTTTCTACTCAAGCCTAACTGATGAAACTAGAGGATTATTCATCTCTGATGATTACAGTCGTAACCTGATTTACGTTGATATGCCGTTCGTTCCAGTTGCAGAAACCGCTGAAGCAGTCGCTCAAGTCAACGAATACACTTCAAGAGACTACGAAGGAGACATTTACGCAGGAGATCTCACCGGAGTTGCAGCAACAGCGATTGCAGTCAATGAGTTGATTGTTGGCAGCCAATGGTCTTCGCTTGGGTTCGCTGTTGCTCTTACTCTAATGACTCTTGCAATTGTTTTCAAGGACATTAGGTTTTCATTCTGGACGACAGCCCCTGTTATTGCAACAGTAGCGCTTCAATGGCTTGTTATGTGGCAGATGGATGTTTCACTATCCCTTGTAACGGTCATGATAGGTTCAATCTTAGTTGGTGTAGGAGTTGATTTCTCGATTCACATAGCCAACCGTATACGTGAGTTAGGCGGTGGAATTGAAGCTATACGAACATCTACTGTAAGTACTGGGATGTCGTTATTTGAGGCTGCAACTGTGACAACTTTGGGTATGGTTACAGCCTATCAAATTCCAATCCCTGAAATTAAGCCATTCATCACTGTTATCATCATTCTATTATGGATTGCAGCAGCAAGTGCATTGATTCTATTACCTGCTATCTTCGTATTGTTGGATGAACTCGGTATTGGTTCTACTGGGGGCGCAAATTCCATGGCAAGAAAACTTGGATTGGGCAAAGTTGCATCTAGAGGAGACATAGATGTCGTAGATGCTGCTCTAATTCCTGACCATGGCGACGCATGGTGAAATCTAAGTCTTGCCGACTTTACGGATAGACATGGTCAGGTACTGGTTGATGAAATCCGAGCCCCACGTCTACCCATTTTCACAATTGGTAGAAGACGGTTCTACGCACTGGGATGGAGTTAGAAACTATCAAGCGAGAAACATGATGCGTGACGAACTGAAATTAGGTGATATGGTACTATTTTACCATTCCAATACCAAACCACCACACGTTGCAGGAATTGCTAGAGTTTCCCGAGAGGGTTATCCAGATCATACCTCCTGGGATCCCAATAGTAAGTACTACGACGAAAAATCCTCACCCGAGAACCCACGCTGGATCATGGTTGATATTGAAGCTGTTAAGGAAATGGAAAAGGTGAGCCTTGTAGATATTAAGGCAAATCCTGCTCTAGAGGGGATGCCACTTGTGCAGAAGGGTCAGAGACTGTCTGTACAACCAGTTTCGAAAGAACAGTATGATGAAATTTGCAGAATGGGTGGAATCGAATGATACCAGTTTCTAATCGCGCATCAACCATTGAGTATGCGATTAGAGATGTAGTTGTACCTGCGACTAAATTAGAATCTGAAGGCTTCGAAATAATCAAACTAAACATTGGCGATCCAATAGCATACCCTGGACTTCCTACTCCAAAACATATGGTTGAGGCATATGTGGAAGGTCTTGAGTCAGGAAACAATGGTTACTCTCCCTCTTACGGACTCCCTAATTTGAGAAAAGCCATAGCAGACGATGAAACTAGGAAAGGATGGAATTGTTCTAGCGATGATGTTTATGTTTGCCACGGAGTCACCGAGGCTTTGCAAATAATTTTTGCAGCAACTCTAGAGGAAGGATCCAAAGTTCTAGCACCAGGTCCTCATTACCCTCCATACATGGCTTACCCGCAAATGTATGGTGCCACAACCATCGAATATTCGCTGAAATCAGATGATGGTTGGTCAATAGACTTAGATGACATAGAGAGCAAGATGGATTCTGATGTACGTCTCTTAGTGCTTATCAATCCCAATAATCCAACAGGAAATGTGGCAAGCACAGAGGAAATCGACAAGCTCCTCAACATCGCCAAAGAATGGCCAAACTGTATGATAGTCGCAGATGAAATATACGATGGTCTTGATTTTACTGGGGAGCATGTCTCTGTGGCATCCCGGTCAGATAGCGTTCCAGTATTTTCTCTAAATGGTGTCTCCAAAGTATACTATGCACCGGGATGGAGAATTGGGTATATGGCACTTCATGACCCTGTTGGCTCCATGGGGGATGTAAGGGATGGAATTGAACGATTACTTAGATCAAGATTATGCGCTAGCACCCCAGCACAACTAGGTTACATTGCAGGTTTGGAAGGTGACCGTACCTGGATGGAGGAACATTGTGCAAGGGTCAAGAGTCGAAGGCAACTTTGTTTGGACAGGATAGCAAAAATCGATGGAATTGAAGTGGAAAACCCAGGTGGGGCATTTTACATGTTTATTCGTCTGACCGATGAGAATTGGGCTAGTGATGACAAACAGTTTGTCCTTGATTTGTTACATGAGGAGTATGTATTGGTGGTCCATGGTAGTGGCTTCTCGCCAGAAAAGGGGAGGGGTCATTTTCGTCTTGTTTACCTCGCTGATGAAGATACTTTGAACATAGCTTTCGATAGGATTGATTCCTTCTTAACTCGCCACCGGACGGCGAAGAAGTCATGAAGCCCTTTCACTAGGCTCACTTGATGAGGGCATTCTTGATTGCCAGTATTTTGTCAGTGGTGTTGTTGCCATTGGTAAGTGCTGGTACTGTAGAGAACCCCTCAAACCTCTCAATCGAACATGCAATTCCTTTCCTAGTTGCCTTGGTCACAGCCCTCGTTTTGTGGAAGTGGATGATTCCGACCCAGTTGTCTGGCCTACAGGTCGGGTTCGAGATAGACGATGGTTTGTATGAAGTTCATAGTTTAACCAAAGGGCGCGGCGGTGTCAAGAAATTACTGAACCTACCTAACGTTGGATTTGGTATCGCATTATACATGATGGCGATGACAGGTGTTTTACTACTCATTTCAGAGTTAATATTCGATCCACAGGTGTATTACCTTCCAAACCTGTTACTGATGGGCATATTGGTTTTAATTCCGATTTTGATTTCTCCATGGGAATCACTTAATGGTCAGTTAGTTGGAAAAAGAATTGGGGTTACAAAAAATAAGTTTGTGAAACTATTTTTTAGAAGAACTGGCACATTCGTTGGTTTATTGGCAGTATCAGTAGGCAGTTACCTGCTTCTATTACCGAGAATTGACCCTTCTCAAAAGCCATTGGCCTTGGCAATTGCAGGTTTGGTATTCATGGGTCCTACGATCCTTGCATATGGAAGAATTATGGGTGCGTCTTGGAACATGCTAATGGTTGGAAAGTTCCGAACATGGCTAGGTAAGCCAAATCCAATAGATGCCAAGAAGTTGGGTTTTGTTGGAAGAGCATTCGCTTTCATCCTTATGCTATTCCTAATCACTATGCCAATCACCGCAATCAATGGTATCGTAACCGTTGCATTGGTTATGATTAATGATCCATCAAATTCGGAGGAAATTCTGAATTATGGTGGAATCCTTGGTCATCAGGTGTATTTACAAATCCAAGAAAACCCACTATTGGCAGAATGGGAGGCATTGAAGAGTCTACCCGAAGTTCTCGCCGCCTATCTCTCTTTGAATATCGCTATCGTAGGTTTGGCGTTCATTTTTGAACTGATTAGAAACTTGTTCCTTGGAGGTCAAGCATTCGGAGGATTGGGTGGTGTCTTACTTGCAACCCCGAGAGAAATTCGATCGGAAGACAAAGCACAGGCACGTGTTCTGTACTTCGCATTCGCTGGGTTTAGCGGATATACTGCTTTACTGTTGATTTTGGTTTGTTACAAGGAATTTGGCGATTTAATGCCGTTTATTGAATGGTTTGAGGGTCGAGGATTTGACGAGGAATATCGATTACTAGTTACCTGGATATTTATTGCAGTTGGTCAAACAATTTTCCTTCTTACATGGGTACTATCAATCTCTAAGTTCAATCCTCTTCGAAACTTGAAATTCGATTTGAATCCTGACCAAAGGCGTGAGGGTGCAATCATGAGTGGTGGTGGTAACTGGATGTTCGATTTGGTCGAGGAATCCGCCCAAAGCAATGACATCGATGCCCTAATTAGATTCCAAAATCGTTCTATTGGCGAGGATGAGGCTATTGTAAGATTAGCAAAAAGCCGTGCGAGAATGGTGGAAATGGCATTACGAGGTTTGTGGCCAACAGCGATTGAAGAAGCAAAGAAAGTGCTTGCACAGTCTGGTGGAGACGATGATGAAGCTAGGATGATTATTGCTTCCGGTCATATTGCTTGCAGAAGACTTGATGCCGCAAGAGAGGCCCTTCACAATTTACAACAACCGGAAGGTTATGATGAACCAGAGTTGTTAGCATTCATTTGTGAATGGTTTGACCCATACAATGGCTCGGTTGATGAGGATGATTTGTGGGATTGGGAAAATAACCCGTGTATTGACCACCTCAATGATCTAATGAAGATGCTACGCGCTTGGAGTCCACAACCAACTGATAGCATAATGCACAAAGATAACATTTCAATAACAGCTAGGTTAACTCATGTTGCTTTGCTAAGAGCTCAAAATATGCACAAGGAAGCACTAGACATCTCTCTTAGATTAGTTAGAGAAAATCCGACAATGGCTATTCCGAGAATTGCTGCAGCCCTATGTCTGGTTGACAAAGGTGAATGGCATAGTGCATTGAGTGTTCTCACAGAACTAGAGGAATCGGACCCACACGATCCAAGAGTCAAAGCATTAGCGAATATTCTTGGCCGTCCTAAATCGGAAGATGATGATGACGTTTTGGAGGTTGCATTAACCAAGAAAAATACCAAACGTTCTCGCAAATGGGTAAACGACGCACCTGTAAATCCCATCGCTGCTCTAATGGTCAAGGGCGGGGTTGATGAAGCACTAAACGCTAACGTATTCATCACTGCAGCAGCGGCTGTAAACAGAAAAATGACGCCCCGATTTACCTCAAGTGTAATCACGAAAATCTTCCATTGGGGTGTATTAACACCAATCTGGATTCTTCTTGGAATTTATGCAACTGGTGAAATTGGCATGCTCGAAGGAATCGGTATTGCATTTGGACTGATATTCCTACATCAGAGCGCAAGAAGATTCAGCCGTCAACAGATGAAAGTGATTAGACATCGTGACCAGAAAGCAATGGTTGCATACGCTAAACGTGTCAAGCGTCATAAAATCAATCTTCAGAGGTCAGAACTTCCGGTAGGGACACATCTGCTGCTATCAGGTATGTTGCTGACCATCAACGGTGTGGTTTATGATGTGGGGTTCCCAGGTTGGATGACCGATCGTATCTCAAAAGAAAGTGAAAGGTCAGTAAAGCCTAAACTTGCACGAAGGGCAAATTCGATGAAGCGAGAAAGAGATGCTAGAATGGGTAATCTCTCTCCAGGCTGGTGGCTTAAACGGCCGAAGGAAGAAGGAGCAGATGTACCCGCAATGGAGCGATTAGTAGGCCCGGTTGCATATAGAGGGCGTAATCAGGTGATTCAAAGAAAATCTGGGCGAGCAGCCAGACCAATGGGTCGTACAAACAGACCTAGAGAAATAATGTCAACTAATCTTCAACGAAAAGGTATCCCACACAATACTATCCGTTCGGAGCGCCAATCTAGAGCTACCAGAACCGGGGGCCCTCGACGACCAAGTTGAACGGTTTTTAGTGATCTCATACTGAAAAGTGTCAAAGGCTGTATTGTCAAGGAATAATCATGTCCGAGGCTAAAGGTGGCTGGGCTCCGAGTGAAGAAAATCTGACCAATGCTATGACAGTGCTAGGTGCTGTAAAAGATAGTGGCAACCTATATCGGGATGGGTTGGGCATGATTGCTAGTGAGAACATTGTTTCACCCATGGTGCAAAAGATAGTGACAAGTGACCTTCATGGGAGGTACGCAGAGGGTCTACCAAACAAGCGATATTACCAAGGTTGTGGGGATTTCGATACCATAGAATCTCTCGGCATAGATTTAGCAAAGAAACTGTTCAATGTGCCATTCGCAAATATCCAGTCAACAAGTGGAACAGTTTCGAACATTGCCGCATTGAAGGCGCTAGCGAAACCTGGTGACTCGATTACCGCTGTATCCACTGCTGATGGGGGTCACATTTCTCATGCTAGAATGGGTGCAGTTGGTCTGCGTGATCTCAATTTGTCTACTTATCCTTGGGATGAAGACAGAATGGAGCCAGATATCGATGCATCAGCGGATTTGATAAGAGAGGTTGCACCCTCTATCGCCCTGTTTGGACAATCTGTGTTCTTATTCCCAACTCCACTTCAGGAGTTGGCTGATGCCGCACACGAGGTTGGCTCAACAGTGATGTATGATGGTGCTCACGTGCTCGGTTTAATCGCAGGTGGATGCTTCCAAGACCCTCTTCATGAAGGAGCCGACATTATGACTGGCTCTTCGCACAAAACCTTCCCAGGTCCACAAGGTGGCTTCATTTTGAGTTCGTCTGAAGATGAGAAATTCCAGAGGAAACTAAACAACGCAGTATTCCCAGGAACTTGCTCTTCTTACCACCTTCACCACGTTGCGGGTAAAGTTGTTGCTTTGTCCGAATTCATTGAATATGGAGAAGAATTGTCACAGAATACAGTTGCAAATGCACAGGCATTTGCTGCTGCTCTGGCTGCAGAGGGTTTCGACGTATTGGCTGAATCAAGAGGTTATACAGCATCGCACCAAGTTTTGACAAGGCACGGAGATTTAGATTCAGGTGCAGGAGCCAAAGCAGCTGATTTGCTTGAGCAAGCAGGTATAATCACAAACATGAACATGCTTCCAGGTGATACCAAAGCAATGTCTCCTTCAGGACTGAGGCTTGGTGTACAAGAGTTGACAAGAGTTGGCATGGGTAAGGATGAGATGCTTGATGTTGCAAGATTCTATGCTCGAGTTCTACTTGAGAATGAAGATCCCTCAAAGGTCAAGGTAGATGTACGAGATTTCAAGTCGGACTACCATATCATTCGCTATTGTTTCAATGAAGACAACTTGAGCGGTTACCCATTGTGATTGTATGCCATTAATCGATGAAAAAAATAACCATCTTGATGTTGAATTAATGAGCGATGTTGCATCAGTATTTTCAACTAAAAATGGCTTAATTATCGACAATAACGGCAACCAATGGTATTTATGGAGAATTGACGGCTTAGATTCTTGGTGGCGGTTTTTTGAAGAGATAATCGATGCTCCGATGGGCAGGAAATTGGCCAATGCTGCTTGTGATGAAGAAGAATTTCTTCTTGAATACAATGACCTAAATTTCAGTGGATTTTTCCGCAAAAAAAAGACAAAATCGGCCCTTGAAGCCCGCTGGAAATTGCATGGATGGGGCGTACCAACCACATCTCCTCCAAGTTTTCAATCAGCAGGGCTTACTCCTGTATTCTCAGGTATACTACAAGCCGAACTAGAGAAAATAAATTCTTCACGATACAGGATGTTATGGGAAGAAAAATCACCACAAACTACCGTATTGACGTTAGAATCGACTTCTATTCCTTTGACTAAACCGAACTCGATTTTGCCAATCCATGAAAAAGGAAAACCAATGGTAATTGAATTAGAGCAAGGATGGCGGATAGACGGATTAGGTCACTTCATGCTGCCGATTGGACTATTCAAGAGATTGGAAATGGCCTGTTCAGGTCTGGTAGGAAATATAAGTGAAGATGAAAGAAATTCATGGCCAGACTTTGGTGATGGATTCCTATCAATTGCAATTGCATGCAAGAAATTATTTATCGCTGGAGAAGAGTTATTTCTTGCTGCGGATGTTGATGGCTGGATCGATACTTGTAAGTCATTTTTCGGGTCAAGGGGTTTTTCATCTCCTATCTCTGGTAAGGAACTGAAAACTCCGGGGGGGATTGAATTGAAATTTGAGACGATTCCTTGTCTTGCAATGACTGTTGGTTATCTTGCTGGTGCTTGGGTAAGGTCCGAGGGCAGGCCTGTAAAAGTCAGCGTCATTCGTAATGATAATTTTGACATAATAAGACTTGAATCTAGGCATGAAATATCAAGTGTTTAACGCTCAACAGAAGACATTTGTCAAAATCAATTACCGTGAAGGTTTATGTGTGGAACAGATGTCGAAAGATTCGGTTAGCCTGCGGAGAGTATCAAAATGTCTATGTCACACAATCAAATGGCTTACGTTGCTATTGTCTCAACCATGATTTTCGGGTCTCTATTTGTAGGGGCATCAGGATTCTTCCAAACTAGTGAAGGAGCAGGTGATTTCGACCCTGCAGCTGAAGATGATCTCATTGGCGATGGGTCCGATACTGGTGAGTCAAAGGACTCTGACGGGGATGGATTAGTAGACGCTGTTGAGGCGCAATACGGAACGGACCCCTTTGACCCAGATACTGATAAAGATACTATGTCGGATGGTTGGGAAGTAGAGAATGGTCTGAATCCGTTGGATAATGGTGAATCTGATGACGTCGAAAATGACCCGAGTGAAGCCAATTCCGATGGTGCAGAAGAACAGGAGGAGGAAGATTCCTGGCCAGACCCCGATGACGGACCAAAAGGAGATCCAGACCGTGATGGTCTAATCAACTCAGTAGAGGTAGAAGAGGGAACAAACCCTAGACTTGCCGATACTGATGGCGATGGACTAAACGACAAGTGGGAAGTCACGTACAAGAGAGAAGTATTCCATCCGGCAGGAAACTACACCCTATTTGACCCTCTCTCAGGTAACTGGGGTTGTGTTGAACTAACAGATGCGATGGTGGAAAGTCTAGAAGACCACTTCAATGGGCAAAACGGTGTTCCAGAGTGGGATTCACTGGCGAATGCTGCGGGACAACATTCCTGCGACCAAGTCTTGGACTCTGATAATGACCAATTATTCAATCTAGAGGAGGAGGCTTACGGAACAGACCCAACAAAGGCTGATTCAGATGGCGATATGCTAGACGACATCCACGAAATATCAAATTCAACAATTATGGTAATGAAGGCAACGGGTCAAGATTGTGGTGTTGACCTACTCGACCCTGTCAGCAGAACTGCACCTTTCGCTGCAGACGCTCTTGAGCACGGACTTGCATGGTTCAAGGAAGACATGGATGGCGATGGCCAGATGAATGGTCCATCGGATTGGGATACAGACGGTGATGGTATGCCCGATGGCTTCGAATTCTGTTTTTCTGATGCTACTGAACACCCTACAAGTGGTGCAGTCGCAGCATCTCAAATTCTCGACCCTGCTAACAATTCTGATGGATATAGCGACTGGGATGAAGATGGAATGAACAATATTGAAGAATACCAAGTAGCGATTGCATTTGGTGAAGGTAAGTTCACATCGCCATGGCACGAAGACACGGATGAGGACGGAATGCCTGATGGGTGGGAAGCAACCAATGGACTGGACCCAAGGGACGGTTCAAACGGTGACATCGACTCAGATAGAGATGGATACGACGCAGATGGAGACGGTTCAGTCACTTTTAGCACTCTAGAAAATGTAGCCTTAGTCGTCGCAATCGATGTGGAACTCGACGATTGGGTTACAGTCAACGAAACAGTTGCAAGAGCAAGAATTACACTATCTGGTGGAAATCAACAAGTGATCCCGCTAGTTGCTCCTGTCGACGGTTACGTCTACGCAATCAATGTTGAAGTTGGTGACACAATTGAAAGCCGACTTGATGTTTGGTTAGAGATTGTAGAAATCGATGAGATGTTTACAAATTTGATGGAATACAATGCGAGGGATTCTGACGGTGATGGAATTATCGACGGACGCTCAACAGATCCGCTAAATCCTGACACCGATGGTGACGGCCTAAAGGACGGAATCGAAGTTATTGGTTGGGATATTTTGGTTGTCAACCGTGGAGTACAGAATGTCAGAGTTACATCAGACCCAGGCTTGTGGGACACCGACGAAGATGGATTATCTGATTTCAAGGAGTTTAGCGAAGTGTGTGGCGCTGGCTCTAACGCATCAAATGCAGATACAGATGGTGACGGTTTGGGAGACCAAGCTGAGGCGTTGAATGGTTTCTCTTGGTATGGAGAGGAATATTTCACCAGCCCTTGCATGTATGATACAGACAATGACGGCCTTGAAGATGGCGAAGAGGTAATTCTTGGCCAAGACAACTTCTTGACTCATGCAAACAACTCAGATACAGATGGTGATGGTCTAATCGATGGAAATGAAGTCTTGTTCGTACCTCGTCCATTCCAAAATCCAACCAATCCACTGATCAATGATACTGATGCGGATGGAATGTTAGACGGATGGGAAATGCAAGTCGAATCTGTTGAAGATAACTCAAAATCTCACTCTCTTTGGGTAGCAACCGACCTTTGGCTTCCTCCAGGATGTGATTCAATGATTGAGTGTGGTCTTGAGGATGGAGGATATGTTTGGAAGAACTGGCTTGGTGGATTCATTCTAGAGAAGAAGTACGAAGTCTACGAGATGAACATGACTAACTTCATTGTACCATCAAATCCTCTGTGTGATGGTTGCAAAGGCCGCTGGGCACTTGACCCTTCACTAGGATCATTGAAGGATGACACTTACGATATCGACAATGATACACTACCAAACGGAGCAGAAGCCCCAGATAGATGGAATACCAATCCTGTGGATGATGATACAGACGGTGATTTGTTACCTGACGGCTGGGAAGTAAGATACTCCGAGGAGGCACTTGTCATCGGCCTAGTTGACAATTCAACTTACAGTGCATACGGAGCACGTGGTGTTATGGACCCTGCTTTGAAAGATTCAGATGGTAATGGAATAGATGACGGAATGGAAGACCCAGACAAGGATGGATTGAACCGTTCTGGACTTATCGCTAAGTATTGTCCATCCTACGATGACCCTCAATCCAGTAACTGTCACATCGATCCGGATTCACCAGATGGAAAATTGTTCTATGACAATCTAGAAAATTACACAAGTTTCGAAGAGTTTGTCAATGGAACAAATCCAATTAGGAATGACACAGATGGTGACGATTGGGATGATGGACCAGAGGTTTACTACCAAGACCATGATGACGATGGAATGGCAACAGGTTGGGAATATTATTTCAATTTCGATCCATATGATGACGCAGACAGAATGGTTGACACAGATGGTGACGGTCACGTCAATTATTGTGAGTACAAGTGGGATACCAACCCAAGGGACATAAACAGCTTCCCTGGTCAAGGACAATTGTGTAATCCGTTTGAGGAGTAGTAAATGCAGCACCAAATGAAGCCATGTTTCGTCATTGCTTCTGTTTTGCTTGTGCTTGTACCAGTGTCAGCCAGCAGCGTTGACAGTACAGAATCAAGTGGTTTACTCACTAGCGATTTAATCGATGGCTTGTGGGTGAATAATACACTCGAGATAACCGGTTCGACAAATCTCAACCCACAGAACGCAGATTGGGTACTTTATGACGTAACTAACCCGTATATTGAGTGGCCAGTACATCGTAGTGGAGATTTCTTTACAACTGTCACACCGGTTGATGAAGGACTTTGGAATTGGACATTAATCATTGACGTCCAAGGATTAAACTGTACATGTTGGTTAGAAATTGGTCAACCAAATGGTTTGGGTAAAGAGTTTCTTAATCGAATAATTTTCATTGGGGCAGGCCCACACAACCCAGTCATTTCACCAAATCATGACAGCATAATTATGCTAGATGGACCAGTAGAGATTTCTGCTACTGCAACACTTTCTGATAGCATTCCTTCCGATGGGAGTGTTATCATGAATTGGTGTAGTTCACCAAATGGAGCTTGCGATGGTGAATCTTTCTCAGAAAGTATGCAAGTAGAATGGAACGAAAACATAGCATCATTCACTTTAAACGCCACTGATATGGATTTAGATGATGGAGTTTGGAGTTTCACTTATTCGTATCAGGACGTATTCTTAAGGGAATCTCCCGATATTGAAATCACAGTTTACGTAGATAGAAACGCTCCAGTGTCCTCAATGATTAGTCCCAATGAATCTATTGAAGGTAGCAGCATTTTAATCGACGGCAGTGGGTCTAGTGACGGTGTTTGGACTAACAACTTGCAATATGTTTGGTATGTTACTAAGCCAGACGGTTCAGTCTATGTCCCTGCAACAAGTGAAGACAATGGTATTTTGGAAATCATGCTAAATGACTCAGGTTTGCACACGATTCGCCTCGATGTTATAGATTGGGTTGGAAGGATGAACTCGACTACATCCCAAATCAACGTAACAAATTCTGTGCCTGTATTGAGTATTGGCATTGAAGGTACAGATATCATCAACCCAAATTCCTGGCAATTCACTCTTGGTGATAACGTTTCACTGCAACCAAATGTAGTCGACTCTGGTGACACAATAGAGACATTTACTTTCTCTTGGTATTTGGATTCTAAACTCGTTTCGAATTCACAGGATTATTCAATTGCAGAACTCGATGAGGGCGTTTACACTCTATCACTAATTGTAACAGATGATGATGGAGCAAACGACTCATACGAAATTGAAATAATGATTAAATCAGAGAGTAAAAAGGAAAACGATAGCTGGAATTATGGTTCCGTTGTAGTATTAATTGGAATTATTGGATTTTCAATACTCATGTTTAGCAGAATTAATACAAAGGATTCAGAATCAAAGTCTCTTCCAAAGTGGAATGAGACTACTGCTAATTCGGACCAAGATGTAAAGGAAGTTAGCAGTAATGAACGCGAGTTGTGGGACTGATTTTTGAAACCAGTCATAACAATAACTGAATAATCGGAGTGGCTAGAGGGTTTCATGTGGAGACAATCCCTTGAGGCAGTGGGCCCTGAACCTGCCAAGATTAGTAATGATGAATTTCTTGCGCGTCAGCAAAGAATATTTTCACAGTTAAGACCAAATGACTTACTGATAATTACTGCTCCACATGAGTCTACCCGTTCAAATGATGTCCACTACCCCTATCGATCTAGTAGCGACATGCTCTACTTGTGTGGATGGGAGGACCCGGAGGCAGTTTTCACAGCATACAATGATGATGGCAATTGGATTACTACTCTGTTTGTCCAACCAAAGGATATCCTTCAAGAGATTTGGGAAGGACGCAGGCCAGGTGTTGAGGGAGCCGTCAAAGACTGGCCAATCGATAACGCCGTTTCGCATGAAGACTTGAAAAAATCACTATCGGAAATGCTTGTGAAGTGTTCTCGCATTGTTGTAAAATTAGGAGTCGACTCTGTCGTCGATGGATTGGTCGATAACGAAATTAAATCCAATTCCAGAGATAGGCAGAAATTTGGCCTTGGCCCTGTAAGTATAATCGACCCATCTAGGATGATTAACGAATTGAGGCTAAGAAAATCGGATGCAGAGATTGACCTGATGCGATATTCTGCAAAAATCGCAGCACAGGCACATATACAGGCCATGGCTAACACTAAACCTGGTGTTGGTGAATGGCAGTTAGAAGGAATTATAGAAGGCCTATTCAAATACTGCAAAGCCTCAGGCTCTGCTTACCCTTCAATCATCGGTTCAGGTGAAAATGCAACCATTTTACATTATACTGTTAATGATGATACTTGTGATGATGGTGAAGTGATCCTTATTGATGCGGGTTGTGAGTACAACGGTTACGCTTCAGACATTACTCGGTCCTGGCCAGTTAATGGTAAATTCAGTGAGGCACAAGCAGAAATTTACCAAATCGTCTTGGATTCACAATTAGCTGCAATTGACCAATGTAGAGTTGGGAATACCTATGATGCACCTCACAATGCAGCCCGTAGAGTTCTTGCTGAGGGTCTAATTAGAATCGGTGTAATCGATCAAAATTTGGAAGACGCATTAGGCCCGGATGGTGAATTAAAAAATTGGTACATGCACAACACTGGTCACTGGTTAGGAATGGATGTCCACGATGTGGGCGTTTACAGACCAGATGATGAGCCGAGATTGTTTGAAGAAGGGATGGTTATTACTGTCGAGCCAGGATTGTATTTTGGAGCATGGCGCCCCGATGTTGAATGCCCAGAAAGATACGCTAATATTGGAATTAGAATCGAGGATGATGTGCTAATTACGAAAGATGGTCCAGACGTACTATCAGGCGATTGCCCTAAAACAATCGCTAATATTGAAGCGTTAGTTGGAACTGCATGAGTGGTCCGGATGGATTGGCAAGATATCTTGGCGAACCAACTTTCAGACGGTTCTAGGCTAACAACTGAAGAAGCTGTGGTTCTGTATAGAAACGCACCATTGCATGAGCTTAGAATTGCAGCAAACCTACGTAGGGTCAAAATGAATGGTGATAGAGAAGTTACCTATCTTATTGATCGTAACATCAACTACACCAACGTTTGCACAATAAACTGTCAATTTTGCTCATTCTACCGTCCTCCCGGACATGATGAAACTTATACACAAACCATAGAAGAAATAAGCAACAGAGTTCGAGAACTAGAAAGTATAGAAGGTACAAGAATACTAATGCAGGGTGGGGTAAATCCTGAACTTGGAATCGAATATTATACTGAACTACTATCCTCCTTGAGGTCACGACATCCAACGATTGATATCGACTGTTTTTCTCCTATTGAAATCGAAGGTATTGCTGAAGTTACGGGCATTTCCACTCTCGAAGTATTGACGCACTTGAAAGATGCTGGAATGCATGGTTTACCGGGTGGAGGAGCAGAGATGCTAGTCGAATCGGTGAGAACCGATGTATCTCCAAAAAAGGGCTCTCCAGATAACTGGCTGAACGTTATGCGAGAAGCACAGTCGCTTGGATTGGTGACTAGTGCAACAAATGTATTTGGCTTTGGAGAGTCAATTGAAAATCGGGTTGAACACATGTTCAGAATAAGAGAATTACAAGACTACAGCCTTGAGAATTACTCAAATGGTTTTACTTCGTTTATTGCATGGCCAGTTCAATTAGAAAACAACTCGTACGGAAAAAGGAACCGGGGTAGAAATAAATTCGAATTGGGTGCTGGACCTACAGAATATCTTCGCCATGTTGCTATCTCTAGACTTTTCTTTGATAATATCGAACATATTCAAGCATCATGGCCTACCATGGGGTTATCCATAGCACAAATGGCACTTCTTGGTGGTGCAGATGATGCAGGCTCTACAATGATGGAAGAAAATGTTGTATCTGCTTCCGGAACCGATAAGATGCAAGCTACAGAAATCGAGTTGCAGGATGCAATAATTAGAGCAGGATATATGCCAAGACGAAGAAATTCTCGCTACGAGTTGCTTGATACACCGGATGCCGAATCCATTTTATCGGAAATGCCTGCACCTCCGCCTACTCAATTTGCATCGTAATACACCAACCAAATATTGGCTCGTATCTCCCTTCCGCCACCATTGGTATCTTGTGGCACATATTCCTGTCCGTTGAAGAGTCCCTTGTATTCTAGATTATTTGTTGAGGAATTATCGACCCAGTCTGTAATGTCATACACCCATTGTTTGACGTCTTGTCCTGCGCACCAGCCGGCTCTTCCGAAAGGCCATGAGCCAAATTGATTGGCGACAACCCCGTCATCAACCTCTTTCTCACATCCTTGATTATCATAGACGATTGGATGCCATTCGTATGCCGTATTCCCGTTTAGGTAGTAGTGATGTTCGTGGTCGCAGAACTCAGCACAATTTGCTTGGTCTTGATTGAATCCATGACCTGTAATCGTTGCCACGATCTTAAGACTGTTGTAATCTGATAAAGCCGTGAAGTTATGTTGTCTCTTGTATCTGGACTCGTTATTGTATTCACCAGCAAATTGTCCCCCAGTAAACACCTGTTCTCCCGATGTACTTCTTTCACCAACATTCCAGTTTGAGAATAGTAACTTAACAGTCATAGTTCCTTTATTTGCTCCTTGATACTTGAAATTTCTAACATCATTATCCTCTAGCATGAATAAATATGGTGAGATGTCGGTTAACCACCTACCTTCACGGCCATAAGTTGTAATCCACCGCATAAATTCTGTTCCACATTTACTCGAGTTGTCTCTATCACATATTTTCATGTAAGCGAGATAATCCCATTCGTGACAGCCGCCATAACTTCCATCAGAGTTCTGGTATCGATTTCTTCTGTCCTCACAAGCATGCTCATGGAATACTTCCAAAGTATCGTATGTGCTAATGTTGTTTGGAAGAGAGATTGTGGCATTTTCGTAGGTTGAAGTGTATCCTCCACCCCATCCTCCACTGTGCCACACTTCATCTACGATAGTTACAGTGTGTATATTTGGGTCATTCTCCCTTACTTCCGTCGGGAATTCATAGTTGTACATTCTTGCCTCATAAGCCCAGTGTGTGATGTCGTTTGTTTGTGATGTCCAAGCATAGATTGAACCAATTTCTCTTGCTCTTTGGAATCTGTCAATTCCATAATAGAATGAATTCCAATTGCTAATCAAGTCTCCAATTCCTCCAGAAGCCGTGGACATATCTTGGTCTATGTAGTGGATTCGATTTTCCCACTTCAATTCTTCATCAGCATTAAGTGCACTTTGGACTGCTGCCTTTCTGCCTTGTACATCACTATTGTATGAATTATCAAACGAACCGTAGAAAAGATGTGCATTGTCTGGCAATTGTCGAATCATTGGCCCTGGGTTCTTTGACCAATCTGCATTGTTACTATTTCCTGAAGAATCAGTATACTTGAACAGGAATATGTAGACATCATTACCTGTCCACTCATTTCTAAACGACCATGTTCCGTCAAGTGTAGGTAGTGAGAAATGAGCAACTGTATCCATTCTACCGTTACCGTGTCCAGTTTCTTTCCATTGAACAGGTAATTGGTAAACTGCACAACCGTTTACATCCGGTGTCCACCTAGCTTGGGTGTTGGCACAATCATCAACATTAGAGAAAACTCCATCACCGTCTAAGTCAGCACATCCTACGTTGTTTACCACATTACCTGTAGGGGTTCCTGGGCAATTGTCGTCTGCATCAACCACTCCATCACTGTCTGAGTCTCTTTCGGTTGCAGCGCAACCATTCTCGTCAACATCCTGTGCACCTTTTGGAGTTCGAGGACATAAGTCCAGAGTAACACCAGTAGAGTTGACGTCATTGACTCCATCATTGTCATCATCTTCATCTTCTGACAGGTCATAACATCCATCTCCATCAAAATCAGTACTTGAGTTACTTACCCAATTTGAAAAACCTCTCCAGCAAGAATCAACTGTATCATTGACCAAATCGTTGTCATCATCTAAATCTTCTGTGTAATCTCTGCAACCGTCTAGGTCCCAGTCAGTATAGGGCTTTGACTCCCATCCGATTTCTCCTTTAGGACATATATCCTCGTTGTCCTCAACTCCATCATTATCATCGTCAGTATCTTCGGTTGAGTCTGCACACCCATCGGTATCGTAATCATTTCCTGAGTTGCTTACCCATCCTATTTCAGAAGCACAGTTATCATCAATATCGGGGACAAGGTCATTGTCATCATCAAGATCTTCCTCGAAATCATGACAACCGTCTGAATCTCGGTCTGTAATTTCATTTGGATTCCATCCTTCATCTTCTCCGTAGCCATCAGGACAAGAATCCGAATCATCAGGTATTCCATCTCCATCCTTATCGTTACTTGATGCTAGAATGACTCTAACCAATCTGGAGTCTTGTGATTCTGTCCAGATTCCACAAGTTGCAGTAATTGTGAGGTTATATGACTCTTCCACAACACCTTGATTGATACTAAAATCTCCTGCTTCATTGACAACTTGTGAGTTAGAACCATCACTAACGGTACAAGATTCAGGTGATGAATGAATTACTTTTCCGGATATTGTTAGTGGAGCTGAAATTTCCATTTCGATTACAGAATCAGTCGATAGAATTGTGTCTCCTTCACTTGGAACCAAAACTGTAAACTGTATACTATTCTGAATTGGTTCTGCTAGGCCATCAACTACTAAACGCAAGTTTACCATCCATTCACCTGGTTCATCAGGCATGAATATCATTCTAGTTCCAGAGTTTGTATCGGAGAACGTGGTTTCGATTGACTTCAATCCTGTTGGTGTAATTATGTCAGATTCTACAAAGTAATCTGTGCCAGGAGGGTTGACTGATATTATTCCTTCAATAATTAATATCTCACCAACCGAAGGGTTTCCAGTAGTCATGATAGAATTGAATGATGCTGTGACGGGAACTATTTCTTCAGTTTCCTCGTCGTCTTTCACAGGTTCGCCACTCCCAAAGCAACCCGATAATAGCATTATCAAAGTCAAGAACACGGCACTAGTCACCCTGCGCTCCATGACAGTGGAGAATAGGTTAAGCAAATGAATTCTTTCATCTACAAAGTGTCACTTTCTGTACGTCCATCAGAAATTGACAAATTGTCATTTACAATTTGGTCCTTTGAATGTTCTACTGTGAGTGGTTCAACCCATAGCAAAGGTCCTCCACTTTCTCTATCTATATTGACAATCAACTCCCAATGAACTCTGACTAAATCGCCATAGACTGTACCGGGCCATTCCCCATCCGGCTTTTCGAGCTCAAACTTACCGCCCTCTAGCCCGATATCACACTGCTTACTTGAACTCATTATGCGCATAGGTCTGAGGAAAACTCCTCCTGGTGCATCGTGTCTCTCCATAGGGGCGTCTTCACCCATGCCAGTCCCATCATCCAATCCCTTTTCCCAATGGTGGGGAAGTGCCGTTGTTAATCCAGGAGGAGGTTGACCGTTAGGGTCTCGGTTTAGCGCTGCAAATACCTTATGTCTCGCAGGCGGAAGAATTCCTACCCTCCAAGATAATTTCATTGAAATCCAGTCATCCTTTGGTTCAGAGATTCTAATTTCTCCTTTCAGATTTGAGCCAGATGTATTGTCTTCGATATCGAATTTTGGTTTTGGAGGTGGATTTGCTAGGAACTTCTTTTGTCTATTCAAATCCCCCAGATTAGCGGTAACTCTCAATGCGATTGGAGCAATCATCAATGGTACAACAACTACAGCGAGTATTGGGTAATCCAGTAATCCCAGTCTAACTTTACCAGTTCCAAAAGTCGGAATTCCAATCGATGATTGGAGTGGTGTACTGAAAAGATAGAATAAACAAAATAATAGGATTACTACTACGTAATTTATGAAAATCCTTGCCTTTGCATGAATTGGGTGAGGCAATAGATACCATCCAGTTCTTTGTTTTTCGATGATATGGGGGACATCGCCATGGTATTCTGTGTCTACATCAAAATCTCCATTGATTGTCCTCTCTACGAACCAAGAATCTTTTTTGCCTAGCATAAACGGTGGAACTACTGCTCCATCAACCTCGAACGTTTTTTCAACAATGGGAATCATTTCCGGATTAAGTTTAGAGGATTCGAATGGAGGGTACCTAATTCGATGTTTTACCTCTACCACGATTCTCACCTATGCGAACAATAACTTGAAACCCGCCTTAAGTGCAAGTTTTCTAAATTCAGGAACCTTCTTCATCAAAGTCATACCCAGTGGCACAGGGTGTTCGATGTCTCCCTCTTTGTTTATCAAATCAAGTATTTCTGGCCTGTTGAACATCCTGAAATGAGAATCTAATTCCTCATCAGTGGGAATTGTTACTAATAAATCACGCAAGGCCATTGCCCTATCCTGTTCCCTTCTGAAAGATTTGAAGGATTTACAGATGGAAGATAGGTGAGATGCATCGAGTTTGTCCCTTTGTATAGCCATACTAAGTTTCTCGACAATTCCCTCAACTTGCCTAAAGCCTGGCCCAATACCGCCGCCTGTTGTAGGCTTAGCCATGCCTGCAGCATCACCAATGACCATTACACGATCCTTGAATGGTTTCTTGATTGTGCCACAAGGAACAGGTCCACAGTATCTTGCAATTTCCTTCATACCAGAGAATCTTTCTCTCCAAAGCGGATGGGAAATTAGAGCATCGTAATAATGTTCTACACTTTTGCCCTCCAAATCCTGTGCCCTTCCCCAGAGCCCGATCCTGTGTGTATTATCACCACATGGAATGACCCAAGCAAACAATCCGGGAGCAATGTCTTTTCCAGTGTACATTTCCAACCAATTGTCCTTGCCGTGTAGTCCACTAACATCTGCTTGGAAACCAACCATCATTTCTTTTGGCCTACCCATTTTGAAGTATCTTCTAGTCCAAGAATGTGCTCCATCAGCGCCCACAAGTAGTTTGCAACTAACTTCGGTAATTTCGCCTTCCCTTTCTACGATTAGGTTTACGCCATCCTTTGTTACTTCAGCGCTAGTAGGTCTCGATAATAGCCAAAGGTGTGCGCCTTTTTCCATTGCTTGCGCCACTACACCCTGATCGAATTTTTTCCTGCAAACTACGTGAGTTCTCACCCTTCCATCTCTGCCAACGGGAACCATAATTCCAGATGGTGAATGGATTAGTGCACCATCGACATTTTGCAAAATAGTTTCTTCGAGTCCAACCATTTCCATCGCCGGTGGGTTTACCAACCCCGCGCATTGGAATGGACGCCCAATTTCAGCATGTTCTTCTATCATCAAAGTCGAAATGCCCCGGGCACTCAATTCTGTTGCCAATCTGCCGCCGACGGGGCCGGCTCCGATAATGACAACATCGTACATTGGTGTACTCTGTATCAATCAATCATGTCAAGGTTGTGCCGCTTCACTTCTTTGCAAAGCGATATCCTATCTTCCCATCTTTCTTCATGTAAAGAATTGCTGTGAATGGTTTTCCAGCCTTAGAGATGAAATCATCGAAAGGACCAACCTTCCCTTTTTCCACAAGTTCTTTTGCTTCGTCTCTAGTAATTGTCCTCTTGCTGACTTCCCTCAAGAAAGAAATTTTGCATCCTTCTGAGTTTTCTTCAGCTTGGTAGTGAGTTTCTGTTTCAACAATCCCCACATTTGTCTTTGGACAAATCGCAAGCAATCCCTCGACGACTGGGAATTTCTTCGCGTCTGCAGGAGGGGCGCGAGGTGGGAATTCAAAGCCAACCTTGTTTGCTTCGAGAATAAGGTAAGCAGGGAATGGTTTCCCTCTTCGGGATGTGAAATCTTCAATCAAGTCGGATTTGCCTTCTGTGAGAATCTTCTTGGCTTCATCTACCGAGATGTCTCTTTTGCAAACATTTCTTCCAAGTCCTCTAAATTTACACTCAGCATTATCACATGCATACGTGGTTTCACCGATTCTAATTGTACCCTGGTCGCACTTTGGGCATGGACACAACTCCTCGTCATTGGCGTCTGTTGTCTGGGCAGTACTTCCAGCAATCACAACTTTTCCGCTATCGTCGATGTTAACACTGACTTCGTATCCATCTCCGTTTCTTGAGAAAAACCCATGTAAATCTTCAATTGATTTTTCCTGTAACAATCTTGACGCAGTTTTTCTATCAAACCATCGACCACTGGCATCTTTCCACATTACGAATGAACAACCTTTGTCTCTGCCCTCATTTGTTTCACATATGTATGACAGGATTGTCTCACCCACATTTGATTGACATAATGGACAGGAACCTATTGGTTCATTCTTGGAGTAAAGTTCGGAACGGTCATGGTCTCTAATTTTGTCAACAAGTTCTTGGACACGGCTTCGAATTTCAGACATGTATGCATCTCTTTGGTTGGTGCCACGTTGAACTCCGTCCAACTTCGCCTCCATATCTCCAGTTAATTCCGCAGATGTAATCCATTCGATCGGAATCCTTCTCAGAATATCTATCATTTTGATTCCGTGTGCTGTAGCCCTTAGGGACCCGCCTTTACCTCTCCCGATAAATTCTCTAGTGATTAATTTCTCAATTGTTTCTGCTCTCGTTGCTGGAGTTCCTAGCCCCTTGCCTTTCATCGCAGCAGCCAGTTCCTCATCATCGATTTTCTTTCCAGCATGCTCCATTAGTCGAAGTAATCCTGCTTCCTTTAGCCTGCCTGGCGGTTTTGTTTTTTCTTCTTTGAATTCGTGTGCAACTAATTGACTTGGACAAGGGTTTGTTGGTAATTTACCCCACCCCTCTGGCAAATCTTGTTTTTTTGGTCTGACAGCACGCCAACCGGGTGTCGATAGGCTTCTAGCTTCTTTGATGAAATTCTGACCCTGCTTTGTAGCGGTCCTCTTTTCCACCTTCCAAACCGATTCAGGGTGAAAGGATGCTAGGAATTGTCTAGCAATTAATTCGTATAGTTTAGCAGCATCACTGCTAAGATTACTTGGTGGAAGTTTACCTGTTGGAATTATTGCAAAGTGGTCTGAGACCTTCTTGTCGTCAAAATTTCGTTTGACATTCTTCAATCCATTATCGATTAGTCTTTGCGAATGCTCGTTTAGTTTATCCTGAGCGCCGAGTTGCCGAATCGTTTTGGAAATTTTTTCCATCATGTCTTCCGGTAGGAATCGTGAATCTGTTCTTGGATAAGTGGTTAGTTTGTGGGTGTCATACAACTCTTGTGCAACAGAAAGAGTCCTCCTCGCTGACCAAGACCAAAGATTGTTTGCTTCTCTCTGTAGGCTAGTGAGGTCAAAATTTAGTGGTGGTTTTTCTTTTGAATTCCTATCGGTTTGGGTTGCAGTAAAATCGCCATCGCTGGCTAGAATTTCTTCGAGCATCTCCTTCTCGTTGGCCTCGGTAATTCTGTGAGCTTTTATCTCCGGATTTTCGGGATCATCTTTGTGTCCTGTCCTTTCCCATCTTGCAGACCAAGTTGCATCACCCGAGGAAAATTTGGCTTCCAGTTCCCAAAATGGCGCTGGATTGTGAGATAATATTGCGATTTCATGGTCCACAATCATAGCCAAAGTAGCAGTTTGCACACGTCCAATTGAGAGCGATTTTTTGTCATTTCTGCTTGTTCTGAGGAACGTTGCAGCAACTCTTGAACCATTCATTCCAATGATCCAGTCAGCCTCTGCCCGAGATACGGCAGCATCTCTCAGCGGTTCATAGTCGGATGATGATACACGGTTTGTCCAAGCATTTTGAATCGCATCATTTGTCAATGATTGAAGCCACATCCTGCTTGTTTTACACTTGACTTTTGAGAACTCTACAATGCGTCTGAAGATGAGTTCGCCTTCTCTAGCAGCGTCACACGCATTGACAACTTCTGAGCAATCTTTCGAAGTAATCATCTTCTTTATGGCGGTTAGCTGCTTTCGGTTACTTCCTCTTCCAGTTATTGGTTTAAGCTTGAAATTTTCAGGAATGAATGGAAGTTTATCGATTGATTTTCTCCAATTCTTGAATGATTCATCGTATTCCTCAGGAGTCTTGAGTTCTAGTAAGTGCCCAACCGCCCAAGTAATCCAAACTTCGTCTGATTCCCAGTGAGTTTCCTTCTTTTTGCTCACCCCGAGAACTTTTGCAATATCGGTCGCTACGCTCGGCTTCTCGGCGATGACGACGACTGGCATGGATTTGCTGGGGAAAACCGGCGATACTTGAAGCCTCGGTTTAGTCGGTTTTGGAACAGGTACTATAGTACCTGAGAAAAAATCCCCTTAATTTTCTGCCTCAATTTCTGCTCGTCGGAGAGGTTCATTCCATTCCCCTTCTGAACCGGGACCGCCACATCCGATACAACCAGGATAACCGGCTTCCAACAGGTCTAGAACTTGCTCCTCAAAATCTGAAAAATTTGAATCAGGAACCCAGCATATTTCCATATCTGGCTTAATGCCGCCAATCTGTGCTAATCCTACCACAAGCAACTCGCCGGTAATAACGTCAGGAAGGTCAAGTTTTGAGGGAACTTTGTCAGAAATTTTCTGAACTAGATCCCAAGCTCTGCTCTCATATTCTTGCGGAACGGACAAAGTACAACCATCCTCTCGCAGAAATCTACGGGCAGCCTCTCGCAGAGAAGGCCAACGAACGTCAGTTATGTCCACATTATCTCCCAATATGGGGCAAGATTTGAAGAATGCGCTCAAGACCAATCAAACAATGGGACTAGGTTACTCTATGCTTGTGCGCCCTATGCTTGCCTTGATGGACAGCGAAAAAGCACACAAAAGAGCACTACTCGGACTGAGAATGGCATCATTCACATTCCTCGGGAGAATGTTGTTGAGGGTATTGTATCGTCCAAAAAAAGTCCAGGTGGAAGAGTTTGGAATGGTGTTCGAGAATCCTTTGGGTCTGGCAGCAGGTATGGATAAGAAAGCGGAAGCAATGAGGGGTTGGGAAACCCTAGGATTTGGTTTCATTGAAGTAGGTGGAATTACTGAACATGAACAAACAGGTAATCCCAAACCACGCATGTTCCGCTCATCTAAACACAGTGCTCTCGTTAACAGAATGGGATTCAACAACCCTGGAAGTAAAAAGATGGCTTCTCACTTGGAGAAAACTAGGAAACCAAACGTTCCTTTGTTCTTGAACGTTGGTAAATCAAAGATTACAAGTCTTGAAGACGCACATTTTGATTATGCCAAAACTGTAGAAATGTGCGGTCCATACGTCGATGGTTTTGTGATAAATGTCTCATCGCCAAACACTCCAAATCTTCGTGAGCTACAGAAAGACGAGGACTTAGCTCGGATTATCTCAGAAGTCATGAAATATTCAGGTGATAAACCAGTTCTTGTAAAAATCGCTCCAGATTTAGAAGACCTTCAAATCAAATCTATTGTAGATACTGCAAAGGGAATGGGTTGTGCGGGAATAGTAGCAACTAACACAACTCTTGCTAGGCCGGATGAGTCTGACGTCATGTCTCAAAAGGGTGGCTTATCGGGTAAGCCGCTCAACAAGCGCTCAACAGAAGTGATTAGGCTAATTGCTGACCATACCGATGGGAATTGGCCAATCATTGGAGTTGGTGGAATATCTGATTCAGATGACGCATGGGAAAAAATCACCAACGGAGCAACCCTTATCCAAATTTATTCATCTATGGTCTTCAATGGTGCTAGTGTTGTAAGAGAGATAGTAAACGGTTTAGAGAAAAAACTCAACTCTAAAGGATTGACAGATTTGCAGCAAGCAGTAGGAATTGCTAGGGGTGAATGAAATGCTAACACACCGCTCTAAATTACTGATTATTGGGGCAATTTTGACGGCTGCTCTGGCAGCCACTGTATTAGTCAGTACTCCTGAAGCAACGAGGACAGTTGACGAAGTAATGGATGATCCTAACAGTATCGAAGGCAGAGAAATTGCAATTCGTGGAGAAGTTCTCGATGGTAGTATTGACACAGTCAACAATCTCTTCATCATTCATGGAGATAAATCCGAACTAATTATTGATTTTAGCAATGCACAGACATCTGGTGGTTTGGAAGATAACAGAACCGTTTACGCAGAGGGAATTTTACTAGAAAAGAACGGTGAGTGGGTCTTTGAGGCTGAAGTAATTAAGACGAGTTGTCCTTCAAAGTATGAAGAAGCAACTGACGAATGAGACTACGGTGGGTTCAAAATACCCAAGCCTCACGGCTAGGCGGGATAGGAGGGGAGTTTGCGTGCCCTCTTCCGCAAATCGCAAATGGCGGTCCGAAAGCCAAGGGGCGGCTCAGCCGGCCTATGGGTTCCCACAGGCGGACGTAGATGTCTCGCCCCCACGTGACCCGGGTGTCATGAACCGAAACCGGAAGGAGTCGGGAACTGAATAACCGGGGGAACAGGTCAGGCCGGGAACGGAGCAGCCCTACCTGGGGCCATGGGTGCCGTGGGGTAACGGGACGGAGGAAGTCTGTGGATTATGCCCATGGGTACGAGGGTCCACCCATGGAATTCCCACCTGCACTCATACAAACTATTGTAAAAGAATAGTCTGATTTAATTACGAGGTGGAATGATGGAGTTGGCAACGATTACCTTTTGGTTCTCATCGCTATTCATATTTCCATTGTGGTTCATGATGTGGTTTCTTCCAAAGCACGACATCACCCACAAATTTGTTGGGGACGTAAGAATCTGTGTCTTTCCATTGGTCACCTCATACGCTCTCTTATTGTTTCCAAATGCACCCGACGTTCTGATTACGTTAGGGTCACAGATGCCAACACCAGAACTTGTGATTGATTTATTCTCTAGCGATGACATGGTAATACTTGCATGGTTACATTTTCTTGTGATGGATACATTCATTGGCAGATACATATGGATGAGAATGCTTGCAGCAGAGCGACCAATTCAGGTCTCAATGCCAATACTTCTGATGTGCATGATGATGGGACCAATTGGATTGTTGGCTGGCATTCTTGCTACTTTAGATGTCAAAGACGACATCTCCGTACCATCCAGGACCATCGAATGATGGAATTTCAGGCCACTCCGAAGAGATAGTTTCACCCGAGACCACTTCTCTGAATTGGAATTCGTGGGTTGTTACAGCTTTAATCTCTAATTCTAGGTTTACACTGTCTTTTGGTACAAATGAGACCTGTGCCTCAATAATACCATTCTTGATCATCGGTTGGCAATCAATCAAAAATTCGTCATGCACTTCATTCCTGTATACGACTTCATCTAACCACTTTACGACTAGAATGTCAGTGTTACCTTCGTGAGAAACTTCCCATCTTGCTACCTTTCTTGGTATCGAATTGATATCTTGACCCGGAGCTAGAACAATTGATTGCATACCATTTGTCATCTCCCTAAGGAGATCATTTTGGTTCCGTCCAAACGCACGAATGCCTATGTCTGCCGTAGTGGGACGAACCCAGAAACTCATATGTTCACCTCTGTGAAATTTGAAGACTCCAAGCAACTTCTCCGAGTCTATTTGCCAAGTCATCACTAGTTACAGTGAAATTTTGTGTTCCACTCATGATACACTCACAAGCTGCATTTGCTAGGTGGGCGATATCTGTAACTTCGAGTCCAAGGTTAACGCCTGCAGCGACTGCTACAGCAGCAGCATCAATAATTCCAATCGCACCTCTTGGTTCAGATAGTGTGCATGGTGCAGAGATTACCTGTTCGTCCTTAGTGTATACCGTGACTCCATTTTCACCCTGAAGTACTACAAGGTTACCCCAATCATTTTCTTTAATCAGAATCTTTGCAGCTTCAGATGAGTCACTACATGCCATCCTTTTTGCCATCAAGTCCAATCCCCTCGTTTGGAAAATAACCCAATCTGCTCCTGCTGTTCTGTGAAGACCGGTCAGTTTCGGGTCACAAATAACTGGAACTCCTGCGACCTTTGCAGCATTGATTAATCGAGAAGCCCCTTCATCTGTAACAACTCCTTGACCATAGTCAGAGATTACAAGCACGTCTGCTGAACCAATTTTTGTTACAGCCTGGTCAATAATCGATGAATGCGCCTCTGTGCCAATAGGTGTGTCATCCTCTATGTCCCAACGAAGAAGTAACTGCTGACTTGAAATTAAGTATTCTCTACCTGCAATCATTCTGGTTTTGACAGTAGTAATTCTGTCTTCTATTATTGCAATTCCGTCACAATCGACTTCTTCTTCTTCCAATGCTTCTAGGATATTGCCTCCAGCTTGATCATCGCCAATAACACCGAAAAGAATCGCATCTAATCCTATGTTCTCTAGCCCTCTTGCGACGTGGGCCGCTGCTCCGACGTCCTCGTATCTTTCAGTCTCCTTAAGAACAGGTACTGGTGCTCTTGAATTTAGGTTATTTGCATAACCATGGATATATCTGTCCAGCATAATATCTCCAACCAAGACAACATCTCCAGACATATTCTTGATTTGGCTCTGGAGATTTACCAAACGGTCGTGGGTTTCGTATTCGATATCGCTCATTCCCATTTTATTCACCTTCTTTACTCATTTTTGTCTAGCAATTCTGCTAGTAAACTTGCATGTCTTGAATCTGGAATTCCAAGATTGTTTCTCAGTGTTAGCAACATAGCATCCTCATCAGGTGTAATCATTCCATCATTAAGTGCGGTCTTCAAAGTAGCCTTGTAAGTCATGGTATTTTCATCAAGAACAGGGTCTGCCCTTGCCTCTGACAATATTCGTGCATGGTTTTCATCATCGATTCCGAATGCTTGACGCATAGTTGTAAGTAGGGCAATTTCATCCTCTACGATTTCTCCATCGATTAGTGCTTGTCTCAACATGTCCCTGTACACATCTTCCGGAGGTGGTGCATTTTGCGCTTTTCTCGCCTCTTCCGATAGTCGTTCTACCCTTTCAGGATGCATCCCTAAGAATGTGACTACTTCAGAAATTAGTTGTTGCTCATCTTTTGTGATTTTACCGTCTTCCCATGCCCTAGCAAACATTCGCTTCACGAGACTTTCTCCTGCTTGTGCATCTAGTGATGCTATTCCCTCAGGATTGGATACAGGAGATACAACAGGGCTGTCGTGGAATACCATTCCTTCATCGACATGTGAAAGAAGGTCCAAAGTCATCTGACCCCCTTTTCTTAGGGAACCAAGAATGACCGATTCACCATTCAATAGAACAGTTTTTGATAAGATATTATCACGCATGTCACCAGCTCTTTCTCTACCCTTAGAGGTCAAGCCATAGACACGACGTCTTTGTTTTGCACCGGGGACATGTCTTTGCCCTGAGTGTAGTTCATCACGATTTTCTAAGCGTTTTAGGGTCCTAGGGACATGTTTTCTTTGTACATGAACAGCTGCAGAGATTCCAGCTTGCGTTACAGTAAATGGCGCTTCCCACTGCCCTTCGGGTAAAGGATTGTCAAATAGGTGCAATAGCATCCTTTCTTCTGTGGTCATTGTACCAAGATAACCGTCTACCATTAACCTCCCCGTATCTTAGGAGGAGGGGGAGGCACATAAGACTGGTCACTATGGGCAGTACATGGCGGAGGGTCGCAAGTCTAAACCAAGAGTGAGACCTACTAGGCCAATCGGACTCTCAAGTGAAGGTTCACCTACCAAACCTAATTCTTTACCAGTCAAAATGGGAGATGGATGGTTTCTTTCTGCGCCATTATCTAATCGGCTATATCAGAAATCAGCATTGGGAAAGCCTGTTGATGGTGGAATAATTCTAACAAGTGAGGAAATAATGTTCTGTCATTGGCATCGCCACGTACCATTAGAGGATGACTGGGTTGAGTCTCAATTGCAACTCAATCCAGATTTCGCTCACAAAGCAGTCGCCTATGATGTAGTCAGAAGTGCAGGAGAAAAGGTAGTTCCAATTTCTGGAAAATGGTTTAGATGGGCTAGGGAATCACATCCGAACAAAGGCGATGCTGATGCAGAAGTCCGATGGGCTAGGGCGAGAGAAGACTTGGACATCGATGATTTGCTGGATTGGATTGAGTCCGTATCAATTAATGACATGAACGCAGAATTTGCTATTGTTGACGATGAAATGGATGTTACAATGTACAGAATGGAACTGATTGAACCCCAAGGCAATTTGGTACCAGCCACTCGAGATGACTATCCTTTATTGGGGGTCGAACATCTCTCAAGAAAATTCCTTAGAGATGATGAATTGGATTGGATAAACGGTGTAGAAAACCCGGTTACAGACCTTTTTGGTGAACTTAATTCAAGAGGACTACTAATGCGTCCGGGTTTCAAATATGGGTGCAGATGGAGAGTGTATTCAACAAAAGTCGAGGAAGACCACGCTCCATTTCTAATGCAGATGGAGGAAGATTCTCCAAATAATTGGGAAGGAGTTTGCCTTTCAGTAAGGCTCGCCGAAGGAGTCAACAAAGGATGGGTCATCGCTGTAAACAGAGGTGGGTGGAAGTTCCTCTTGATCCGACGCCACCTCCCTGGTCGGTGATTGAATACCCAATATGACCCAAATAGCAGCTAATACTAATGCTACAGGAATCAATTTGGCCGGACTAGTCCACTCTTCTAGAGTCGAATCTTCTTTACTCTGTGCAACTAACTGGACATCTATGTGGTAGTTATGTCCAGAATCAGACGCTAGGACAATCTCTCCACGTACAATCATTCCCTCCTCCAGAAGACCTGCGGGAGAAATTTCTACTACTATCTCACTGCCTTTATTCAGTTCTTGACTAACTGAAGTTTCTGCTACCCTGGATAATGGTCCATCTATTCCTACAAGCCATACCTGCGAGTCGTCTCCTAACAATTCAACTGGAATTCTGATTTCTGATGTATCAACCACCGGTACTTCGGATTTGAAAAAGGTCTCAATTGGTATGTTACCAAGAATTTCAAATTCGTGCTGTATGTCAAATGGAGTTCCTTGGGCGCATTCTATTGTTCCCGAGATTAGACCAAGTACACCCTTTGTACCTTTTTCAGCAAACTGAATCTCATTATTCGAGACTGATATACTTCGACCATCACTGCTTTCGAGGTTATACTCAATGCCCTCACAATCGATTTCGATTGGAATGTTGTCGTTAACTGTTAGTACAGAACCAAAGTCAGGTAGGTCGACATCCGTTATGTGCCCACAATCCGGTGATGAAAACTTGATTGTTGGTGTATTGTTTGTGATGTTAATCGCAGCAGACCAATCTACAAGGATTCCATCACGATTTCTAATTTGGATGCCTTCTCTACCGAATTGTCCACCATCGGAGAATACATCGCTTTCTTCACCTTCATTATTTCCAGCGACCATGTTCTGCTCACCATCAGCTTCGATTACTTTCAACCAGGCTCTATCGGGATGTGAGTTTACTAAATTGTCCTCAATTTCACCTGCTCTCAAATCTTGTTGAAGTACAAGTATACCGTTACCTGGGAGATTCGAATCATACCCAAAATCGCTTCTATACTCAATCCAAACATATTCGTCATCACCGATCGGTATTTTGAGGGATTCTCCTCCCTCTGCAAATCCTTGGAAGGTGTACGCAGGACCTGTGCAATCAGTTCCCGGTATCCATTCAAGTTCGATTTCTTGATGGCGTTGTCCACCGATTAATTCTATGCTCGGGCTTGTTGGAAGAGCGGGCCATGCACCGTCACCATTCCAGTTCCCACTTGCCATGATGTCCCATTTACCAATTCCTTTCCAGTCTTGGTTAACTGTCTCATCGTGTACTGCGTAAAGGTCTGCAGCTCCTAGTTGATGGTACATTTCATGCATTATTGTTCCGAAGTTATTCGATGAATACTGACTAGCAATAGTATAGTGGGAAATTTTCATATCGCCTGGTAAGTCAACTACTTCCTCTACTGAAGAAAAGTGCGACCATATTCTAGAACTAGCCCCACCGCCATCCTCCTGTGGTTTTGTACAATGTAGTATTAGGAATCTATCGACCCATCCGTCATCATTTAGGTCGTATTTTGACCAATCGGACACGTCATCTTTGATTTTAGTCACTATTTCCTGAGCGAGAATATGAGGATTTACACCATTCTTTCCCACGTCTTTTTCCCATTCGATATCGTGTCCGTAATCTCCAAGCGGGGAGCTTGTTGTAATGATTTCATCATGATAGTCAATTTCTAATGATATTGATTGTCCGAATGCTTGCCTAATGTGATCTTTTGCTGAGTCATCGAGTAAATTTGAAGCTCTCTGTTGATTGCAGTTCGAGTTTTCATTTTGTTCGGGGAAATCAATTAGAACAACAAACCAGTTTTCATTTTCAGTAATTCCAACAAGTGTTGCTTCATCTTCTGAATCGATAACAATGGCATGTTCTCGGACCCATTCATTGAGTGCTTCCCCGTTAGCGAATGCAATGACGCTAAGTAGCCCAAAAAGGACTGCGATAGGCCAACCAATTGCAGGTCGCATGGGTTAATTGTGGAGGTTATTCGCTTTGAATCAATTGCTAGAACATGTCACATTGACGCCTAGTTTTTCGATTTTATCGATTAGTGAATCTGTGGGTGCACTCAACCATGCCTCATCGGGTTGAATGTTTAGGCCAAAAGGTATTGTCTCTCCATAAATTACTGTAGAGATTTCATTTTCCCGAATCAAAGAAACACATCTCTCTTCAGCACTATTTTCACTCCATGGATACCTAATCCAAGCCATTGCCAAGTCACAATCCACTAGATTGTTGTCGGTCCTAATCGTTGTTAGACGTGATAGATTCAGAGTACTTACTGAACAACCTAGAAATCTCAATGAGTCTAGGTAGTTAACCGGGAGTGATTCAATTACACAACCTGAAAATACAGTTTGACTAGCTCCAAACCGCTTTACAACATCAATCAGATGGTCCTGCTCCTCTTTTGAGCGACAAACAGAGTGATATGACATAATTCCCATACCGTCTAGGGGTTTGATCGATGGAGATGTTCCACAACAGGAGCAATCTACGTACAACACTCTGTGTGTTCTACCTTCAATATCTAGTATATCCTTCAATCCATAAGCCACTGGCATTGGAGCGCGAAATGATTTCCATCCAATAGTTTCGACCAGTCCCGATGCTAAAATTGTTAGAGAGAATAGTAATCCAGGTAAGTTGGAAGGAATGACCAACCATAGTAACATGAGCATAAAACCGTGAATACGCAAACGCCACCAACCGGAATTACCAGACCACAGTAATTTGGATGCACCTGCAATAGTTACAACACTCATTGCGGCCAAAACAAGTATCATTGCCCATGCAATTGATATTGAAATTCTAAGCATCTCTGCTGCATCATATCTGCCAACAAGTCCTGTATCATCATTGAATGAATGGCCATATCCATATAACCATGGAAGGAATCTAAACAGAACAAATATGATCGATGAAAGTGATACAACCCACATCAAAATCATCCAAATTATCATTCCCCTCTTTTCGCTAGGAAGTAAGCCTGGTTTCGCAAATTCATATGCTTGTGTCATAGCAAAAGGCGCGGCGGTAAACAATCCTAAAATCGCTGCACTTAACCAACGAGTTCCTGCCCATTCATCTGGGGAAAAAATATTGACACATGCTTCACTGCACGGATCTAATTGGTTTAGGGTGTATTTGAGAATTTCATCTATGGATATCGACCAGATACCGGTTAATATGACAATGAGAATTACAATCGAGGTAATCCTTCTTGAAAATTCGTCAAGATGCTCCTGAAACGGTGTCCTGTCATCTGATGACAGGTGCAGGTCGTTCATGATATCAGACCAAATCCATGTCTTGCGGTTCTGCTCTTGCCTGAACAATTGTTCTGTAGACTCCGAAGACGCCCCACAGCAAACACATACCGATAACTAGGGTGTATCCCCATGGAAGTGCGGTGTCGATTGCCCAACCGAATCCAATCGCTAGACCCAGAGTAAGCGCTCCCCTTCTTATTCCCTGCGGCATTGCTAAGCTCATGTCAAGGTGAGGTGGTCCTCCTCCGAATCTTCGCTCGTAGAATTCACCTTGTATGACCGCTGCGACAATTAGGATTGACAGAGTTGTCCAGAAGTATAGGTTTCCTTGTTCTAAGTAACTGCTAGCAACTTCTGCTTGTCTCTCTGCTTCGATTTCTTCCGGTGATTTTTGTCCGAATAGTGATTCATAATCTCCAACACTAATTGTTCTCAAACTCTCGTCGGCGTCTGGTGTTGCAGTTTCAGGTGCTGAAACTGTGAACGTAAGAATTGTCCAATGGTCTCCTGCATCAGGTGCACCGCTTCCATCGACTATGTTTCCTGCAAGAGAGAAGTGAACGTCACCAACATCACTTTCTGGGGCATTCCAAACAATCACCCAATCATTTCCAACGTTATCGTGCGATAATGCTCCACCAGAGTCTTCAACGTACTTCGAACCATCTCCTGGTGTGAAGTTACCGTCTCCGTAATCCCAAATCATGTAGCCGCCTGCAATATATGTTGAGTGTGCTAGGCTGATGGTTAGATTGTATGTTCCAGATTCTTCGTAGACTCTTGGAACTCCTGAGATGGAAAGAATAACTTCGTTACTGGGTGACCCACCAGCACCGTGACACGAACATCCCTCTTCAGGAATGATTCTGTCGTTGTGCAGCCAAGGTGGACCTTGTGAGTTTCCAAAGGCTGGGGCAGCAAGCATAATTGCTAGGGTCGCAACCAAGAGTATGGTGAACCTTCGGGACATCAATTACTGCCACCTGTGATTCCCTATTGAACATTGTCACATTCTGCCGCCCCTTTAGGGGCGGATTTGTATATTCAAAGTTCCTTGATTGCGTTATTCAACTCGGTCATCATGGCTTTACCATCACCGAATAACATCATTGTCTTGTCTTCGTAGAATAAGTCGTTGTCAACACCAGCATAACCTACACTTAGGCTTCTCTTGATGATAACTACAGTTCTTGCTTGGTCTGCATCAATAATTGGCATTCCTGCTAGCGGTCCTTCACCGGTTCTAGCGGCTGGGTTACAGGTATCGTTTGCACCGATTACAATCGCCATATCACACTCAGGGAATTCAGGATTAATTTCATCCATTTCGATAAGTTGCTCATAAGGGACGTTTGCCTCTGCGAGTAACACGTTCATGTGCCCTGGCATTCTACCTGCGACAGGGTGAATTGCATATTTCACTTCGGTGTCGAACTTTTCTTGCATTAGATCTGCAAATTCCTTTACCTGATGCTGGCACTGGCTTACTGCCATACCATAACCTGGTACGATGATTACCTTTTGTGCGCCATCCGCCATCATTGCGACTTCATCAGCATCACTACCAACCTTTGTTCTGGTCAGTTCTTGCTTCTCTCCGCCTCCAAATGACTTGAACAGGACGTCAACTAATTGTCTATTCATTGCCTTGCACATGATGAATGTTAGAATGAGTCCAGAAGCACCGACTAGGCTTCCTGCAACGATCAAAACGCTGTTGTTTATGATGAAACCTGTAAATGCTGCAGCAATACCTGATAGTGAATTAAGAAGGCTAACTACAACAGGCATATCTGCTCCTCCAATTGGTAAAACAAGTATAATTCCTAACACACAAGCGATTCCGATTATTGCCCAAATGTAAGTGGTGTTTGTTGGGTCCTCTATCGACATGTAAATCAGTGCTAAAACTGATATGAACAGCAGTCCTTTCACAGGGTTTAACCACGCAGGTCCCCAAGTAGGAGTTCTAATCCACTTTCCGAAGATTTCCACTCCACCTTTGAGTTTGTACATTGCTAGAAGTGAACCCGTTAGTGTCATCCATCCAACGAGGGCACTCAGTCCTGCGGCTCCGACAGCAACGGTTGCGGCTAGCCCCGGTTCTGGAGATGTCGTTTCAATCCATTTCCAAGTCTCTGATAGAGCAACCAGAGCTGATGCAGCTCCACCAAATCCATTGAATAAAGCAACCATTTCTGGCATTCCAGTCATCTCGACCTTTACCGCCATGATGTATCCAATTAGCGAACCGGTTAGGATACCGGCAATGATTAGTGTCCAGCCAACAATTCCGTCTGGCAGGAAGTTCATGTCTACGATTGTTGTGACAACCGCTGTTGCCATACCTAGCATTCCGAACTGATTTCCTCTCGGAGCGGTCCTAGGGTGTCCTAATTTCTTCAAACCAAAAATGAAGAAAATTGCGGAAATTAAATATCCAATTGGTACCCAGTCTTCCATTTCAAGCACCTCTCTTCTTTCCAGCAATCATATTGAGCATACGATTTGTTACAGCGAATCCACCTACGACGTTTATCATTGCAAGCACCAACGCGATGAAGGCAAGGATTCCAGATGTTACAGTATCTCCACCATCATATGCAACGTTCGCTCCGATTAGTGCACCAACTACACTGATTCCGGAAATTGCGTTTGCACCGCTCATTAGAGGGGTGTGTAGCATTGATGGAACTTTTGTAATTAATTCAACTCCAAGGAAAATTGAAAGTACAAACAAGGTAATAGAGCCAATAAGCATGTCTGGGGTCATCACAAAACACCTCCTAGTCGAGTTTGCTTTGGATGCATTTCTCCATCCTTACAAATCAGAACGCCTCCCATTCCCGGTACGTGGAAATCGTTTCCTTCAGGAGCTCCGACTAGAATATCATCTTCTTCTGAGATTTGGAATCCATTTTCTTTGTCAACCAAACTGGTGATGAAGGTTGTAAGATTGTTGGAATAAAGCATTGATGCAGTGTTAGCGAGGGTCCCAGGAAGGTTTGATGTTCCAACGATGATGACACCATTCTCTGTGGTGTGTACCTCTCCTGCCTTGGTAAGTTCACAGTTACCACCAACATCTGCATTCATGTCAACGACTACAGCACCAGATTTGAAATTCTCAACTGCTGAAGCAGGAACTGTAATTGGTGCAGGCCTACCAAAGATACGTGCTGTAGTGACAATGATGTCAGCGTCACTTGCAACCTCACACACTGTGTCATTCACCTTCTGAATGAATTCAGGTGTGAGTGGTTTTGCATACCCTGCTTCATCTTCGAAATCATCCATTCCATCCACTTCGATAAAACGACCTCCAACAGATTCGATCTGTTCAGCAGCGGACTTTCTTACATCTGATGCATAAACTACGGCTCCAATTCTTTTCGCAGTAGCAATAGCTTGCAATCCAGCAACTCCAGAGCCCATGATTACTACCTTAGCAGGTCTAACCGTACCAGCAGATGTTGTCATCATCGGTATTCCACGTGGAACATGTGCAGCCCCAAGAAGAACGGCTTTGTAACCAGCCAAGTTGTCTTGGGATGAGTTGACGTCCATGGATTGTGCTCTTGATAATCTGCGTGGAATCATATCCATACTCATCAACGTAATACCGCCATCAATGCATGCTTGGACTTTCTCAGGATGTCTGAATGGGTCAGCAACGCATGCGACAATTTGGCCCTTGGATAACTCAGATATGTCCGGCAGGCGGATTGAAATTACTATTTCGCATGCCATTACGTCTTTTCTTCCGCCTAAAGTAGCACCTGCATCAGTGTAATCGGAGTCTGAATAATTCGCTGCAGTTCCTGCACCTTTTTCCACAATAACTTCGAAACCGGCTTTGTGCAACTTTTTCATGCTTCCCGGTACAATAGCGACTCTGGTTTCACCCTCTGGCTCCAATGGGACTCCAATTTTCATCTGACCACCTCTGCGATGCGTAAAATGCACCCGCTGATTGTGGCGAATTGAATCCGGTTCTTGAACGACACGGTCGAGATTGAAAATTTAGGTCCTCGTAATTATACCACCTATCCTTATGTGCGTCCTACTCTTGGTTGATTTTAGGAGAGTAATTTCTATGGCAGCGGGGAGAAGGAAAATCGCAGTTATCGGAGCTGGAAATGTAGGTGCGACTTGCGCGTTTGTCTTGGCACAAATGAAAGTTGCAGATATCGTTCTGTTGGATATCTTTGAAGGGTTTGCAAAGGGTAAGGCTCTCGATATGAGTCAGAATAGCAACGTTTTGAATTATGACGGTACAATAACTGGTACAGCAGATTACAATGACATTTCTGGTAGCGATGTCGTGGTTGTTACGAGTGGTTTCCCAAGGAAGCCAGGAATGTCCCGTGAAGATCTAATTGGGAAGAATGCTGAGATTATTTCTCAAGTTGGAGCAGGAATTAGAGACCATGCTCCAGATTCTACAGTTATCGTGGTAACCAATCCTTTGGACTTAATGACCTACCACATGCAGAAGGTTACAGGATTCCCTAGCAACCGTGTCATTGGGCAAGCAGGTGTATTGGATAGCGCAAGAATGGCTCATTTCATCGCCTTAGAATTGAATTGTGCTGAAGAAGACATATCTCCGATGGTTCTGGGCGGACACGGCGACACAATGGTTCCACTACCAAGATACACAACAGTCGGTGGAATACCAATTACTCAATTGATTTCTGAGGATAGAATTCAAGCAATTAGCGAGCGAACCGCAAGTGGCGGTGGAGAAATTGTAAAACTCTTAGAGAGGGGTTCTGCATTCTACGCTCCTGGTTCTGCTGCTGCTATAATGGCTGAATCCGTTCTAAACGACCGCAGAAGAGTTATCCCAGCGTCTTGCTACCTAACAGGGCAGTATGGCTTAGACGATGTCTACATCGGTGTTCCATGTATTATCGGAGCCAACGGAGTTGAAGCAATCTTTGAATTAGATTTGACAGATTCTGAATTAGAATCGCTACAAGGTTCCGGTAATTTCTATAAAGGTCAACTGAAGGATATCTTAGGATATTGAAATAGAAAACTTTTCAGCAAAAATGTGAAACTTGTATTAGTAACAACGGCGAAAGGGTACCGGTGTTAATGTGGCCCACACAAAACTAGCTAAAACGATTCACTGGAGTTTCATAGTGCTCTATGCTTATGGAATTTTCAAGCAGTTAGATGATATTTCTCAGTTAGAAGATAACGGACTTCTGATTTTCGAGGTCATATTTGCCAGTGTTTTCCTTCTTATTGTACTAATGAGATATTTCTACATGAGAAATATAGGAACAATGCATGCATCTACCGTTCCTGTTCATCCAGTGCACAAATTCATTGCCAAATCAGTTCACACCTCAATGTATCTTTGTTTGATTTTACTCCCCCTTTCTGGTCTTGCAATAGCATTCCTGTTCAAGCAAGGAATAGTCGATGGGCCTTTGCAGAATATTGCCCTCGGTATACATGAATTCACGGCTACTTCGAGTTACGTGTTAATCGCAGTCCACGTTTCAGCAGCAATATACTCGCGTGTCAAGGGCGAAGGTGTTTGGTCATCGATGGTTCCAATTCTGAAAGAGGATGGGCCTTCAGAAAATGGGCATGTTAAGAAGATTGCAGAGTTCGAAAATACAGTTTACGAGAAAATTTCCGCAACCTTAGAATCTTTTAGATCGAAAGGTAGTGAATAATTATTCAATTCAATTCGTAGTTCTAACTATGGATAAAGAATGGGTTTTGCCTATTGTTGTAGCATTTTCTACAGGATTTTCAAGTCTCACCAATTGTTTTCCCTGACGCCCTCTACTACGCATTCTTGCGAGTACCTCCTGTCCAATGTAACATCCCTTTGCCTCATGTACTAGATGTCCAAGCCCGCAAGCTAGCGGATGATTATTGGGTGTTATTTCACAACCCTGATGAGGAATCATATTCATCACACGATATTCATCGAAATCTTCCAAATCCATTGTTTCCTTAATCGTTGCAGAATTAGGTGCAACTAAGATCCACCCACGCCAAGTTTTTCGTATTGTTACACTGTCTGCGACGTCAATATCCAAAGTCGACAAATATACTGAATTGTTTTGAGATGCATCCCCAATCTGAATATCTTGTCCTAGAATTTTCTTGTGCATGTGTTCTAGGACATTATTCTTGAATGGATTGTGACCAACTAAAGCTAAGAATTCTCCCATGTCGATTACATCAACCATGTCGATTACCTTTGCAGATGTAGTGGTAAAAACTGTACAACTATCTCCTTCAACCTTGTTTGTTGAAAGCCCGTCTATGAATTTGAAACGGTCTAATCCTCTAATGATTAGCACGTAGGAATCCAGTTTAATGATGCCCATTGACTCACTCTCAAGAGAATGACTCGCCACATCCACAAGAACTTGCTGCGTTTGGATTATTAATTTTGAATCCTCCACCCATCAATCTGTCGACGTAATCAATTTCGATACCATCCAGTAGATGAGAGGATGCATTTGGAACTAGAACTCTAAATCCATCGACACTCAATTCTTGGCAATCTTGGTCGGTTGATTCTACAATCTGTAAATCGTACATGTAACCGGAGCAGCCTCCCGATAAGACGCCGACTAGCAAAGCGTGTGACATGTCGCCCTCAAATGCTGAATCAAGCATTTCTTTTGCTTTGGTTGTGATTGTTAAGGTTACACTGACAACCTCAGGTTTATTCAAGACAATAGCAGGTGCAGTGTCACATGTGTTACAGTCCATGATTCATCCGAAAAGGGTGAGGGATATCAACCTGTGTGTAAAAATCAATTAACCATTGAAATTTTGAATTCGCAATGGTCTTCTCCACGTGAGGTGCATAGTTGTTCACACGCATTTACTTTGATACCATATCTTTCCTTTAGTATGCCTTCTAAAACACCCTCATCCATGTGACATAACACCGAGCCTAATCTTGGGTCTCTATCTTGTGAATGGTTATCGATT
>Ga0213865_10000166_pt1 | contig 43434 bp, 43 predicted proteins | sample PICome_6_FD_160100 | JGI IMG/M metagenome (GOLD analysis project Ga0213865, IMG submission 160100) | Coastal seawater microbial communities near Pivers Island, North Carolina, United States - PICO282 | ecosystem: Environmental > Aquatic > Marine > Coastal | place: USA: North Carolina...
TTACACAACAACCTGGTGATGCTTGGTTTACTACAATTCTGATGGACGTTTGGCATTGGACTTCACTTGTAGTGCTTTTATCTTATGCTGGATTAAATTCAATTCAACCAGCTTATTATCAAGCTGCTGAAATTGATGGCGCGAGTCGTTGGGCTACTTTTAGATATATTGAACTTCCAAAAATGAAAAAAGTTCTAACCTTAGCTATTCTCTTAAGATTCATGGATAGCTTTATGATATATACTGAACCATTTGTGTTAACAGGTGGCGGGCCAGGAAATGCAACAGCATTTTTATCAATAGATTTAGTTAAGATGGCTTTAGGTCAATTTGATCTAGGGCCTGCAGCAGCAATGTCATTAATATATTTCTTTATAGTTCTGTTAGTTTGCTGGGTATTTTATAGCTTAATGATGAAAAATGAGGTGAAGTCATGAAAAAATACAAGTGGTTAGTACCCACGCTTTATATAATCTTTTTAATGCTACCAATTTATTGGTTAATCAACATGTCTTTTAAAACAACTACCGAGATTATAAATACTTATTCTTTATGGCCACGAGAATTTACGACTGAAAATTATGTAAAAATTTTTACAGATAGTACTTGGTATATGGGTTACGTAAATTCAATTACGTATACAGTATTTAATACGCTTATATCAGTTGCAGCTGCTTTACCCGCTGCTTATGCTTTTTCTAGATATAAATTTTTAGGTGATAAACATTTATTTTTTTGGCTTTTAACTAACCGGATGGCACCGCCAGCTGTATTTGCATTACCATTCTTTCAATTTTATTCATCAGTAAATTTATTTGATACGCATATCGCTGTAGCTTTATCACATTGTTTGTTTAATATTCCTTTAGCTGTTTGGATTTTAGAGGGCTTTATGTCTGCAGTTCCTAAAGAATTAGATGAAACAGCCTACGTAGATGGTTATTCTTTTAATAGATTTTTCTTTAAAATATTCATTCCTACAATTGCTGCTGGAATAGGTATAACTATGTTTTTCTGTTTTATGTTTTCTTGGGTTGAACTATTGTTAGCAAAAACATTAACAGCTACAGAAGCTAAGCCAATAGCAGCGACTATGACAAGAACCGCAAGTACATCTGGATACGAGCTTGGTTTACTAGCAGCTGCGGGAAGTTTAACAATAATTCCAGGTGCAATAGTAATTTACTTTGTTAGAAATTATATTGCCAAAGGGTTTGCGATGGGAAGAGTATGATTTTTAATAGATTACACGCAGCTACTTGGGGAGATGTTGGAAAAGCAAAAGAAAAAGGTTTTTTTGATTTTGATTTATTTTCGTGGATGGCGTGGACATGGCAAACAGCATCATTCTTTATTTTCATAGCTCTTTGCATAACTGTCATGCTAATTTGGGAAAAATATTCTCCAGGAGGTAATCCTAGAAAAGGAATTTTAGGATTAGACACGACAAGAGGAGACAGACTTTTTGTTTCTTTATTAGGGAGTGCATTTATACATTTGGCGTGGCTTGGTTTAGTAGGCAGCATGTTGTGGATAGCAACAATTATTTGTGTTGCTTATTTCGTACTAGTGTTTAAATACGTATAAAAAAATTATGGTTAAAGTCGGTATAAACGGATTTGGAAGAATAGGAAGATTAATTCTAAGAGCTCTTCTAGAAAATTATCAAGGTAAAATTCAAGTTTTAGGCATCAATGATCTTGGCTCAATCGAGGCTAATGCACATTTAATAAAATTCGACAGTACACATGGAACTTTAACTCAGGAAGTTAAAACTTCATCTGAAGGATTTCAAATAGGAGATCAAAACATAAAAGTTTTTGCTGAAAGAGATCCTGCTAAACTTCCATGGGGTAAAATTGGTGCTGATGTTGTTTTAGAGTGTACAGGTTTCTTTTTAGATAAAGCTTCAGCTGGAAAACACATTCAAGCTGGGGCTAAAAAAGTAATCATTTCCGCACCCGCAAAAGAGGTGGATTTTACTGTTGTTCAAGGAGTTAATAGTAAAGAGTTAAAAAAAGAACATAATATAATTTCTAATGGATCGTGTACAACCAACTGTCTAGCTCCAGTAGCGATGGTTTTAGAAAATACGTTTGGAATTGAGTATGGTTACATGACTACAATTCATAGTTATACTGGTGATCAAAAATTATTAGATACTCTTCATAAAGATCTTAGAAGGGCAAGAGCATCAGGAGATGCGATGATACCAACATCTACTGGCGCAGCAAAAGCGATGAGTTTAGTTTTACCAAGTTTAAAAGGAAAATTAGACGGAACTGCAATAAGAGTTCCAACACCTAATGTTTCTTTAATAGATCTTACTTTTGTACCTAACAAAGAAGTTACAGCCGAAAGCATTAATGATGCAATGAGTAAAGCTGCTAATGGTCCTCTTAAAGGTATTTTAGCAACAAATTCAGCTCCGTTAGTTTCTAAAGACTTTAATCACAATCCTCACAGCTCAATTTTTGATTTAACTCAAACTCAAGTTATCAAAGGAAAATTTAGCAGAGTACTTTCTTGGTATGATAATGAGTGGGGTTTCTCAAACAGAATGTGTGATACTACTATTCAGATTGCTGGCTTAATTTAACTTTTATTTTTTTCAGCTTCCTCAATAAGTTTCAAAGTATCTTTTGGAATGCTTGATATATTAGTCTTGGGAGCATTTTTAACTGGAATTATTTTTTTTTCTTTCTTAATTCTTTGAAGATCGTCGATGGCACTTAGAATATCTTCCACACTATAATTATTTTCCATTACGTACCTACTTTGTAAAGTCTTACCATATTTGTCATACCCGCTTTTCCAAAAGGCAAGCCAGCTGTAATTACAACGAAATCATTTTTTTTAATAAATTTTAACTTCTTTACTATTTCTTTTGAAATAGACATCATATCTTTCCATCCATTAGCATCACGACTATTTATAGATTGAACTCCCCAAAGTAATGAAACTTGTCTAGAGACATTAATATTAGGTGAGATTGTAACAATCTTTGCAGCAGGTCTCATTGCAGACACCAATTTTGCAGATTTACCTGAATTAGAAAAAACGATAATTGCTTTAACATCTGGATTATAAGCAATATCTTTAACTGATAGCAAAATAGATTTTACAGGATCTTTATTAGAGATTATTGAATTTTTAAAATCCTCAATATGTTGTCTCTTATATTTCTCGGTTGAAAGTATAGTTTGCGTCATTGTTGAAACAGCTTGAGTTGGAAATTTACCAATAGCTGCTTCAGCAGATAACATTACTGTGTCAGCTCCTTGAAAAATTGCTGTGGCTATATCATTAATTTCAGCTCTAGTAGCAGTATTATTTTCAATCATGCTTTCGAGCATCTGCGTAGCTACAATTACGGATTTTGAAAATTGTGAGCATTTTTTTATTAAACTTAATTGAACTTTTGGTACTTCACTGTGTCCAATATCTATTGCTAAGTCTCCACGTGCTATCATTATAGAGTCTGATGCTTTTATAATTTTAATTATATTTTTTAATGCGTGTTTATTCTCAATTTTAGAAATAATTCCCATGTCTTTTCTAATTAATTTTCTAGTTTCGAGAATGAGTTTCTCATTTTGAAGATAGGAAAGGGCTATCCAGTTACAACCAAGCTTTTTAGCAGTTTTAATATCTTTTTTATCTTTCAAAGTTAATTTGTTAAAAGCAATATCTAAATTTGGAATATGAACACTCTTGTTATTTTTCATATAACAATTTTGGCTTTTGCAGATGGTTTTAACTGCTAAATTTTTCTTGCTAATGACTACAAAAGTAAATTTTCCATCATCGATTAAAATTTTATTTCCTTTTTTTAATTTTTTAAGAATTTGCGGATAAGGAAAATATACTCTTGTATTATCACCTAATGATTTATTATTATCAAAAGTAAATTTTTGATTAAATTTAATTTTTTGATTGTCATTTTTTATTTTCCCAACTCGAAGTTTGACGCCCTGTAAATCAGCGATTAAAGATAATTTTTTTCTCGTAGATTTTTCAATTTTTCTAATTCTCGAGACAATTTTTTGGATTCCATTTGTATTATGACTAAAATTTACTCTAAACGCATCTACGCCAAGACCCACTAACTGTTTAAGTTTCGTTTCGCTGTAAATTGCTGGACCAAGAGTAGCGATAATTTTGGCTTTTTTTTCCATTAAGAGATTTTTATGTTATAACATCTCTTGCCTCAAAAAAAAGTATTTAAGAAAATTAAATGAGTAATAAAAGAATTGGAATTTTAACTAGCGGTGGAGATTGCGGGGGATTAAACGCAGCGATAAGATCCATATTTTATAGAGCTAAAAACAAGTATAATATGGATGTTTTTGGCATAAAAGATGGAACAGCAGGGTTAATGCAAAGACCTGTTTCTGCCATTCAATTGAGTCACAAAACATTTTCTGGATATTTATTAAGACAAGGCGGAACTTTTTTAGGTTCAACAAATAAAGGTAACCCTTTCAAATTTCCAACAAAAGACGGTATGATTATTGATAGATCAAAAGAAATTATCGAGGGTTATCATCAAATGAAATTAGATGGCTTAATCATAATCGGTGGAGATGGCAGCATGCAAATTCTAAAAAAACTTGCAAAAGAAGGTGAAATGAAAATAGTGGCAATACCAAAGACAATAGATAATGATGTAGGAGCTACTGAAAGCTCTATTGGCTTCCATACAGCAGTGGACGTTGCCACACAAGCATTAGACAATCTTCAATCAACAGCTGCTAGTCATAGAAGATCAATGATACTAGAAGTAATGGGCCGAGATGCAGGACATATCGCACTTAATGCAGGAATAGCGGGTGGAGCAGATGTAATTTTAATTCCTGAGATAAAATATTCAATTGATGGAATAATTAAAAAATTAAACTCAATGAAGAAGCATGACATTCAACATTCTTTGATTGTAGTAGCAGAGGCAGTCAAGAAAGAAGATGGAAGCACTGTATTACATAAATATATGGATGGCGAACAAAGACTTGGTGGTATCGGTGATTATATTTCTCAAGAATTAATGAAAAAAACAGATGTAGAATGTCGAGTAACTTCTCTAGGACATGTCCAACGAGGAGCTCCGCCAACCGCAAGTGATAGAATTTTAGCAAGCGCTTTCGGAGTTTATGCAGTAGATTTGCTTAATCAAAAAAAATTTGACCGAATGGTAGCTTGGAAAGACAGGAAAGTTGTGGATGTTCCTATAGATGAAGGAATAAGTACATATAAAAATGTTGAAAGAAAAGATTCTTTAGTTGAAACTGCATTATCACTTGATATTTATATTGGAGATAAAATTTAATGATTAATAAATCCACTGATAAATTAGCGAACAAATTAGTTAATGCTTTTTTAAAAAATAAAATTATTTCACCACTTCCAAAAAAATATACAAAAAAGATTTCTAATGCTCAAATATTTAGGAAATTATGTGAAAGTAAAATTAAAAAACCAATTATAGGATTTAAAGCAGCTGGAACAGGAATACCTGTTCTTAAAAAATTAAAAGAGAAGGAGCCTTTTTACGCATCAGTTTATAAACACAACGTTTTAAGTAATAAAAAAAGCGTTAAGATAAATAAATTCACAATGGGTATAGAGCTAGAAGTTTGTTATTTAATGAATAAAAATTTTTTTAAATTTAAAAAAAAAGTATCAAGAAATAATATAAAAAAATTTATAGATTATATTGCTCCATGTATTGAAATAGTGGGTTATAGACAAAAGAAAAAAGGTATAAAAAGTCTAGGTGATCTCTGCTCTGACTTTGGCGCGAACGTAAAATTTATAGTAGGTGCTAAAAAAAAATTTAAAAATCAAAACGTAAAAAATCTTAAAACGAAGATTTTTAATAAAAAAATAAATCAGTCAGTAAATGGTAATACAAATACTGTATACATAAACCCAATGAATTCATTATTATTTGTATTAAAAAAATTACAAAAAGATAAAATGAAACTTAAAAATAATTTTTACGTTTTTACAGGCTCTTCTGTTGGTGTAGTTCCAATTTTAAAAAAAGGAATCTACAAAGGTGTGATTGATAAACTTGGTTCTGTATCAACAAGAATTAGTTAGATAAAAAATATCCAGAAGCTAAAAGAATAGTTAAAATACTTACCATTTTAATATTTTTTAAAATTTTTTCTTTTTTTTCACCTGACACTTTTCTTTTAGATAGGAAGTAAATGTTAGATTGAGCTTTATTTCTAAACCTAGGCCTCATTGCGTTAGGAATTGATTTATTTTTTATTGGTTTAAATTTTTTTGGATTTATTTGAAGCACACTTCATATAACTCTATTTTTCTTATACGTTCAACTTATAGTTGGACAATCTGAGTGTTGCTTCCAGCTGCGACATTATTGCAAATGATAATCATTCTCATTATATTGTAAATGCAAATCATTATCAATCTAAAAAAATAAAGTTTGAAAATATGAAAAAAGTCACCCTAACATCAGTTTTTCTGATATTTGCGTTTGTTTCTTGTTTATTTGCTAATGAAGTAAATATTTTTAGCGTAAGACATTATGATTCTGATGTTCAATTATACGAAAAGTTCACAGCTAAAACAGGCATTAAAGTAAACGTAATATCTGGAAAATCTGGTGCTTTAGAGAAAAGAATAATAGAGGAAGGCGCAGAAAGTAAAGCTGACCTTTATATAACTGCCGATGCTGGCAGATTAGGTGCTTTTGATGCTAAAGGAATGCTTCAAGGCGGGTTAAACACAGATGTAATAAAATCTGCGGTACCGAGTAATTTTAGAACTTCTAAATGGACAGGTATAGCTAAAAGAGCACGTATTGTTTATTTCGCACCGGAGAGAGTTTCAGGAGCAGAATTAGCAGGTTTAACTTATGAAAGTTTAGCTGATCCTAAATGGAAAGGCAGAATTGTTATAAGAGCATCTAACAATATCTACAATCAGTCATTAGTAGCTTCTCTAATAAAAAATAATGGTAAAGCAGCTACATCAGAATGGGCAAAAGGTATGGTGTCTAACATGGCAAGAGCTCCAAAAGGAAATGATAGAGCTCAAATACTTGCAGTAGCAGCAGGAGAAGCTGATATAGCAGTAGCTAATACTTACTATTTAGCACTTATGTTATCAGGTAAAAAAGGACCTGAGCAACAAGCAGCAGCTAAAAAAGTTAAACCTTTCTTTCCAAATCAAGATGGCAGAGGAACTCACATGAACATTAGTGGTGCAGGACTTGTTAAAGGAGCACCAAATAAAGCTAGTGCGATAAAATTAGTAGAATTTTTACTAAGTGAAGAAGCACAAAACCACATAGTAAATAATACTTTTGAGTATCCAATGATTGCAGGTGTTTCACCGCATCCACTAGTAATTAATATGGGATTAGATTTTAAACAAGATTTAAAAACTAAAGTCGTTAATTACGGTAAGTTACAAGCCGGCGCTCTTGCAACAATGACAGGTGCAGGTTGGAAGTAAGACCTTAAGTTGTAAATTTAATTATGAGGCGAACATTAAAAAAAGATCTGAATTTGAACAGTTTTAAAACTGGATGTTCGCCTTGTAAGAATGAAGCTAAAAAGATGCAAAGAAAAATTGCAAACAGAGATCTTTCCGAAATGAAAATACAAGAGATAAAAAGTTTAGTTTCTACAATATTTAAAGAAAATAAGTAAATGACATTTTTACATTCAAGTCTTAAATCCTTTCAAATGATAAATAAAAAAACAAATTTTTGGTTTATTAGTTCATTTGCAGTATCTCTATTTGTTGCAATTCCAATATTAACTGTATTTTCAAGTTATTTTAGTTCAACAAGCGAGTATATGGAGCTTTTAAAAACAACATTTTTAAAAGACTATATCTTAAATTCTTCAGTGATATTAGTTGGAGTTTTATTTTTTACTTTTATTTTTGGAGTACTTTCAGCTTATTTTGTCTCGTTTTATAGTTTTTGGGGAGTAGATTTTTTTAAATGGGCATTAATATTATCATTTGCGGTTCCTGCTTATATTTATGCTTATTCATTAACTGCTTTTTTTGAAAATTACGGTTCTTTGTTCTCTTTTTTAACATGGATGGTTGTTGAATATAATTATAACAAACACATTCCAAAGTTTGATGGGATGTTTGGTGCAATTATCTCGATGTCTTTCTCTTTATTTGGATACGTTTATGTTCTAACAAGAGCTTCATTTTATCATCAATCTAACAATTTAATCGAAGTGAGTAAAAATTTAGGATTATCGGCAAAAGAGAGTTTTTTTAAAATTATACTACCTTCAGCAAGACCTGCAATTGTAGCTGGTTTATCTTTGGTCGCTATGGAGTGTTTATCTGATTTTGGAACAGTCTCTTTTTTTAGTGTTTCCACTTTAACTACTGGAATTTATAATTCTTGGTTGGCTTTTGATGATTTGAATACCGCCAATCAATTATCATTTATTCTTTTGATTATTATTTTATCTTTATTTTTGGTTGAAAATTATTCAAGAGGAGGTGCTAAATATCATCAAAATAGTAATGCTGGTTTTCGCAAAATACCAAAGATTGAATTAAAAGGAAAAAAATCAATTTACCCTATATTCTTTTGTTCATTTATTTTTTTATTAAGTTTCTTATTTCCATTAAGTCAAATGATATACTGGACAGCAAAATTTCCTAAATATTTTCAAGACACAAACATATTAGAATTAAATCTAAATACACTCTTATTAGTATTTTTAGCCAGCAGTATTTTAATTTGTTTAGCCTTTTTGATTAACTTTGGAAACAGAATATCAAAAAGCAAAATGTTAGATAATTTAAGCATGTTTTCAATTTCAGGTTATGCAATTCCTGGAGTAATTTTAGCTGTAGCATTTATTTCTTTCTTTTCTTGGTTCAGCGATATTCTTACTAATAACTTTGGTATAACTAGTATAAAAAGTATATTTATAGGTTCAATATTTGGATTAATAGCTGCGTATTTTATTAGATTCTATTCACTTGCATTTAATGGAATTAAATCGAGCTATCTTAAAATCAATCAATCTATAGATGATAGTTCATACTTACTAGGTTATTCGAAATTTAGAACTTTCAGAAAAATTCATTTTCCTAATTTGAAAAACAGTATTTATTTAATAGGTATTTTAATTGCCATTGAAATTATTAAAGAATTACCAATTACTTTGATACTGAGACCTTTTAACTTCGAAACTTTTGCAACAAAAGCTTATGCTTATGCATCGCAAGATTTACTAGAAGCAGCAGCTTTGCCTTCATTATTTCTTATATTCTGGTCGGCTATTTTAATATTTTTTACTTCTAAGCATATACTTTCTGAAAAATAATATTATATTCAATACATGTTGATTAACTTTCTTGAGATTAATAACGCAACTTTTGTTGCCAGCAAAAAAAATAAAGTTTTAGATTTTAACCTCACAATTAAAAATGAGGGTGATATTATTTGTTTATTAGGACCTTCTGGTATAGGAAAGACAACAATACTAAGATCAATCGCTGGATTGCAAAAGATACCTAAAGGTAAAATTTTTTTAAAAGGGAATCTTTTATCATCAGAGATTGACCATATCGAACCTGAAAAAAGAAATGTAGCTCTTTCATTTCAAGATAACAGTTTATTCCCTCACTACACAATTTTGGAAAATATTAATTTTGGTTCAAAAAGAAATAGAAACGCTAATTATAACTTTGAAGCAGGTGAATTAATTAAACTTCTTCATTTAGAGGGTTTGGCAGAAAAATACCCTCACCAAGTAAGCGCAGGTGAGGCGCAAAGAGTTTCATTGGCAAGATCGTTAATGTCAAAACCGGATTTACTATTACTTGATGAACCTTTTTCAAATGTTGATGAGAGTTTAAAGGTAGAGCTTCAACAAAATATAAAAAAGCTTTTAAAAGAAAAAAAAATCACAACGATCATAGTTACTCATGACTCCTACGAAGCATTTTATATGGCTGACTATTGTGGAATACTCTTAAGTCAAACCATGAAACAATTTGATACGCCATATAATATTTATCATTACCCAAACTCAATTGAAGTGGTTAATTTTTTAAATAGAGGTATACTTGTTGATGCTAAGGTTTTGGATGAAAGTAGTGTGGAACATAAATGTTTAGGAGTTATTAAGGGAAATTTTGTAAAAAAATACAAAAAAGGCACAGCAGTAAAACTTTTAGTGCAACCAGATGATCTAGAACACGATGATAAAAGTGATTTAAAATTAGAAATTATTGATAGAAAGTTTAGAGGAACAAATTTTATTTATACACTTAAAACTAAAAACGATGATTTAATACCTGTATTTGTTCACTCTCATCATATTCATCAACATGAGGTTGAAGAAAAATTTGGAGTTAAAACACCGATTTATATTGACCATCTAGTGTGTTTTTAAGTAAAAGATGTTATTCATGCGCCCTTAGCTCAGCTGGATAGAGCATCGGTTTTCTAAACCGAGGGTCGTAGGTTCGAATCCTTCAGGGCGCGCCATTTTATGATTGATAATCAAATATCATCCTATGAAATTAGTGAAATAAAAGGTGTTATCACCTTTAAAAATAAAAATACAACAATAGGTTTTATTCGCTATAACGATAAAGCAGAAGTAGAATATATTTTTGTTAATCCCGCTTTTAGAAAAAAAGGTCTAGCTAAAAAACTTTTAAAATTAACAAAAGAGAGAATTGGAAAAAAATTAATACCACAAAAACCAATAAGTCCTTTAGGAAAGAAATTGTTTAATATAACTTAGTATAATTATGGTTAAAAATATTTTAATTACAGGAGGCGCCGGATACATAGGCTCTCATGTTGCTGAGATTTTATTAAAAAAAAATAAAAAAGTATTCTTGATAGACAATCTATCAACGGGACATCGTAAATTAATAAACAAAAAAGCAAAATTTTTTAATCTAGATATAAATAACAAAAAAAAAATCGCAGAATTAATAAAAAAATATAAAATTGACTCATTAATTCATCTAGCAGCTAATTTAATTATTGCAGAAGGTCAAAGAAAACCGAAAAAGTATTACAAAAATAATGTTTTAGGAACCAAAAAATTACTTGAAGCTTGTAAAAATACTACTGTTAAGAATATTATTTTTTCCTCTACAGCAGCTATTTATAAAGAGGGTCAGTATAAAGTATCAGAACGATCTTTAATTAAACCTAAAAGTATCTATGGTCAAACTAAAATAAAAGCTGAAAAACTAATAAAAAATTTTGCTCAAATAAACAAAATAAACTATGGAATATTAAGATATTTCAATATAGCAGGCTCAAGTCCATCAGGAAAAATAGGTTTAATAAATAAAAATAGTGACCATCTATTTAAAAATTTTTCAATGGAGATAATGAAAAAAAAACCAAGATTAAAAATTTATGGAGTAAATTATAATACTAAAGATGGTTCGTGTATTAGAGATTTTATACACGTTTCTGATATAGCAGAAATTCATTATTTGGTTCTAGAAAAAATAAATAAATTGAATGTTTCGAAAATATTTAATTGTGGGTACAATAAAGGATCTTCTGTATTGGAGGTTGCCAAAGAATTTAAACGTCAATTACCGAAAAAAGTTGAAATTGTTTTCACTAAAAGAAGAAAAAATGATTTAATAAAAATAATTGCGTCTAATAATAAATTAAATAAATTCATTAAGTGGAAACCAAAATTTAATAATTTAGAAAAAATTGTAAAAAGTTGTATAGCTTGGGAAAAAAAAATAAAATAAAATGTTGCAAATGAATTTACAAGATTCATTTCTAGAATATTGTAAGAAAAACAAGTTTGAAATAAATAATCAACAAACTGAAGTAATTAATTTACTAGATAAGTTTTTAAATCAAAAAGAAACATTTTTTACTAGAATTTTTAAGAAAAATAAAAAATTATGTTTTTACCTTAATGGCGAAGTAGGTGTGGGCAAAACAATGATACTTAATTTTGTTTATGATAGATTGGAGATTAAAAAGTATAGACAACATTTTAATGAGTTTATGATTAATTTTCATAACTTTAGACATAAAGATAATAAAAAATCGATAGGCGCCTTTGTAAAAGAACTTAAAAAAAATTATGATTTAATTTATTTAGATGAGCTTCAAGTTACAAATATTGTTGATGCGATGATATTAGGTAAATTATTTGAAATAATTTTTGAAGAAAATATTAAAATAATAATTACAACAAATACAAAACTTTATGATCTTTATAAAGACGGATTACAAAGAGATCAATTTCTACCATTTATTTCAATAATAGAAAATTTTTCTATCCAAAAAGAACTGAAAATTAAAAATGATTATCGGACTAAAAATAATGAAAAACTTCAAGAAATTTTCTTTCCATTAAATGAGAAAACTAATTTTAGGATCAGCCAAAGATTTCGTGAATTAACCAGAAACAAAAATAAAGAGAAAAAAGTAATTATAACTAAAGGAAGGAATTTTGAAATTGAAAATTTTTATTCTGGAGTAGCAAAATTCAAATTTAAAGATTTATGTGATAAAAATTTAGGAGCAGAAGATTTTATTAATATTGCTAATATTTGTAAGCACATGATTATAGAAGATATTCCAGTATTTAATAATGAAAATTCTAACCAACAATTACGATTTATTACTTTAATTGATATTGTTTATGAAAAAAAAATTAGATTAACTTTATCACTTGAAGAAAGTTTAAATAACTTAGGTTCATCAAATAAACATTCTGAGACTTTTAAACGTACATTGAGCAGGCTGTTCGAATTGACAAAAAGTCCTTAATTTTTAGTAGTATTTTAATACATGTTGAAGTTCTTCTGTAAGGTGATCTATATTTAGTGTCTGCTTAAAATTGTAATTCGAACCAAATAGGATAATAATCAACCCGTTTTGAAACAACGTTTCAAAAATATTGTTAACAATAATAAAACTAAAGAGGATTATAATAATATGATCAAATCAATCAAAACTTGGATTTTAGTTGGATTTGCATCTTTGCTTTTAGTCGCTTGCGGCCAAGGCGGAGGTGGAGCTGGTTCAAAAAAATCTAAAACTTTAGAAAATACTAAGAAAGCTGGTTTTGTGAAATGTGGTGTTTCACAAGGTCTACCTGGTTTCTCAAATGCTGATGCATCAGGAAATTGGTCTGGTATTGACGTAGATGTATGTAGAGCTGTTGCTGCTGCTGTTTTAGGCGATGCAGACAAAGTTAAGTACACTCCGTTGAGTGCTAAAGAAAGATTTACGGCATTAACATCAGGTGAAATCGATGTACTTGCACGTAACACTACTTGGACATTATCAAGAGACGCTGACATTGGTTTAACTTTTGTTGGTGTAAACTTTTACGATGGTCAAGGTTTCATGGTGAGAAAAAATTCTGGAATTAATTCTGTGAATGATTTCAAAAACGGTATTTCTGCTTGTACAAACACAGGTACAACTACCGAGCTTAACATGAGAGACTTCTTTAATTCTAAAAACATAAGTTATGAGCCAATTGCGTTTGAAAAAGCAGACGAAGTTGTACAGGCTTATGATGCAGGAAGATGTGATACTTACACTACTGATAAATCTGGTTTAGCGGCACAAAGAACTAAAATGTCAAATCCAGATGAGCACAAAGTATTACCTGAAACGATTTCTAAAGAACCATTAGGTCCTGTTGTAAGACAAGGGGATGCTGTATGGGAAGATATCGTAAGATGGTCTCTAAATACTATGATCGAAGCAGAAGAGTATGGTGTTAATTCATCAAACGCTTCTAGCCTAAAAGATTCTGAGAACCCAGCTATTAAGAGATTAGTAGGTTCTGAAGGTGAATTAGGCGCTGCTTTTGGTCTAGATAATGACTGGAGCTTAAGAATTATCGAGCAAGTTGGTAACTATGGTGAAAGCTATAAAAAACACATAGCTGATACTGGAATTTTACCTAATAGAGGTCCTAATCAATTATGGACTAAAGGTGGAATTCTTTACGTACCACCAGCAAGATAATTGCTAATAAAATTAAAAAGGGCTGGATTTATCTGGCCCTTTTTTTTACTCTCAAAATAATGATTTTTAAAAAATTCAATATTGAAAACAAAAAAGCAAGAGATTTAATCCCTCAAGCAATAACTGTTTTAGCTTTACTCTCTGTAATTATTTATTTTGCAACTAATGCTCAAATTAACATGGGCAACAGAGGAATATCATTTGGTTTTGGTTTTTTAAATCAAGAAGCATCATTTGATATTACATTTTCAATGATCGAGTATGATGGCTCACACTCGTATGGGAGAGCATTTTTAGTAGGCTTATTAAATACAATTTTAGTCTCAGTAATAGGAATATTTTTTGCAACAATTATTGGAGTAGTAGTAGGAGTATCTAGATTATCAGATAACTATTTAATAGCTAAAGTAGCAGAGTGGTACGTAGAAATTTTTAGAAACATTCCTTTAATTTTGCAAATATTTTTCTGGTACTTTGCAGCATTAAGAGCATTACCTCTGCCTGAAAATGGAATTAGTTTTTATGATATTTCATTTTTAACAATTAAAGGTTGGTATGTCCCAAAATTTATATGGACAAATTTTAATATTTTTCTTTTATCAGTAATAGCAGCGTTTATAGCAATTTATTTTATAAATTCTTATGCAACTAAACAGAGAGAGCAATTTGGAAAACAATTACCTACAACAACTATTTCTTTAGCAACATTAACTTTACTACCTTTAATTACATTTCTTTTCCTTGGAGTATCTCTAACTTTTGAATACCCTGTACTAAAACAACTTTCTCCAACAGTCTTTACGTATGCGGGTGGTGTTAGTATTATTCCAGAATTAATTGCATTAGCTTTAGCTTTATCAATGTACACTGCAACATTCATTGCTGAAAATGTAAGAGCAGGAATTTTGGGCGTTGGTAAGGGTCAAAAAGAAGCTGCAGCAAGTATAGGATTAAATAAAAATCAAATTTTAAAACTTGTAGTGATGCCACAAGCATTGAGAATAATTATTCCACCAACTACAAATCAATATTTAAATCTAACGAAAAATTCTTCATTAGCTGCCGCTATTGCTTATCCAGATATAGTATTAGTTTTTGCGGGAACTGCTTTAATGCAAACGGGTAGGGCGATTGAAATAATTTCTATCACTATGCTTACTTATTTAACCTTAAGTATTTCAATTTCAATATTTATGAATTGGTACAATAAAAAAATGGCTATCAAGGAAAAATAATGAATTTAATTGCAAAACCCTCAAAAGATAACATCAAAACCTATGTTCCTATAGGCTTGTCTCTTGTCTCTTTAAGTATTTTAGATGTATTTGCTTACGCATTCTTTAATTTTAATTTAATGGGTTTTTTGCCCTCACAATTAAGCTATTTTCTACCGTTGATATTAGGCTTTATTGGATTTTATCTTATTAGAATTGAATTTAGCGGTGTTCGTTCTTTAGATGTTTTAAATAAAAATATAAATTCTAATAATTTTAATGCTTTATTAACACTTTTTACAATTTTTATTATTATAAAATCCATTCCTCCAATGTTGGACTGGTTTATTTTAGATGCAAATTTTGTAGGAAATTCAAAAGATGATTGCACAGGTGATGGTGCTTGCTGGGTTTTTATAAAAGTTTGGTTCAACAGATTTATGTATGGACTTTATCCTGACGCAGAGCAATGGAGAATAAATACAGCTTTTTTAATCTTATTTGCAGTTGTCGGAGTTTCATTTTTCGTAGCTGAAAAACTTAAAAAATACTTTATTTTATTCCTGGTATTTGTTTTCCCATTCTTAGGAATTAAACTTATTTCAGGTGGAAGTTTTGGGCTAGAGTACGTTGAAAGTGCAGCTTGGGGAGGTCTTTCATTAACTTTCATTATATCTGCTTTTGCAATTCTTTTCTGTTTTCCCATCGGTGTAATTTTAGCATTAGGAAGAAGATCATCTTTGCCAGCAATAAAATATATTTCTATAGGTTTTATAGAGCTTTGGAGAGGGGTTCCATTAATTACAGTATTATTTATGTCAGCTGTAATGTTTCCAATGTTTTTACCTGATGGAACTTTCATTGATAAATTAATAAGAGTGCTAATAGCTATTACATTGTTTGAAGCTGCTTATATGGCGGAGGTTGTTAGAGGAGGATTGCAAGCTTTACCTAAAGGTCAATATGAAGCTGCTAAGTCTTTAGGAATGGGCTATTGGAGAATGAATGCACTCATCATATTGCCCCAAGCGCTTAAATTAGTGATACCTGGAATAGCTAACACTCTTTTAGCTCTCGTTAAAGATACTCCATTAATTTTCGTTGTAGGGTTGATGGAATTAGCAGGTATGATAGGTTTAGCAAAAACTAATCCTAAATGGCTTGGAATGGCGATGGAAGGCTATGTTTTTGCAGGTTTAGTTTTCTGGATAATATGTTATGCAATGAGTAGGTATAGTCAAAATTTAGAGAAAAAATTAAGTACAGAAAGATAATAATGTCAAAAATAATTGAACTAAAAAATGTAAATAAATGGTTTGATAAGTTCCAAGTTCTCAAAGATATAGATCTAGAAGTAGCTCCTCAGGAAAAAATTGTAATATGTGGACCGTCTGGGTCGGGAAAGTCAACTTTAATAAGATGTATTAATAGATTAGAAGAGCACCAAGAAGGAAATATTATTGTAGATGGAACAGAACTTTCTGAGAGTACAAAAAATATTGAACAGATTAGAGCTGAGGTTGGAATGGTGTTTCAGCAGTTTAACTTATTCCCTCACTTATCTATTTTAGATAATTGTTCTTTAGCTCCTGTATGGGTAAAAAAACTTCCAAAAAAACAAGCCGAAGAAATTGCAATGAATAATTTAAAAAGAGTACAAATAGATGATCAAGCTTTTAAATTCCCTGGACAACTTTCTGGTGGTCAACAACAACGTGCAGCGATTGCGAGAGCATTATGCATGGAACCTAAAATTATGTTATTTGATGAACCAACTTCAGCATTAGACCCAGAAATGATTAAAGAAGTATTAGATGTAATGGTAGATTTAGCAAAAGGTGGAATGACTATGATAGTTGTAACACACGAAATGGGTTTTGCTAAAGAAGTCGCTGATTATATGATTTTCATGGATGAGGGTAAAATTGTAGAAAGAGCCAGAACAAAAGATTTTTTTGAAAACCCAAAATCTGAAAGAACAAAACTTTTCTTAAGTCAAATTTTATAACCACTCAGGTATAGGCAAATTCTTAGTTTTTAAAAATTGTTTATTAAAAATTTTACTTGCATATCTTTTTCCGTGATCGCAAAGAATTGTAACAATTGTTTTTCCTGGACCCATTTTTTTTGCAAGTTTTATCGCTCCTGCTATGTTTATTCCAGAAGAACCTCCTAAAACAATTTTTTGATTTTTTATTAAATCATAAACTAAATTTAAAGCTTCCGAGTCATCGGTTCGAAAAGCATCATCAATTAAAGCTTTATCAAAATTCTTAGTTATTCTACCATTACCAATACCTTCGGTTATTGAGCTACCAGAACTTTCAAGTTTATTTTTTTTAATATGAGAATAGAGAGATGAACCCATCGGATCTGAAAGAGCAATTTTAATATTTTTATTTTTATTTTTTAGTCCAATAGAAACACCAGCTAAAGTTCCACCTGTGCCAACTGCGCACGTAAAACCATCTACTGAACCAGCAGTCTGATTCCAAATTTCTTCTGCCGTAGTTTGAATATGAGATTCTGTATTTGAAATATTATCGAATTGATTTGCCCAATAAACGCCATTTGATGTAGTTTTGTTCAATTCTTCAGCAATTAGTTTTGATTGTTTAATATAATTTTTTGGGTTTAAATATGGTACGGCATCTACTTCTATAAGTTCGGCTCCCAATTTTTTTAAAGTTTGTTTTTTTTCAATCGATTGCGTATTCGGAATAACAATTTTAAGTTTTAAATCATATTCTTTACAGACTACGGCAAGACCTATACCAGTATTTCCTGCGGTCCCTTCAACAATTGTTCCACCTTTAGAGATCAATTTTCTTTTTATCGCATCTTGGACGATAAATAATGCCGCACGATCTTTTACAGACTCACCAGGATTAAAATATTCTGCTTTACCATAAATATTACAGCCGGTTAACTCTGAGGCTTGTTTTAATCTTATTAATGGTGTATTTCCAATTTGAGATATGACTGTGTTAGTGTCCATATCATTAAATATATGAAAAAATTTATACTTTCAATTACTATATTTTTATTGTTTAGTTTTCAAACTTTTAGTCATGTGGGTCATTATTCAAAGTATAATTATTTAGAGTATGAATTGTTTAGAAATAATAAATCTATTGGGTATCACAAATTTATTTTTAATAGAAAAGGCGATAATCTTTCAATAAATAGCGAAGTAAGTTTTAAAATAAAAAAACTAGGAGTTGAATTATATAATTATTACGCAAAAAGTACGGAAAATTATGAAAATAACATTTTTAAGAGCTATTCATCAAAAACAAAACAAAACAAAAAAGATAGATATGTAAATATAAAACTAGATGATGATAACAAAACTCTTAATATTGACGGATCTTCTTATAAAGGAAAGTCTGATAAAGAATACATTGTTGGCACATGGTGGAACCATGAAATAATTAAAGCTAAAGCCCAGATAAGTGGAATTTCTGGAAGGATAATAGAACAAACAGTTACATTTATCGGCAAAGAAGAAATTATAATTGGAGATAAAACTTATAAAACACTACATTTTAACTTTAAATCTTCAGATGAAACACTTCCTGATAGTAAAAAATTAAACACAGATATTTGGTATGAGGAAGACACATTTTTATGGGTAAAAGCTGCTTTTGATAAAACTGGTTATTGGGAATACAGGATTAAAAAAGTAAATTAATTAAATTTAGGTTCAATTTTTAAAAGATTAGTCAACACAAAAAATGATTATTTTATTGTATTTTTAAGTAAAAAATATTTTGTTTTGGGTATTGATTAAGTCTTGAATTTAAGGTTTTATAATTGAAAAATGGGAGTTCAGATGGAAGAAAATTTCAATATTCATTTAGGAAAGAAATTAAGAATGAGAAGACTTTCTTTAGGTCTTACTCAAACTAAAGTAGCTCAAGCAATAAATGTTACTTTTCAGCAAATTCAAAAATATGAAAAAGGCACAAATGGTGTAAGTTCAAATAGGCTGATGCAATTATCACAGTTTTTAAAAGTTCCAATTATTTATTTTTTTGAGGATTATAAAGAATTTAAAGATATTATGCCTGGTGAGGAGACTAATGATGATTTAAATTATTCTTTTTTAACAAGAACATTTTCATCACTTTCAAAAATTCAAAAAGAAAAAATTTTACAAATTTTGAACAATACTTCAAAACTTGAAAAAGTTGGTTAATTGGCTCCTCGGGCAGGACTCGAACCTGCGACCAATTGATTAACAGTCAACTGCTCTACCAACTGAGCTACCGAGGAATAAATCGCAACATACTTTTTTTACTGAAATAACACAACTTAAATTTTTGGAGGCCACGCCCAGAATCGAACTGGGATAAAAGGATTTGCAATCCTCTGCGTAACCATTCCGCCACGTGGCCTTTTATTCATATTAGTAATTTATTAAATCATTTAATTATTTTAATAAAGAAAAATCTAACTATTGAGGGTTGTAGCTTAGAAGATATAAAGTAAATTAAGTAAAGATCAAAAAAAATGGAATTTAAGAAATATAACCACCTTAAAGAAGAAAAGATAATCTCTGATTATTGGATTAAAAATAAATGCTTTAAACCCAAAAAAACCAAACTTAATAAAAAATTTTCAGTGGTAATTCCTCCACCGAATGTTACTGGCAGGCTTCATATGGGTCATGCATTAAATAATAGTCTGCAAGATGTTCTTGTACGATTTAAAAGAATGAAAGGTTTTGAAACTTTATGGCAGCCGGGTACAGATCATGCAGGAATTGCAACTCAAGCTGTCGTCGAAAAAAATCTTGAAAAAGAGAATATTGATAAAAATAAACTTGGTAGGGACAACTTTATAAAACGAATTTGGAAATGGAAAGATGAGTCAGGTGGCATAATTTTGGATCAATTAAAAAAATTAGGTTGCTCATGTGATTGGTCAAGAACTAGATTTACCATGGATAAAGATTTATCAAAGGCTGTAATTAAAGTCTTTGTAGAACTTTATAATAACAATTTAATTTATAAAGATAAAAAATTAGTTAATTGGGACACAAAATTACAAACTGCTATTTCTGATTTAGAGGTAATACAAAAAGATGTTCATTCTAATTTGTATTATATCAATTACCCAATTGAAAGTTCTTCGGATAAAATAACAATCGCTACCACAAGACCCGAGACAATGATGGGGGATACCGCTATTGCAGTTAATCCTCAAGACGATAGATACAAATCTTTGATTGGGAAAAATGTTTTAATACCTCTAGTTAATAGAAAAGTTAAAATAATAGCAGATCATTACGCTGATCCTGATCAAGGTTCCGGAGCAGTAAAAATTACACCAGCTCATGATTTTAATGATTATGATGTAGGAAAAAGAAATAAACTTGAAATAATAAATGTTTTGGAAAAAAATGGATCAATAAATAAAAATGGAATTAAAGAATTTGTTGGATTAGATCGTTTTGAAGCTAGAAAATTATTATTAAAGAAACTAAAAGAAAATGGATATTTAGTAAAAATAGAGAATATAAAAAATAAAGTTCCTTATGGAGATAGATCTAACTCAATTATTGAACCATTACTTACAGAACAGTGGTTTGTTGATGCAAAAAAATTATCTCAAAAACCTATTAAAATTGTAAAAAAAAATAAAACTACTTTTTATCCTAAAACATGGACAAAAACTTTTTTTCAATGGATGAAAAATATTGAACCATGGTGTATTTCCCGTCAAATTTGGTGGGGTCATAGAATTCCAGTTTGGTATGATGATAATAAAAATATTTTTGTAGCAGAAAATGAAAAAGAAGCATTAAGATTAGCTAAAAAAAAAAATAATAAAGCAACCAAATTAAAGCAAGAAACTGATGTTCTTGATACATGGTTTTCATCAGCTTTATGGCCATTTGCTACATTAGGTTGGCCAAAAAAAACAAAAGAACTCTCAAAATTTTATCCTACTTCTGTTTTAGTCACAGGTTTTGATATCATTTTTTTCTGGGTAGCAAGAATGCTAATGATGGGTAGTTTTTTTAAAAATAAAACACCTTTTAATAAAGTTTATGTGCACGCTCTTGTTCGAGATGAAAAAGGGCAAAAAATGTCTAAATCAAAAGGCAATGTAATTGATCCATTAGAGTTAATTAATGAATATGGAGCAGATAGTTTAAGGTTTACCTTAATCTCCATGGCTTCACCAGGTAGAGATGTAAAGTTAGCAAAAGATAGAGTAGTAGGTAATAGAAACTTTATTACAAAAATATGGAGTGCTAATAATTTTCTTAAATTAAATAATTGTAAATATGATAAAAAAATAAATATTAATTCTATAAAATTACCAATTAATCAGTGGATTTATAATGAGTTTGTATCAACACAAAATCTAGTTTCTAAAAGTCTAGAAATTTTTAGGTTTGATGAAGCTGCAAAGCATATTTATCAATTTGTTTGGCATTCTTATTGTGACTGGTACTTAGAATTTTTAAAGCCAATTTTTAACTCAAAAAATATATATGAGTTAAAAGAGGCGAGATTATTTTCATCATTTATGATGGCAAATATTCTAAAATTACTTCATCCATTTATTCCTTTTTTTACAGAAACGGTATGGGCAAATAACAATTTTAAAAGAATATTAAAAACAAATTTAATATTATCAGAATGGCCGGAATTCAAGAAAAACAATGAATTCAAAACAAATTGTTCAAATATAAATGATTTGATAGAATTTATTTCGAATATTAGATCCTCAAAATCAGAGTTAAAAATTACACCTAAATTATATTGTGATATTCATTTTTTAGAGAAGTCTTCAAAATTAAGTAAAATTATTAAAAATAATTTAATGTTTGCTAAACATGTAGGCAGAATAAGAAATATTTCAAAATCAAAAAAAAATGATAAAAATACTATCGAAATTTTATCCCAAAATGAAAAAATTTCTTTAAGTTTTAATGAAGATATAGATTTAGTTTCACAAAAAATAAGAATTTCTCAAAAAATTGAAAATTTATTTAAACAAATTACTACTATAGAAAACAAGCTTAAAAATAAAGCTTATTTAAAAAATGCACCAAAAGAAATAGTTCAAAATGATAAAAAATTATTAAAAGAATTAACTATTGAAGATAGTAAATTAAGAAGTATTGTGTCTAGTATAAATTAAAATGTCTAAATTTAATAAAAAGAAATTGCCTAGTCGCCACACCTCGTTAGGACCAGACAGAGCTCCACACAGATCATTTTATTATGCAATGGGAGAAACAGAACAAGATGTTGGCAAACCTTTCGTAGGTGTTGTCTCAACTTGGAATGAAGCTGCACCATGCAATACAGCTTTAATGAGGCAGGCCCAATCAGTAAAAAAAGGGGTAAAAGATGGTGGGGGAACACCTCGCGAATTTTGCACAATCACTGTTACTGATGGTATAGCCATGGGTCATGAGGGTATGAAATCCTCTTTAATTTCCAGAGAGATAATAGCTGATTCTGCTGAACTTACAGTCAGAGGGCATTGTTATGACGCTTTAGTTGGTATTGCTGGATGTGATAAATCTTTACCAGGGTTGATGATGTCAATGTTAAGACTAAATGTGCCAAGTGTTTTTATTTACGGTGGATCTATTTTACCTGGGAAATTTAGGGGTAAGGATGTAACAGTTGTAGATGTATTTGAGGCTGTAGGCAAACATTCGTCGGGGGTGATGTCATCTGCTGAGTTAAGAGAATTAGAATTAGTAGCTTGCCCAAGTGCAGGAGCTTGCGGGGGACAATTTACAGCCAATACTATGGCTTGTGTGTCGGAAGCAATCGGTCTTGCATTACCTTATTCGGCTGGAACACCAGCACCTTACGAAGAAAGAGATAAGTATGCTTTTGAAAGTGGTCAAACAGTAATGAATTTGTTAGAAAAAAATATTAAACCACGTGACATTGTTACAAAAAAAGCACTGGAGAATGCTGCTACAATCGTTGCAGCTACAGGTGGATCGACTAATGCAGCTTTACATCTTCCAGCTTTAGCTAATGAGGTAGGAATAAAGTTTGATCTTATGGATGTTGCAAAAATATTTAAAAAAACTCCTTACCTTGCTGACTTAAAACCTGGTGGAAAATATGTAGCAAAAGATATGTGGGAAGCAGGTGGTGTACCAATGTTATTAAAGACTTTATATGATGGAGGATATATCCACGGTGAGTGTATAACAGTCACAGGCAAATCTATGAAGGAAAATTTAAAAAACATTAAGTTTAATAACAGTCAGAAAGTTTTAAGAGAATATAATAACCCGCTTTCTCCAGATGGTGGCGTTGTAGGACTAAAAGGTAATTTAGCTCCAGAAGGTGCAATCGTAAAAATTGCCGGTTTAAAAAAATTACAATTTACAGGTAAAGCTAGATGTTTTGATAATGAGGAAGAAGCTATGAAAGCAGTTCAAACAAAAAGATACAAAGATGGTGATGTAATAATAATTAGATATGAAGGACCAAAAGGCGGTCCGGGCATGAGAGAAATGCTTTCAACCACTGGCGCTATTTATGGACAAGGAAAAGGAGAAAAGGTTGCTTTAATAACAGATGGAAGGTTTTCAGGAGCCACTAGAGGTTTCTGCGTTGGTCACGTTGGTCCAGAAGCTGCAATTGGTGGTCCGATTGCACTCCTTAAAAATGGTGATGTAATAGATATAGATGCAAAAAAAGGTTCAATTAATGTTAGACTTACTAGCGCACAATTAAAAGCTAGAAGAAAAAAATGGAAAGAAAAAAAATCAAGTTTTGGATCTGGAACAATTTGGAAATATGCTCAAACAGTAGGACCTGCATATCTCGGTGCTCCAACACACCCGGGTAAGAAAAAAGAAGTTAAAGAATATTCAAAAATTTAATGAAAATACGTCCAGTAATTTTATGTGGCGGTTCTGGTACAAGACTTTGGTCTGACCAAATAAATCATCAACCTAAGCAGTTTATTGATTTTGGAAATTGGACGTTATTTGGAAAAACTTTAGAGAGGATAAAAAATTCAATATTTGATTATCCAATAATAAGCACTAATAAAAAATATATTAGTGAAATTAAAAAACATTTAAGATTAAAAGGTTTTAAGAAATATAAAATTATTCTTGAACCAGCAAAAAGAAATACTGCTCCTGCTATACTCAGTTCAGCATTAATAAAAGAAATACCTGAGAACCAACCCTTAATTTTTTTAACATCAGATCATTTAATCGAGAAAATAAACCTGTTTAATAAATTTATTAAACAGCACCAAAAATATTTGACAGATAAAAATATCTTTATATTTGGTATAAAACCTTCAAACCCTTCATCTGAGTTTGGTTATTTTTTGTCAAAGCGGGTAAATAATAAATACAAGGTTACAAAATTTATTGAAAAACCAAATTTACAAAAAGCGAAAAAAATTATAAAAAAAAAAGCTTATTGGAATTCAGGAATGTTTTTTCTAACAAAAAAATCAATAATTAATAATTTCAAAAAGCACCAAAGCAGAAATTTTATTCACTGTTTAAACTCTGTAAATAAATCAAAATTTAAAAATAATATTTACCATCTTAATAAAAATGACTTTTTAAAGTGTAAGACAATTTCTTTTGATTTCGCAATTTTGGAAAAATCAAGAGATATAAATGCTATAAAATTAAATATCCCTTGGTCTGATTTAGGTAGCTGGAAAGAAATTTGTAAAGTCTATGATAAATTAAAGTCTAAATATCAAAAAAAGAAAAATATTTTTTACAGACCTTGGGGTAAGTATACAAATTTATATAATGGTAAAAATTTTTTAATAAAGGAACTTTACGTTAAACCTAAAGGAGTTTTAAGTCTTCAAAAACATTTTCATCGTTCTGAACATTGGGTTGTAACTCAGGGAACTCCAAAAATTACTTTAAATAAAAAAATATTTATTTTAAAACCTAATGAAACTATTTTTATTCCTGTAAAATCTATACATAGAATTGAAAATCCTTATAAAAAACCAGTTAAGATCATTGAAGCCCAGCTAGGTTCGATTTTAAAAGAAACTGATATAGTTAGATACAAAGATATATACGGTAGGGTTAAATAATTTCTAGTTCAATCGGTGTGTGATCAGATGGTTTTTCTTTAGATCTTGGTTTTTTATTTATATTAATTGATTTAATATTTTCAATTAAACTATTTGAAAGTAAAAAATGGTCAATTCTCATACCATAATTTTTTTGCCACGAGCCAGCAAAGTAGTCCCAAAAGGTATACTCTTGTTTAGTTTTATTCTTAAAACGATACACATCTTTAAAACCTAAATTAATAAGTTCTCTATATTTCTTTCTTATTTCTAATCTACCTAAAGCATCATTCTCATATCTTTTAAAGTCGTGCACATCCATTTCTTCAGGAATGATGTTAAAATCACCAGCAATAATAATATTTGAATTTTTCTGAATTTTTTTTTTTATTTTTGTTATAAATTTTTTTAACCAACTTTTTTTATATTCATACTTTTCTGTATCAACGGGATTTCCATTAGGAACATATATATTTATTAGATCTACCTTCTTTTTATTTAATTTCAAATTTGCAGTGATTATTCGTGATTGATTAAGATCATCTTTAATGAAATTATTATCAGCGTTATCTAATTCAACTTTTGAAATAATAGCTACTCCATTGTAACTCTTTTGACCGAATACATATGATGTGTAACCTAAATTTTTAAACTCGTTGTTTGGAAAATTTTCATTTTGTGTTTTAATTTCTTGCAGCAAGAGCACATCAGGAGCAGAGTCTTTAATATAATTTTTAATATTTTCTATTCTTGCTCTAACAGAGTTAACGTTCCAAGAAATAATCTTCATTAAACAGAAAAAGAAAGCCCACAGCCACATGAAGCAGTAGCTTTAGGATTATCAATCACGAATGATTCTCCAATCATCTCTTTTTTAAAATCAACTACGGATCCAGAAATTATATCAAGGGAGGATTTATCGATAATTGTTTTTCCAAATAGTATATCATCTTTATTCATTTTTGAGTCGAAACCAAAATTATATTTAAAGCCGGAGCATCCACCACCTTGAACAGTGATTCTGAAATATTTTTTCTCATTACCTCTAGTAATCAAATTTATTTGATTTAAGGCATGATTAGTGAAATTTAATTTCTTTTCCATAAACGATACATATTTAGTATATAATCTATGTAGTAAGCATGCAAAAAAAATCAATTGTAAAATTATCAAAATTTGCCGTTCCCTTAGTTTCTAAAGGGAGATTTTTTAAGGAAAAAAAAACTGATTTAAGGAATGATTTTCAACGTGATAGGGATAGAATAATACATTCTACTGCATTTAGAAGATTGAAGCATAAAACCCAAGTTTTTGTAAATACATCTGGTGACCACTTCAGAACAAGAATCACACACTCTCTTGAAGTATCTCAAATAGCTAGGACACTTTCTAAATATTTTAATTTAAACGAAGATTTGTCTGAAACTTTAAGCTTGGCACATGATTTAGGCCATACTCCATTTGGTCATGCAGGAGAGGAGGCCCTTAATGATTGTATGAAAAATTACGGCGGATTTGATCACAACATTCAAACTTTGAGAATTATAACAATTTTAGAAAATAGATACTATGATTTTAAAGGTCTCAATCTTTCAATTGAAACATTAGATGGCTTAATCAAACACAATGGACCGGTTAAAGATTTGACTAAATTTAATAGAATTTTAGGAAATAATTTTTTTAAAAAAAAAATTAATTTTTCCTCTAATACATCCCTAGAAGCCCAAATTGCTTCAATATCAGATGATATAGCTTACAATAGCCATGATCTTGAAGATGGATTAAAATCAAATTTATTTGATTTAAATCATTTAACAAATATACCAGTATTGAATAAAATCGTATCAAAACATAAAAAAAAATTGAAAATATATTCCATTGATTTAGTTATCAGACAAATAATAAGAGAAATTATTAACAAAATGGTAAGCGATGTAATTAGTACAACTAAAAAAAATATGAGTCTAAATAAGATAAAAGATTTAAATGATATTTATCGAACAAAAAATCAATTAGTTAGATTTTCTCAAAACATGCAAAAGTTTGATAAAGAAATTAAAAATTTTTTAAAACAAAAAATGTATTTTCATAAAAGCGTTAATTTTAATACTAATTATGGAAGAAAAGTAATAACAAGACTGTTCTTGCAAATAAAAAAAAATCCAAGAAAATATATTAATATGAAAAAATACAGTAATTCAAATATAGAGCGAATTATTTGTGATTATATTGCTGGTATGACTGATAGATTTGCAATAAATCTATATAATCAAATAAAATGAATATTTTTGAGCACCATTTATCCGAGATAAAAAAAATAATTTTGTCCGAAAAAGATGCTCTTAACTTAGGAAGTATTGATGATCTAAAAGGAGTTAATTTAGAAATACCTCCAGAGCAATTTAATTTTGATTTATCATGCAACGTTGCAATGGTTCTTGGGAAAAAAAATAAGATAAATCCAAATACTTTAGCGCTTAAATTAAAAGATATTTTTTCAAACAAAATAAAAAATTTTTCAAAAGTCGATATCGCAGGCCCAGGTTTTTTAAATATCAAATTATCTAAATCCGCATTGTTAAATAATATAAATGCAATTTTAAATAATAAAGTTTATGGCTCTTCAAATAATAATGAAACATATAATATTGAATTTGTTTCTGCTAACCCTACCGGCCCAATGCACGTAGGTCATTGTAGAGGGGCAATTTATGGGGATGTTCTAGCTAATTTATTATCTTTTAATGGAAACAAAGTTACCAAAGAATATTATATAAATGATTATGGTGGTCAAATCAAAAATTTTGTTGAGTCAGTTTATTTCAGAATATTAGAAATTAAATACAAAAAAGAATTTCCAAAAAATAAAGATTTATATCCAGGCCTTTACATAAAAGACATTGCTGAAAAAATAATAAAAGTTAATACAAAATTAGAATTCAAAGATTTTGAGGAAAATTTTGATTTTTTAAAAAAAGAATCTTTAAAACTGTCCATGGAATTAATAAAAAAAGATTTAAAATTTCTGGGAATTTTCCACGATAATTTTTTTTCAGAAACAGATATAGTAAATAAAGATTTAGTCAATAAAGCAGTAAAAATACTTAAAGATAAAAACTTTGTAGAAGAAGGTTTTCTTCAACCGCCTAAAGGTGAGTCCAATACAGATTGGAAAAAAATCAAAAGATTAATTTTTAAATCTACTTTATTCGGAGATGATATGGATAGAGCACTTCAAAAAAATGATGGTTCGTGGACGTATTTTGCAAATGATGTCGCTTATCATATGGATAAAGTAAATAGAAATTACGGAAATTTGGTTAATATACTCGGAGCCGACCACACTGGTTATATAAAACGAATTACAGCTGCAGTTTCAGCTTTATCTGAAAACAAAACTAAACTTAATTGTAAAGTATGCCAATTAGTAAAACTTTATAAAAATGGAAAACCATTTAAAATGTCAAAAAGAGCTGGAGAATTTATCTCAGCTCAAGATCTTTTGAATGAAGTAGAAAAAGATCAAATAAGATTTATGATGCTTACTAGAAGCAATGATGTTGAATTGGATTTTGATTTTGAGAAAGTTAAAGAAAGAACAAAAGACAACCCAGTATTCTATGTTCAATATGCTTATGCAAGAGTTAATTCTCTCTTAAGAACATTAAATTTAAAATTATTTGATAAGATAAATTTAAATACAACTAATATTAATTTCAATTCGATGGAAGAGAAAATTATTAGAAAAATCTTTGAATGGCCTAAAGTAATAGAATCTGCATCAAGAAAATTTGATTTACATAAAATACCTTTTTATTTATATGAACTATCAACTTTATTTCATGCATATTGGAGCAAAGGCAACGAAGATAAAAAATTTAAGTTTATAGAAAATGATCAAATTAAAAGAGAGGAAATTTTAGTTATTATCAATCTAGTAGCGGTAGTTATTCAAAATGGAATGCGTATTCTTGGTGTATCGTTACCAACTAAAATGTAATGAAAAAGTTAATTAAAATTTTAATTTTTATATTAATTTTAATTTTTTTTTTCACGACATATAAATATTACTCCTCAAGCAAAAATATTGAGTCAAAAAAATATAATAGAAATAATATAGATGAAATTATAAATAATAAGATTTCAAATTTACCACTATTAAAAAACGATACTAATAATGTTATCGAGTTCAATGATGGTTTTTCAAATAAATTAAAAAACGATAAACCAAGAAGTTTTTGGAATCTATTAAAATCTAAATGAAACAAAAAGCCATAATAGTTAGCATCAAAGGAACTAAATTAAGTCATAGAGAAAAATTACTTTTATCAAAAGAGAGCCCCTGGGGGTTAATTTTATTTAAAAGAAATATACGGACATTTAATCAATTGACAAAGTTGATAAATGAAATAAAAAAACTTACTAGAAATCGACTATTTCCTGTTTTAATAGACGAAGAAGGCAGTACTGTTTCTAGGTTAAAAGATATTATAAATCATAAAATTGATGCAAACCTATTTGGAAATTTGTACAAACTAAATTCAAAAACTGCCAAAAAATTATATAAAAATTATATTATATCTTTATGTAAAAATTTAAGAAGAATTGGAATTAATATAAATACTATTCCTGTGCTTGATGTTCTTAGAAACAATACAAATAAGATCATTGGAAAAAGAAGTTTCTCAGAAAAAAAAGAAATTGTAAGGGAACTTGGGAAAGTTGCGATTAAAGAGTGTCATTCTCAAAAAATTATTGCTGTAATTAAACATATTCCTGGTCATGGATGTTCTATAACGGATAGTCATTTGAAAACCCCAAAAGTAAATTTAGATAAAAAAATTCTAAATAGAATTGATTTTTATCCATTTAAATCATCACCCGCAAAACTAGCGATGACAGCTCATATAGTTTATAAAAAGATTGATCCAAAAAATGTTGCTACATTTTCAAAAATAATTATTAAAAAAATTATCAGACAAAAAATAGGGTTTAATGGAATTATAATGTCCGATGATATTTCTATGAAGGCATTAAAATATAATTTAATAGATAATGCTAAAAAATCCTTAGCGGCAGGTTGTAATTTAGTTTTGTATTGTGGTGGTAACATTGAGGACAACTTCAAATTGATCAAATCAGTACCTTATATAGATAAATTTACCTCAAAAAAAACTTCAGAAATTTATAATATTTTAAGGTAAAATTATTAATGGAATCAAATAACACAAATCAAATATCAATTGATATCCCCAATTATAGTGGGCCCCTCGAAGTTTTGTTAGATTTAGCAAAATCTCAAAAAGTAGATTTAGCCGAAATTTCCATAACCAAATTGGCAGACCAATTTTTAGAATTTATCAAAAATGCAGAAAAATTAAATTTAGAATCAGCATCCGAATATTTGCTTATGGCCACTTGGTTAGCCTATCTTAAATCTAAATTACTACTTCCGGAAGTTGAAGAGGATGATTTCAAAGCATTAGAAGTAGCTGAAAGACTTAAATTACAACTTAAAAAATTAGAGTTAATAAGAATTTTATCAAACCAGATGTTACAAAAAAAAAGGTTGGGAGTTCACATTTTCACAAGAGGCATGAAAGGCGGCATTAGATCTATTAATACACCTGTATATGATGTTTCTTTATATGATTTACTAAAAGCATATGCAAGTATTCAAATGCAAAGAACTTTTTTAAATATAAGCATTCCAAAATTACCTGTTTTAACTACAGAGGAAGGTATAAAATTAATTAAGAATAATTTTGATAAAATAAAAAATTGGAAAAATATATTAGAATTAATCCCAAATTTTTATCTTAAAAACAAAATGAAAAAAACTGGAATTGCTGGTATATTTGCCGCAAGTTTAGAGCTATCAAAAGAAGGCCTTATAAAAGTAAATCAAAAAAAAATGTTTGATGAAATAATGGTAAAAAAATCATAAAATGGTAAATAAAAAAAAAAGTAATATTTTAAAGTTTCCCGCTCCTCCATCAAAATTAGAAAGGCAAATTGAAGCAATTTTATTCGCTGCATCGGAACCACTTGACATAGAAACAATTGAAAAAAGAGTTCAAATAACTTCAAATATAAAAAAAATTTTACTAAATATTCAAGTTAACTATAAAAATCGAGGAATTAATTTAGTTTGTATTAAAGATAAATGGTCATTTAGAACTGCTGAAGATTTATCAAAATTAATGTCTCTACAAAAATCAACACAAAAAAAATTGTCTAGAGCAACAGTCGAGACGTTGGCAATTATTGTCTATCATCAACCAGTTACTAGATCAGAAATTGAAGAAATTAGAGGCGTCACTTTTGCATCAAACACTTTAGAAATCTTACTCGAATTAGACTGGGTAAGACCTGCAGGTAGAAAAGATGTTCCTGGTAAACCCATTCAGTATGCTACTACGGACAATTTTTTAAATCATTTCAATATTCAAAAATTGTCAGATTTACCAACTATAGATGAGTTAGGATCAGCAGGTTTAATCGATACCTCAAGTATAGATAAGTCGATTTTTGGTACAGGTAAATTTTTTAAAGAGCAAACTACTAATGTAAAACAAAACAATATCTATGATGAAATTGATGAAGCTATAAAAAAAGCTCCAAAGGAAGAAAAATAAACGTATTTATTTCATTGAAAATTTCGTATATAAAATCTTTATGGGAAATATAGGTTGGACAGGTATAATAATAATTGCAATTTTAATTGTAATTCTGTTTGGAAAAGGAAAGATTTCAAGCATAATGGGAGACCTTGCAAAAGGCATTAAAAGTTTTAAAAAAGGTATGTCAGATGAAAATCAATCTGATAACAATAACTCCAATAACAAATCAGACAACACTAATTCTGAGAATAAATAACCTTTTATGCCTCAAATTGGATGGTTAGAGATTTTAGCAATAGTTATTATTGCAATATTAGTTCTCGGCCCAAAAGAATTCCCGATTGCTTTAAAAAAAATAGGATCTTACTTTGGTAAATTAAAAAACACCCTTAGTAGTTTTCAAAGAGAAATAAATTCAGCTACAGATGATATTAATATTGAAAAAGATATTAATAAACTTAATGAAGTAAAAAAAGATAACAAAAAAAACAATGAGTGATAATAATTCTTTTACAAGTCACTTTGTTGAATTACGTTCAAGACTGATAAAGTCGATTGTTTTTATTTTTTTTATATTTGTTTTATCTTATACATTTGCTGAACACATTTATACTTTTCTAGTAAATCCATATGCAGAAGCTGTAAAAAATGATCCTACATCAAGAAGATTAATTTTTACTGCTCTTCACGAGACTTTTATAACTTATTTAAAAGTTGCTTTTTTTGCAGCGATTTTTTTAGGTAGTCCAGTTTTGTTAATACAAATATATAAATTTATAGCCCCTGGTTTATATAAAAATGAGAAGAGAGCTTTATTGCCTTATTTAATTTCAACACCAATTCTTTTTTTGATAGGTGGAATGCTTGTTTATTATTTAGTTATGCCATTAGCCATTAAGTTTTTTTTATCATTTGAAACAATGGGTTCTAACACCAGCTTGCCCATTCAATTAGAAGCTAAAGTCAATGAATACCTTTCTTTAATTATGAGATTAATTTTTGCATTTGGAATAAGTTTTCAGTTACCAATACTATTGAATTTATTAGCGAGAATTGGAGTTGTAAATTCTCAATATCTTAAAAACACAAGAAGGTATGTTATTGTAATTATTTTTACATTAGCAGCTATATTAACACCACCAGACCCGATCACCCAAGTTGGTCTAGCAATACCACTATTATTACTTTATGAGTTATCTATTATAACAGTCCGATTCACTGAAAACAAAAATAAAAAAGAAGAATTGTAATGCATGATTTAAAAGAATTAAGAAAAAATTTAGATAATCTTAAAAAAAAATTTGAGGAACGAAATATAGATTTCGATGTGAATGATTTTAATAAAAAAGATTCATTAAATAGAGATTTAATAAGTAAAAAAGAAAAACTAGAGCAAGAAAAAAAATTACTATCAAAATCAAAAGAAAAATCTAATTTCGAAAAATCAAAGAAAATATCTATAGAAATTTCTGATTTAATAAAAAAACAAATTAAGAGTCAAATTGAATTAGATCAAATTATATTTAATCTTCCCAATTTACATCATGCCGATGTACCTATCGGAAAAGATGAAAAATCTAATCAATTAATAAAAAAAGAGGGTGAAATTAAAAAATTTTCATTCAAAGTTAAGTCACATATTGAACTTGGATCGAAAAATGGAAATATTGATTTTGAGTCTTCAATAAAATTATCTGGTTCAAGATTTGTAGTTCTTAAAGATAATTATGCAATGCTTGAAAGAGCTCTTATTAACTTTATGTTAGACACTCATGTAAGTAATTTTCATTATACAGAGATTTCACCTCCTTTAATTGTTAATGAAGATGTAATGTTTGGTACAGGACAACTTCCTAAATTTGAAGCTGATCAATTTGAAATTAAATTTGATAATTCTGATCAGAGAAAATTTTTAATTCCTACTTCAGAAGTGGTTTTAACTAACTTAGTAAGAAAATCAATTATTGAAAAAAATTCATTACCCCAACGATTTGTAGCTTCAACACCGTGCTTTAGAAAAGAAGCAGGCAGTTATGGTAAAGACACGAAAGGAATGATAAGACAACATCAGTTTTATAAAGTCGAACTTGTAAGCATAATCGAACCAAATAAATGTTTAGAAGAATTAGAACGGATGTTAAGCTGTGCTGAGAGCATTTTAAAAAAATTAGAAATTCCTTATCAAGTTGTATTACTTTCTTCTGGGGATATGGGCTTTAGTGCTGAAAAAACTTATGATATTGAAGCCTGGATCCCGTCTGAAAATAAATATAGAGAAATATCTAGTTGCTCATCTTGTGGTTCGTTTCAGGCCAGAAGGATGGGAGCTAAATACAAATCAGAAAATGGAAACAAGTTTGTAGGAACTCTTAATGGATCTGGGTTAGCCGTCGGAAGACTGATGATAGCTCTACTCGAAAACAATCAAAATAAAGATGGTTCGATTAATATCCCAAATGTATTAAAAAAATACATGAATAATCTAGAAAAAATTTGATTATAATTTACTTGTTAATCTAAAGTTTTTCATATATTTGTTCTTTCATGAGCGGACAGGGAATAGCGCAGTTTATACCACTAATATTAATTTTTATAATTTTTTATTTCTTTTTAATCAGACCTCAGCAAAAAAGAGTTAAAGATCATAAAGCTATGGTTGAGTCTTTAAAAAGAGGTGATGAAGTTATTACATCTGGCGGAATTATAGGTATTGTTGAAAAAGTAATGGAAGATGATCGTATCGAAGTTACTATTGGTGAAAATACAAAAGTTCAAATAATTAGATCTACAATAACAAGTTTGCTTAATAAAGAAGAAGTTAAAAAATAATTCTTTTTCGTGTTAAATTTTTCTAAAATAAACGTTTTTATCATTTACTTTTTACTTATATTTATTGCTTTATTCTCTTTTTTAAACTTTCAAAATGAGAATGATCAACTAATAAATAAAAAAATTAATTTAGGTTTAGATCTTCAAGGCGGTTCTTATTTATTATTAGAAATAAATTCAGATAGTTTGGTTAAAGAAAAAATCCAATCTAAAGTGATACCTATAAAAAAACTACTTAAAGATAATGAGATAAATTATAATAATTTCAAGATTAATGACAACAGTTTATCTTTATCCATTGATAATATTGAAAAGTTTGACTTATTATTTAATTCTAAAAAAGATAACTTTATAAACCCTTATATAGATAATTATAGATCTCATGAATTGGATTATAAAAAAATAGATGATAACAAAATTGAAATATCTTTTTCAAAATTTGGATTATTAACTATAAATAATTCGGCTCTTAAACAATCTATTGAAATAGTAAGACGTAGAATTGATGATGTAGGTACGAAAGAACCTACAATACTTCAAAGAGGCGAAAAAAGGATACTTGTAGAATTACCAGGATTAAAAGATCCTGAAAGAATAAAAGCCTTACTGGGTAAAACGGCCCAACTAAAATTTAGACTTGTATCAGATAATAATGAATTTGGAACAGACGAATTAATTTCTGAAGATGGAGAAAAACTAAATATTAGTAAAAGAATAATCATGAGTGGAGAAAACTTAATTGATGCACAACCCAGTATTCAAAACCAAAATAATGAGCCAACAGTTTCTTTTACTTTAGATAGATTAGGTGCACAAAAATTTGGAAGAGCAACTACTGATAATGTTGGAAAACGATTGGCTATAGTTTTAGACGGCGAGATTGTAAGTGCTCCAAATATTAATGAGCCGATTACCTCTGGTAATGGAATGATTTCAGGAAATTTTACTTTTCAAGAAGCTACAGATTTAGCATTGTTACTTAGATCTGGAGCCCTTCCTACGCCATTAATTGTAGTGGAAGAAAGAACAGTGGGGCCAGATTTAGGAGAAGATTCAATTAAATCTGGAATAACTTCATTAATAGTTGGTTTTATTTTAGTGATTTTATTTATGCTGTATAAATATAAATTATTTGGACTTATTGCTAATACAGCTCTTATAGCAAATTTATTAATGTTAATAGGTGTGCTCACAATTTTAGAGGCAACTCTTACACTTCCTGGTATTGCTGGTATTATTTTAACTGTAGGAATGGCTGTAGATGCTAATGTTCTAATCTTTGAGAGAATTAGAGAGGAACTGAAAACGGAAAAATCAATTATTCATGCTTTTGACTCTGGATACTCTAGAGCTAAAATAACAGTTCTAGACGCTAATATAACCACTTTAATTGCTGCCATTATTTTATTTGCATTTGGCTCAGGCCCGGTAAAAGGCTTTGCTATTACTTTAGGAATTGGAATTATAACAACATTATTTACAGCATACTTTTTAGCAAGACACCTGACTTCATTAGTAGTTTTAAATACAAAAAATAAAGAGATTAAAATTTAATGACAAATTATAATTTTTCATCAAAATTTAAACACGCTAATATTATTTCAATATCTTTATTTTTTATAAGTATTATTTTAATTACATTTAAAGGACTTAATTATGGAATTGACTTTAAGGGTGGCACACTTATTGAATTGAGATCAAATAATACTGAAGCCTCTACAATAAGAGATGTTCTTAAAAATATGGATTTAGGAGACGTTAATGTTAAAAAATTTGGCAAGGATGGAGACTTCTTAATAAAAGTTGAAGAAAAAGGAGATAACAATAAATTAATTCCAGAAATAAAAAAAAATCTATCAGACAGTTTAAATTCTGACGTAAATTTTAGGCGGGTAGAAAATGTAGGCCCAAAGGTGAGCGCAGAACTATTACAATCTGGTATTATTGCTATCTCATTATCCTTAGCAGCAATGCTTTTTTATATTTGGGTAAGATTTGAATGGCAATTTAGTATAGGTTCAATCATTGCATTGTTTCACGACGTTATAATAACACTTGGTATTTTCTCACTTTTATCTTTAGAAATAAATCTCTCAATTATTGCTGCAGTTTTAACTATCGTTGGTTATTCAATGAATGATACAGTTGTAATATATGACAGGATAAGAGAAAACCTAGGAAAATTTCATAAATTAGATATTAGTGATATTGCAAATTTATCAATCAATGAAACTTTGACTCGTACAATAATCACATCTGTTACTACTTTATTAGCATTGTTTTCAATATTTATTTTAGGTGGTGAAATTTTGAGAGGGTTTTCTTTTGCTATGATTTTAGGTGTTCTGATAGGTACATATTCTTCTATATTTGTAGCCTCACCAATTTTAAAATATTTCAAAGTAAGTTACAAAACAATAGAAAAAGAAGAAGAAAAAATAGTTCCTTAAAAACTAATAAAGATTCTGAGCAGCTACCATTGATAATAACATTGGCAAAGATAAAAGTGTATTAGTTCTTGAAAATAACATTGCAGTTTTAGCAGAAGCAGCCTTAACTTCTGGAGTGACTTCAACCATCCCAAGTGCTTTCTTCTGATTAGGCCAGATTACAAACCAGACATTATAGGCCATTATTAAACCTAACCACATACCTATACCTATTGCAGTATTTTTACCTCCAGATCCATCTAGACCCAAAATCATTGCGCTATGAACATAACCATTTATCCATGCTAAAATTAATCCAGATAAAACCGTTATAGCAGCTGCCCATCTAAAATAAAACAGTGCTGCTGGAGCAATTACTTTACCTATTGCTGGTTTTTGTTCGTCAGGAATTTTAGGCATATTTGGAATTTGAACAAAATTAAAATACCACAGTAAGCCTATCCACATTATTGCAACAACAACGTGAATAAATCTAAACAACCAGCTCCAAAATATTGTATCAAAAGCAAATCCATCACCAAAAAAATGTAGACCTAAAAATAATAATATTGCTATCCCTAAAGACAGGTGAATGGTTTTAGATAGTGATTGTAAAATGTTTGTCATGATTCCTTTATATCATAATTTTCAATTTCAGGCAGTTTTTTTCATAGGATCCTCTCCCATAATTTCTTTGATAAACTTGCCTGTATAGCTTTCTTTGACTGTGGAAACTTTTTCAGGCGGACCTTCTGCAATAATTTTTCCTCCATTTACACCTCCCTCAGGACCCATATCAATAATATGATCAGCTGTTTTTATTACATCTAGATTGTGTTCAATTACAACTACCGTATTTCCAGTATTTGCAAATGCTTGAAGAATTTCTAATAGTTTTTTTATATCGTGTGAATGTAATCCTGTTGTTGGTTCATCTAATATATATAAAGTTCTTCCAGTTGGTCTTTTTGATAACTCTTTTGCTAATTTAATTCTTTGAGCCTCTCCACCAGATAACGTTGTGGCTTGTTGACCTATTTTCATATAGCCAAGACCAACATGTTTTAGTGTAATTAATTTTGACCTTATGGATTGTATATTTTCAAAAAAATCACATCCTTCTTCAACAGTCATATCAAGAACGTCAGCAATATTCTTATTCTTAAATCTAATCTCTAATGTTTCTCTATTATATCTTGCTCCTTTACATGTATCACAAGGAATAAATACATCTGGTAAAAAATGCATTTCATAGGTTATAACTCCATCACCCTCACATGTTTCACATCTTCCACCTTTTACATTAAAAGAATACCTACCAACTTTGTATCCTCTTGCTTTTGACTCAGGTAAACCTGCAAACCATTCTCTTATAGGTCCAAAAGCACCAGTGTAAGTAGCAGGGTTAGATCTAGGCGTTCTTCCAATAGGAGATTGATCAATATCTATTATTTTATCTATTAATTCAGTTCCTTTAAACCCAGTGAAAGCTTTCGGAACTTTACGACTTTTATTTTTGTTTAATATTAAATTAAATGCATTATATAAAGTATGCAAAATCAATGTTGACTTCCCACTACCTGAAACACCTGTAACACAAGTAAAAGTTCCAACTGGTATTTTTAAATTTACCTTTTTTAAATTGTTCCCACTCGCACCACTAATTTCTATAAATCTTCCATTTTTTGCTGATCTTCTTTTTTTTGGAATCGGTATAAATTTTTTTCCTGATAAATAATCTCCAGTAATACTTTTTGAATTAGCAATAATTTCCTTAACAGTCCCGTCAGCAACAATTTGTCCACCATTTAAACCAGCTTCAGGACCAATATCGATTATATGATCTGAATTTTCCATTGTTTCTATATCATGCTCCACGACAATTACTGTATTACCAAGATCTCTTAATTTTTTTAATGCTGTTATCAATTTTTTATTATCTCTTTGATGTAAACCAATTGAAGGTTCGTCCAACACATATAAAACACCTGTAAGACCTGAACCGATTTGAGATGCTAGTCTTATTCTTTGTGCTTCACCGCCTGATAATGTTCCAGACTCTCTAGATAAAGTTAAATAATTTAAACCAACATTTAAAAGAAAGTTTAATCTTTCGTTAATTTCTTTTAAAATATGTTGCGCAATTTTGTTTTCACGCTCAGTAAGTACATTTTGTAAATTTTTGAACCATTTTTGAGCATCATCAATTGATTTTTTAGTTACCTCACTAATATTTAATGAATTAATTTTTATGCAAAGTGCTTCATCCTTGAGTCTCATTCCTTTACATTTTTCGCAAGCTGTTTCACTTTGATATTGTGATATTTCTTCTCGTTTCCATTCACTATCAGTTTCTAAATAACGTCTTTCGAGGTTATTTATTACGCCTTCAAAAGATTTTTTTGTCGTGTATGCTTCGTAGCCATCATCATATGAAAATTTTATTTCTTCTTCATCAGAGCCGTATAAAATAACTTCTTGAACTTTTTTTGGAATTTTTCTCCATGAGTCAGTCATAGAAATTTTATAATGTTTTGCAATAGAAGCTAAAGTTTGTGCATAGTAAAGAGATACAGATTTAGCCCAAGGCTCAATAGCTCCATCTTGAAGACTTTTTTTTGGATCTGAAACAACTAAATTTGGGTCTACATTAAGGTTATGTCCAATTCCTTCACATTCCTCACATGCACCGTAAGGTGAATTAAATGAAAAAAGTCTTGGTTCAATTTCTTCAATAGTGAAACCACTTTCTGGACAAGAAAACTTTGAAGAAAAAGTTATAGTTTCACGTTTTCTAAATTTTTTAGGCAATGTTTCATTTTCGTACTCTACAACTAATAATCCATTAGAAAGATTTACAGCTGTTTCAACACTGTCTGCCAATCTATTCCCAAGGTTTGAATTAAGAATTACTCTATCTACAATTATTGAAATTTCATGTTTAAGTTTTTTATTTAAGTTTGGAAATTCATCAATATTAAGGTATTTTCCATCAACTTTTATCTTAGTAAACCCTCTTTTTTTATAGTTTAAAATTTCTTTTTTATATTCTCCTTTTCTACCTCGTACGATAGGGGCTAGAAGATAAATCGTACTATCTTTTGGTAATTTTTTTATCTTATCGACCATTTCGCTAATTGGTTGTGAAACTATTGGCTTGCCCGTAAATGGTGAATAAGGAATACCAACCCTCGCAAAAAGGACTCTCATATAATCGTAAATTTCAGTTACCGTTGCTACTGTTGACCTTGGGTTTTTAGAAGTATTTTTTTGCTCAATCGATATAGCAGGGCTCAAACCCTCTATTAAATCCACTTTAGGTTTTTTCATTTTGTCTAAAAATTGTCTCGCATAAGACGAAAGGCTTTCCACATACCTCCTTTGACCCTCAGCGTATATAGTATCAAATGCCAATGATGACTTTCCTGAACCTGAAAGGCCAGTTATAACAACTAATTTTTCCTTTGGAATTTCCAGAGAAACATTTTTTAAGTTGTGTTCTTTAGCACCTTTTACAACGATTTTTTTCAACATATTTTTTCCTTAAAATAACATACGCCTTATAATTATTGATTTATTATGATATAAATAATCACTTTTATAAATAAATAATCTAAATTTATTCAAAATTATTATGGCTGGAAGTTTAAATAAAGTACAATTAATAGGTCGTTTAGGCGCAGACCCAGAAATTAAGCAGATGGTTAACGGGAAAAGTGTTGCCAGACTTAGTATCGCTACAAGCCAAAGTTGGAAAGATAAATCAAGCGGTGAAAAAAAGGAAAAAACTGAGTGGCATAGAGTTGTAATTTTTAATGAAGGTTTAGTTAATGTAGTTCAGCAATATGTAAAAAAAGGTGCTAACGTATATGTTGAGGGGCAATTAAGCACGAGAAAATGGAAAGATGAATCAACCGGTCAAGACAAGTATTCAACTGAAATTGTTTTACAAGGATACAACTCAAGCTTGACAATGTTAGATAGCAGGGGCAATAATAATAGTAATGCTAATTTGGTTTCAGAAAACAAAAGTTCACTACCAAATGATAATTTAAGTCAAGATAGTAAAGACTTAGATGATGAAATTCCTTTTTAAAATTTCATGGAAAAAAATACTGTAGAGAAAAACAAATCATTTAAACCTATATTTGTTCAAGATGAAATGAGCTCATCGTACTTATCGTATGCAATGAGTGTTATTGTTAGTAGAGCTTTACCAGATGTAAGAGATGGATTAAAACCAGTTCATAGAAGAATTATTTATGCAATGTATAAAGGTGGATATGATTGGTCGAAACCTTTTAGAAAATCAGCTCGTATAGTAGGGGATGTTATTGGTAAATACCACCCTCATGGAGACCAATCTGTTTATGATGCGCTTGTAAGACTAGTTCAAGATTTCTCAATGAGCGTGCCTTTAATTACTGGGCAAGGAAATTTTGGTTCTATTGATGGCGATCCTCCAGCTGCTATGAGATATACGGAAACCAAATTAGGTAAAATTGCACAATATTTAACTGAGGATTTAGAAAAAAACACCGTTAATTACAGAAGTAATTATGATGAAACTGAAAAAGAACCAGAGGTTTTACCATCTCAGTATCCAAATATTTTAGTTAATGGTGCCGGCGGTATTGCAGTTGGAATGGCTACAAGTATTCCACCACATAACTTAGGTGAAATTATCAATGGAACTATAGCTTATATAAATAATAAAGATATTACTATATCTCAGCTAATGAAGCATGTGCCCGGTCCAGATTTTCCAACTGGAGGAATAATAATTGGTAAAGATATTATAAAACAAGGTTACAACAAAGGTAGAGGATCTTTTAAAATACGTGGTGAAATAGATGTTGAGGAAAAAAAAGGGGGCCGAGAAACATTAATCATTAAATCTATTCCCTACCAGGTTAATAAATCTATACTCATTGAAAAAATTGCTCAACTTGTTAGAGATAAAAAGATTGAGGGAATTAGAGACATAAGAGATGAGTCTAATAGAGAGGGAATTAGAGTTGTTATAGAACTAAGAAAAGGGATTGAGCCGGAAACTATTAGAAGGCTATTATACAAACTTACTAACATAGAGAGCTCATTTGGATTTAATACATTAGCAATAGTAAATAACAAACCAAAAATCTTAAACTTAAAAGAATTTATCTCAGAATTTTTAAAATTTAGAGAGGATACAGTAACAAAAAGAATAAAGTTTGATTTAAAAAAAGCAGAAGAGCGGGCACATATTTTGATTGGCTTAGCTACAGCAGTTGAAAATATTGATGAGATAATAAAGATTATAAAAAACTCAAAGAATACGGAAATAGCTAAAAAAAGTCTTTTATCCAAAAAATGGAAAGTTAAAAAAAGTATTAAGCTAATTACATTAATTGAAAAGAAAAAAACTCTGGTTAGTTATTCTCTATCTATTGATCAAGTTAATGCAATTCTAGAACTAAGATTACAAAAGTTAACAGCTTTTGGGATTGGTGAAATTGAAAATGAAATTAACAAGTTAGCTGAATTAATTAAAGAGTATAACAAAATTATTAACTCAAAAAAAGAACTTTATAAATTAATAACTAAAGAATTAGAAAATATCAAAGATAAATTTGCCTCGGCAAGAAAAACAAAAATTATTGATGCTGTATTAAATTATAATATAGAAGAAACTATTCAAAAAGAGTCTGTAGTAATTAGTATTACAAATCAGGGATATATTAAACGTAGTCCACTTAGCTCCTTGAAAGCTCAAAAGAGAGGTGGTAAAGGTAAAACCGGCATATCAACTAGAGAAGAAGATTTTGTAGTTCAGATTTTTACAGCAAATACTCACACACCAGTACTATTTTTTTCAACACAAGGACTAGTCTATAAAATAAAAGCTCATAAAATCCCTGAAGGGACAGCTGCTTCAAAAGGCAAATCAATATTTAATATACTTCCACTGAAAAGTCATCACTCAATAAGCTCAATTATGCCCCTGCCTGAGGATGAGACAGAATGGAAAAATTTAATGATTGTCTTTGCCACTTCGAAAGGAAATGTAAGAAAAAATACTTTAGAAGATTTCATAAATATAAATAATAGTGGAAAAATTGCTATGAAGTTAGACCAAGATGATAAAATTATTGGAGTTAAAATATGCAGAGATGACCAAGATATCTTATTAAGCACTCAATTTGGTAAATGTATTAGATTTAAGTCCAAAAAATTAAGATTATTTAAAGGAAGGTCATCTAAAGGAATAAAAGGCATTCAATTAA
>Ga0213865_10000167_pt1 | contig 43252 bp, 60 predicted proteins | sample PICome_6_FD_160100 | JGI IMG/M metagenome (GOLD analysis project Ga0213865, IMG submission 160100) | Coastal seawater microbial communities near Pivers Island, North Carolina, United States - PICO282 | ecosystem: Environmental > Aquatic > Marine > Coastal | place: USA: North Carolina...
TTTGGGCCTGGTCCCTGGTAAAAGTTACCCGGTGTTACCCCGGAGGATCCCCGGTATTTACCCGGTTATATCCCCGGTGTTTACCCGGTAAAAAAAAGCCCCATATGCAGGATAAACATACGGGGCTAAATATAAGGAGTCTAGCTATGTAACTCCTAATACAACTTTAAAAAAACGATGTTGGAAATAGAAAAAAAACCAACAATCATCAACTACCTATATATTACAAAATCTACTGGGTATGTCTAGACCTCAGCTCGGATGAACTAAAGTTATGCTGCCTAGTGTTGTAATGGATCTTAATTCCTCTAAGTTCGCATAGATCTTTAGCAGTAAAATCTTTGTCTTTATATTCTTCGCCAATGATCCTTACATCTAATGGTAATACTACAAATATATCCCTTAGCTCCATTTCCCTGGAATATATAATAATGTCATCAACCCACTTTATTGCCTTTACCTGTATCTGTCTTTCAACTATGTTTTGTATTGGTTTGTTTTTTTCCGGGCGATCTATAGACGGATCTATTTGCAAAGCTACTGTTAAGTGATCACAAACAGTTTTAGCTTCTTCAAACATAGCAACATGCCCTGCATGTAAAAGATCAAACGCACCACATGTAATACCTTTAATCACTTACTATGTCTCTTTCATCTGCATAAACAACAACGCATCTACAATTAATAACATTTGCTGCACCCCCTCTAGGATCTCCAGGATGTTTCATTTTGGTGCCACCAACATCAAAGTCCTCATCCATGTTTCTTGTTTGCCCTTGTATTTCTGCATGGGCAGACCTGGTCCTGTTATCACTAACACTTACCCATTTCTTTTTCATTGTCATGTCTAATTGCTCTGATACTGCTTGGTAATATTGGTGGTTGGCATAACTTGCTGCATTATGTGTCTCTGTTCTTGCTATTAAGTTTGCCCTTGCATATATAGTAGGCCCCATTATGGTTTGCACACGGCTTGCTATTTGATCAAGTGTTAAACCTTCTGCCCTGCCGTTTTGTATGATCCGGTCAATTTGCGTAGCCAGTCGCATGCTTATGCCACTTAACACTAATTGCCTACTTGAAAAGTAATCAGCTACTAAAAGCTCAAAGTCTACAGATCTACCAAATACAACAGCTTCTTCTGCCTTTTCTTCTTTTTGCAACCTTTCTACATTACCGGATATTGTTGTTTCAAATATTTGCCTATAGATCCGTTGCAATGCAGGAATAAGCTCCTCATTTAACCTACCTGCAGACTCACCATTGGAATATGTTCCAAACTCCCTGTATAAGAATAGGGTGGTGTTAAGCCAACGCCTAAAAGCTGTAGTAACCTTTCGCAACACCATGCGTTGCAAAGCATTCTGCAGTCTTATTTGTTGGCGTAGGTATTTACCGGTGCTTATCCTGCCTTGCCTAAATCTGTTGTCCTGCTTTCTAGCAAGTTTCATTATTTACTGCTTTGTGGGTGTCCTTTAGGTAATAAATCAGTATCGTGTTTACCACTTCTAAACTTACCTGTTCTAAGCGTTCTTATAAAGTTATTAACACGGGCCATTGCCCATTGGTCTTCTGAACTAATGCCAGGGCGAACACTTGCAGGGTTGTTTCTAAAGGCCCCAACACCACGATTAAATACTTTACGCAATACAGCAAGCGTTGTTCTTTTTGCAGGATCCGTATATTTATCGTTATGTTCTTTTAACTTATTTTTAAGTGCAGTTGTTAGCCGATCATTTAGGGCTTTAGTTTCTTGATCATAAAAAGTGTTTTCAAACTCTAACTCATCATAGTATTTACTTTCTTCCCTTTCTATCTGATCCCTTTTCTTTTTGCTCCAAGACTTGCCGCTATCACCTCCCCACAAGGCGTGTGCTATCCTGCCGTTACTTGGATATCCTTTTTCGCCAGGGCTAAAGCCTTCTGCTTGTGCATCTACTGCATGCCTTGCAAAAAAGCTATACATACGCTTTACAGTGCTTATAGACATGTCTTTACCATTTATGATATCTCTGGCACGAGCAACACCCACTGCAGTTCCCCCCCTGCCAAACTCTTTACGCCAATCTAAACCTCTTTGTGCTTCGGTTTTCATACCACTTGTTGGTGTTAGATCTATATCACTTAACGCTTTTATAACTGGCTCATAATCATCTACATCAAAGCCCTCTTCTACAAGATCTTCAAACTCATCATATTCTTTAGCATCTTCCGGGCTATCAGTTGTTTCCGGTGCTACAGGCTCTTCTGCACCTATAGGGAACATGCTTGCACTTATATATAGATCATCAGCACCATCTAATGGTGTTAAACCCAGTCGTTCCCTAGCCTCGTTTCTTGTCATAATGCCATTTAATACAGCACTGTTTACATTTTCATATATACGCCTACGCCTTTCACTAAGGGCAGGTATATCCTCATAATCAAACTCCATGTGCAAGTTATCGTTATATAAAGGTATAAGCCACTCATTAAGATCAGATTCAATTTTCTTAGCTAAAGGTATAATAGTTTCTTCATATAAAGCTAACCTGGCTTCTGCTACATTGGCATATGTTTGTGCATCCGGCACACCTACAAGTTGGGATGGAACCCCAAAGCACAATGCGATATCTGTAGCTGACATGTGTTTTAAGGATCCAAAGTCCATATCTTTAGGGCTCAACCCCATCTCTTTCCAGTCAAAGTCACCCTCTAATAATAATGGGCGACCTGCATTACTGGCTCCGGTAAACCTATTATTTATGTCTGTTAATAATTGTTGTCTTTGGCTTTCTGTTAGGTTTACTTGCATGCCTGTATCATCTTTAGGCTTAAATACTACTGCACCACTAGGTCTGGCCCCATTGTCTAACAGGTTGATATTGTGTTTTGCCGCAAGGTTGTGCTGATCTATTTCAACTGCTGCAGCTCTTAGGGGAGAACAACCATAATAGTCATCCAATGGGTGCCATAACTTAACATGTTTAAGATCAGATACACCAGTTTCCGGATCTACATCGTATTCAGCAACTATCTTGCCGTTTACTTTATATTGATATTTATCCGGCACTGATTTACCACTGCCCTTAATTTCTATTCTGTCTGGTCTTAATAAATATAGCTCCCTTGGTGGTCGTCTCTCCGGACCTACCTTTTGCACATAGCTATTACCACTTAGCAGTAGATAACCTACTAAGCTGTTTAAAAACTCTGAGTAACTTTGTAGTGGGTTTGGCTTTTTTAATAAATCTATAACTGGGTGTTGCTCTACTATGTCACCATTTTGGTTTAGGATCCTAAAAGGTATTGCTGACATACCCTTACTAATTTCATTTACACACCTGTAAACAATTGCATTTTTTAAATACCCCTCATTAGCAAGGTCTTGATATTTATAATCTTTTGTATGGTTGCCTACATTAAAGTAGCCCACCATGTTACCAAAGTTTTTTTCCTCTTTATCATCGGAGCCAAACATATTAATAATATTGTCAAATAACGCCATTAGCTAATCCTCCAAGTTGCTCTGCCACTACCTCGGCTTAGTTCAGTCAACCCCCATACCAATGCATCCAACCTGTCCGGGGACACATTAATATCACCTGTATAGGAACACATTTGCGTTTCAAGCTCTTCAAACATGCCAATGTGATGCACCCTAGCCTGTTCGTAAAGTGCTGCAACTGGCTCTGCCCGGATCAACTTGCCACGGGTAGCCCTAACAGCCCTATAAGGGATATTAGGATCAACCATCCTAATAAGCCTTTCTACCAGGTCGCCACCATTATTTACCTCGGCAACGATCCTGTCGGCTTCCCACTCATGGTAAGCCCTTACAGCTAGTTTACCCCAAGTATCGGCTTTATGCACTCCACTAATGTCCTCTAAGACATAAAACTCATTTTTATGATCTTTACCAACTACAATTATGCCTGTTTCATCACTATTAGCGTTTGCAGTAACTGCCGGATCAATAGCAACAACTATTTGCTGTAAAGGAACATCTGTATCTGTAGATAGCCTGGCATTTTCTATTAGATCTCTGCTCCATAATGCACCTTCAAAATCTTCTACTATTTCTGCATATAGTTCCTGGCGACCTAGGTTAGTTCCTTCATACCTTTCTTTTAACATAGCCAATGCACTTTCAGCCAGGTTGGCTTCGTTTTCAAATGTAGATCCAGTAGTCACTGCTACATCTTCCCTTTCCACCAGGTCCCTTATTATTTTTATAGGCTTAGGTGTGGTTGTAATTACGCATTGTGGGTTTTTACCTAAACGCAAACCAAACATTAATTGGTCAAAGGCTTCCGGGTAACGCCAACTGGCTAACTCATCGCACCATGCTCTATGAAATTGCGGTCCTCTAAGCCTTTCCGGCTCTTGTGCTGCATACCCAACTATTTTACTGCCGTTATGTAATCTTATTTCACTTATGGTAGAGCTGTAGCCTGCTTGTTTAGGATCCTTTATTAAACACTCCGGTGGTATTATTGTTAGTAGCCCAGACGGCCCACCAAAACAAACACGCCTTAAATCACCATGGGTAGGTGCAACCACTGCACATGTAACGCCAGGGTTTTTTAGTGCATATATTGCTATGTCTTGAGCACCTGTTCTAGTTTTACCCCAACCCCTACCTGCTAAGATCAACCAAATAAAATGGTCTTCAATAGGGCGTAGTTGTTTTATTCTAGCTTTTGATCCCCAATCAATGAACAGAGCCATCGCCATTTTGTTGGCGTTCTCTGACAACTTGGTCAATGAGTTCCATAGCTTCTTGGAATATTCCTTGCTCGCTTGTTGTTGCATTTATATCAATCCTATCCGTTGTTTCACCAAGGGCCATCTTTGCAAACTTTTGTATTTTTAAGCCTGCACTAGCCAGTTGGTCTAATTGTTGTGGACTAAAGTCCTCTATGTTTGCATTTTGTTGTGTCTTAATAGTTGTGCCTACTTTAGCCAACAACGCTTTTGCAATTTGTAATGACGCATTATCAAACTTTTTGTTTTCCTCTACAAATTCTTTAACCCTAACTTTGTCTAATTGTTCCAGGTATTTAGCCTGGAATTGTTCCTGTTGTTCCTTCCATTGTTCTCTTTGGGCTAATTTATACAGTGTATTTTGACTTAGCTTATTTTCTTTAGCTAACTCCTCTATGGTTGCAGTTACCCTAAACCCTTGTGGATCCTGCACTCCTTGCACATAAGCAAGCCTTAACTTTTCCTTTAATGCTTCTGTTATTTTTTTATATTTAGGTCTTTTACTAGCCATTTTCTGTAAGTTTTTGTAATTCTGCATAGGTTGGTTTGTCCTCATGGCTTACCAATACTGCTTCATTACCGGTGTAATTTTCATACCTGGTTATGATCAGATCAACAAACATTGGATCCAACTCCATTACCCTTGCAACTCTTTGTGTTTTTTCACATGCAAGTAATGTGCTACCACTACCACCAAATAAATCTAGCACCAGGTCCATGGTCTTGCTACTGTTTTCTATTGCTCTTTGTGCTAAAGCAACTGGCTTTTGTGTGCCGTGGTTATATTCTTGTAAGTTATCTCTTGCTATACGCCACATATCAAAGTCGCTTGTGTCACCTTTTTTAAACTTACTGTTTTCTATATATAGAATAAACTCACATTGTCTTCTATATGTCATGTAGCCAAGCCCTGGAACTTTCTTGTCCCATACAATTACTGCATTTACTTTTTTACCTGCCTTATATATTGCATCTAAGAATGGCTTCATAATTATTGGACTTACACATATATAAATGTTTGCGTCTTTTTTATGAAACGCCCATACATTTTGTATTAGGTTGCCTAGCTCTTCGCCTTCAAGATCATCGTTTAAGATCTTGCCATATTCTTTTTTAGCTACTGTTTGTGTTCTGCCACCACTAAAATCTAAACCATATGGTGGGTCCGTAAATATTAAGTCTGCTTGTTGCTCTTCCATTAATGTATTTACGCTGTCAAAGTCTGTTGAGTCACCACACATTAATCTATGTGGGCCTAGTTGCCATACATCACCTTCTTTAGCTACCCTTGCTTTTGGCTCTGGTAAATCATCTTCATCTGTTAATGGTGTTTCTACAAATTGATCTAAGTCCGGGTTAAGCCCAAGATCATTTAGCTCGTCTATTTCAAAGCCAGTTAATGTAAGATCAAAATCACTTTTAAGTAGATCTTGCATCTCCTCTGTTAGTAGCCCGTAATTCCATTGTGCATATTCAGCACTTTTGTTATCCATTATGCGATAGGCTTTTACCTGGTCCTCGCTAAGGTTATCTGCCACAACGCATGGAACTTTCTTTAAGCCAATTTCTTTTGCTGCCTTAAACCTTGTATGCCCTACTACTATTTCCATGTTTTTATCAAGCACCAAGGGCTGTTGAAAACCATACTCCTCTAAGGATCTTTTTACAGCTACAACTGCTTCTGCATTCACCCTGGGATTTTTTACATAAGGTTTAACTTGTTCTATAGGTAAGATTTGTATATCCATTTTGCAATCATATTCCAAATGCGACTAAAAGGAAAGAGTAGACAATTATTCCAAATTGCCTTAAATTAAAAAACTTACACATAGGAGAATAAAATGAATATTAATAATATTACTTTTACGATGGCCCAATATAAATACAAATGCTTTATGTATGATGTGTTTAACATGTCCAATGTTGAATACCCATGCAAAGGTAATAGCTTTATTGAGGGTAGTAACTGGATCTTAAAAGATCATAACAACAATCCACTAGCAATAGTAACTGCTAAAGGCAAAGTGCAGGTAATGTAAATGTCCTTTCAAGCAGTTGCATGGTGCAAAAAGCAATCGTGCAATCTGCCACTAACTAAATTAGTTTTAGTATGGTTGTGCGAGTATGCTGATGAGAACTATAGTTGTTATCCAAGCCAAAAACATTTAGCAGAACTTTGTGGGTGTTCTGATAGATCTGTTCGCAGGTCATTAAAGTGGCTTGAGGAAAATAACTTAATTACTGTTAAGCATGTTTTAGGAACATCTAACAGGTATTTTATATGTATGGACATGAGTGACCACACCCCTTCGGAAGTGGAAGTCCAAACCCCTAGGACAAAGAAGTCCGACAATAATAAAGATAATAAGAAAGATATATCAAAGGAGTTTGACGAGTGGTGGATGTTATATCCAAGAAAAGTTTCTAAATATAAGGCTTATGAATCTTATGCAAAAGCTCTTAAAGATCTTCCACACATGTTACATATAAATGTCTTATTAATTTGTGCAAAGGAGTGGAATGAAAACGACCTCAAGTTTGTTCCCCATGCTACAACTTTTCTGAATCAAAAAAGATACCTGGATTATGTTGTAAAAGAGGGTAAGGATTATAAGATCAAAAAATCAAAGAAAAAGAACAGCAAGAACTTTCTTGCAGGATAAGGAGAGAATATGTATCAAGTTGAAGATAACTTAAATAAGTTAGGCATTAGGATTAATAATTTTGCCCTTGGCAATCATAAAACCAAATGTCCGGAATGTCAGCCACATGCACACAACCCAAAGGATAACCCTTTAAGTGTAACTGTTGAGTCTGATCATGCCATTTACAACTGTCACCATTGTGGGTTTAGTGGTGGCGTTGGCGATGGATCTATAAAACCAAGCTATAAACCTAGCAAGCCTGTATATAAAAAACCGGAGCCAGTTAAATCTGAGCCAATGGATAAAGCATATGCATGGTTTAAAACTAGGGGCATTGGTAAGCCAACCATAGATGCTATGAAAATTAGTTATGAAAATAACCAAATAGCATTTCAATACTTTGACAGTAGTGGTGACCTTACCAACATAAAGTATAGGGGTGCCAATAAAACATTTAGGCAAACTGCAGAAACAAAGCCAATACTTTACAACTATGACAATTGCTATAACAGCGAAACTGTTATTTTTGTAGAGGGCGAAATGGATGTCCTTGCCTGTTGTGAAGTTGGTTACACATTTGCAACAAGCCTACCTGGAGGAGCTCCAAAAGAAGCAAAATTTAAAGCTGATGATGCAAGGTTTAAAGCATTAGGTAATTGCCCACTAAAGGCTAAGAAAATAATTTTGTTTACTGATACAGATGGACCAGGCAAAGCATTGCACCAAGAGCTGTTACATAGGTTTGGTAAAGATATTTGTTGGTATGTTAAAGCACCGGATGACTGCAAAGATGCAAATGAAGTGTTAATGAAACATGGCAAAGAAAAACTTATAGCATGCTTAGAAAATGCAGTGCCTTACCCTATAGATGGTTTATACACTGTTAGGGACTACTATAACGAGGTGCATAACCTTTACGATGGTAATTACCAAAAGCCAATAGAAATTGGCATGAAAGGTTTGGATGAACTTTATAAGATCATAGCCCCAAGGTTTGATGTTTGGACTGGGATCCCAAACCACGGCAAGTCCTTAATGTTAGATCAAGTTATGTTAAACCTGGCTAAAAACCATGGTTGGAAGTTTGCAATATTTAGTCCGGAGCATAGCACTGCCATGCACATAAGACGCATGGTGCAGATGCATTTAGGTTTAAGTTTTGATGAGGGCTTTACAAATAGAATGGATAAAAAGCAACTCAATGAGGGCTTGGCATTTATTAACAGCCACTTTTTCTTTATTGAAACTAAAGACGCTGTCCCTAGTATTGATTTGATCTTAAAAGTAGCCAAAAGCAGTATTTTAAAACATGGTGTAAAAGGCATTGTTATAGATCCATTTAATGAAGTTAGTGCAAAGCGTGAGGGCAACCAAAGGGAAGATGAGCATATAAGGGACTTTATAAGTTTATGTAAACGCTTTAGCCGTGTGCATAACATATTGTTTTGGGTAGTAGCACACCCTACCAAAATGCAAAAAGGCACTGATGGTAGATACCAACAAGTTTCTGCATATGACATAAGTGGAGCCAGTCATTGGGCTAACCAAAGCGACTGTGTTATATCAGTTTACAGGGACTTTGACGATAACAGCACAACTGTTATTACTAGAAAAATTAGGGAACAAGATATGTATGGAAAAATTGGCGAGGCTAAGTTTTTCTATGATCTTGGAAAGCGTAGATTTTTACCACAAGAGGATAACTATTATGACTATGATATTTAAGAGATATTATAAAAATCGTTTGGTGTTACCTTGCCTTGAGTATATTCATAAATGGCTTGCATATTCTTTATATTGGGTATGCGTGTGCCTAGCACATATTTGGACAAGGTGCCTTGAGGTATATGCCTACCTGTTGCGACTAGAAGATCTTCAACAAACATTTGTTGTGTCATGTTGTGATCATTTAGGTAGTTATCAAGTTTCATATAGTGAAGTATATTCCAATATGGATTATAATAAAAGATTCAATAAATTAAATAAAATGAGAGGTATAAAATGACTGATCCGTTTAAATCGTGGGGTATAAAACATCTTAGCCCCAGTTCAATTAACTTGTATATCGCTGATCCTGCTCAATGGATCCTAAAATATTTGACAGACTTTAAGAGTCCAGGGAGCCCTGCAATGTGGCGTGGAACAGTGGTAGATAGTGGTATAGGTAAATATTATGGGTTACATGAAAACCAACCCAGTCAAAAATCTATAACAACCTGCCAAGAAGATGCACAAGAAAATATGATGGCCCTGTTAGATCTTAGTATCAAAAACAAAGAATATGAGGGCGATGATGATGAAATGCTTACAAAGTTCCGTAAAGAGTATGGCGATGTGCCTGCCTATATAAGAACTGCAATTAACTATTACGATACGCTTACAGAAAAGCCTGTAGGCTATCAAGAAAAAGTCATATATGAGGCTAAAGGGCTTAGTGTTCCAATACTAGGCTACATAGACCTTACTTATGAAGATACTATAAGGGACATTAAGACTACAGGTCGTAAAGTTTCTGAGGTATCAAACGCAATACAGAGGCAGGTGTCGTTATACGGCTATGTCAAAGGTTGCGTGCCTATCGTTGACTATGTCCTGGTCCAAAAGAACACTAACAGTGTTTCTAGCCATACCATAGTTGATGTAAAGGCAAACACAAAAGTGTTGGAGCAAGGTGCCAATGGCATAAAAAACTTGCTTTCAATATCAGATGATATTAACGACTTAATTGCTTTATTTGTGCCTAATTTTGACGACTGGCGTTGGGATAAGGTTACAACTAAAGCAGGCAAGTCTTTATGGAGTATAAAATGAATGAAATAACATACAAAGAAGTATGGAATACGCTAAGTAGTGTTGACTGCTCAAAGCACACCGATAGCAAAATGGGTTTGACCTATTTGCCATGGGCATGGGCTTGGGGCATTTTAGTCCAACACTATGCACACGCCCAATATTCTTTTAAACAAGAAGAATATTTGGATAACGGCACTGTAATGGTGGAATGCACTGTAGAAATTGGTCACCTTAAAAGGCATATGTTTTTGCCTGTTATGGATCATAAAAACAATTCTATAGCTAACCCTACAACCAGGCAGATAAGTGACGCAAGAATGCGTTGCCTAACAAAATGCATGGCTATGTTTGGTTTAGGGCATTACATTTATGCAGGTGAAGAACTGCCAAACGCTAATGTAGATAAATCAGAAGCTAAGGTAAAACAAACACCCAAGCCAAAAGAAGATACTAAGCCTAAATATAAGCTAGTAACTGATAATGGCGAGGATCTTGGTATTTTTACAGGTGAAACAGATCTTGTAAAAGAATTAAGATCAAGACTCGGTGTTGCCAAAGATGACATTAAAGATGACCACAAGGCTTTCTTTAAGGTTAATTTTAAAACAATACAAGAAGCTAGTAAAAATGCCGTAGGCGATGAACATGTTGCCTTGGCAAAGCTACTGGCTCTGTATTGGGAAAATAAAGACTAATGGCTAAACCCACTAGTTTGCATGATTACTTATTTGTTTTTATGCGTAAAGGCGAGTGGTGGACTTATTGGGATTTGTCCAAAATGATACAACAACATTTTGGTAAGTTATATAACGATAATTCTATAAGTGCCGCCATGCGTGACTTTAGAAAACCACCCTACAAGGCAAAATATAATTTGCCTAGTGGGGAGGTAGTTCTAAGAAGAGGTCGTATAAACGGCAAAGGTAATGAATATAAATTAATCACCAAGGAGGAAACTAATGAGTGATAACAAAAAAGTCCCACCAATTTTTGTGGGCAAAATGTGGTCAGAAAATGAAGGCACGATCCTGGCAAGTGGCAACATTTACAGGTGGGAACATAAAGACATGGAAAAACCACCTAAAAGGTATATAAAAGTAATTAAGTCTGTAAATAACTTAGGGCAAACTAAAATAGAAGTCCTGCAAAGTATAGGCTTATTATTTGACAATACTGATGATCCTAACAGAAGACCTAACAGTCCGGATATAGGTGGTGGCGTTACAGTTGATACAGTGCTAGAAACTAAAGACGACAAAGAAATTGTAGAGTGGGTAGAAGCTAAGTTTGGTGCTTGGCTACAAAGCGATGCAGAATATGCAGGCGATCAATATTCTATAAGCATTAGCAAAAAACTAAAGCAAGATAGTTATGAAGAGCCAAAAGCTGCACCCATACCTACAGCTCCACCAACATTTGATGATGATGACACGCCCTTCTAAAAGGCTTGTAGATCTAGACCATGTTAAGTATGTAAAAACACAACCCTGCTTTGTAAGACGAGCAGGGTTTCATGGTTGCCAAGGTCCCATACAAGCACACCATTTACTAAAACCTGGTGATAAAAAAAGGGGCATGTCTTTAAAGGCAGGTGATAATTGGTGCATACCCTTATGTATGCATCATCATCATTTATTACATACAAAATATGGCGATGAACATAAATTTTTTAAACGCTATGGCATACCAGAAGATGGTGGAATTAAATATGCCATGGATCTATACAACAAAACTAACTTATATAGGGACAGTGACGACGACTTGCCCTTTTGATACACTGGAATTATGAAAAACCCTTACAAAATAGAAGGTCCTGCATTAATCAGCTTTAGTGGTGGTAGGACAAGTGGATACATGCTTTATAAGATCTTAGAAGCATATGACGGCAAGCTACCTAATGATATATATGTAGTTTTTGCCAATACAGGTAAAGAATGCGAAGAAACCCTGGAATTTATACATGAATGCGATACAAAGTGGAATGCCAATGTGGTTTGGCTTGAGCATTACTTTGGACCGGAAAGACCTAAACATAGAACAAAAGTTATTAGCTTTGAAACAGCCAGTCGTAATGGTGAGCCATTTGAAGCATTAATAAATGATAGAAAGTTTTTACCAAACCCTGTTGCAAGGTTTTGCACTAGCGAACTTAAAATAAAAGTTATGAAACGCTATATGAAAGAACAAGGGCATAAAGACTGGTCTAATGTGCTTGGTTTGCGTTATGACGAGCCACATAGGGCTGTTAGGGCCAGGAATCAAACATATGAGCCATGGGATAACCTTGTCCCTTTATATGATGCAAAAGTTAATATAGAAGATGTTATTGAGTTTTGGGAAAACCATGAATTTGATTTAAGGCTTACACAAGTAAATGGCAAAACATTAGCCGGTAATTGTGACCTCTGCTACCTAAAAGGCAAAGATACATTAGTGCAAATTATAAAAGAGGATCCTAGCAGAGCAGATTGGTGGATCAAGCAAGAGCAAAAATTTGGTGAGCATAATGGTGCCACATTTAGAAAAGATAGAAACTACATACAACTTGTAGATATAAGTAAACAACCAACGCTAGACTTTGCAGATGATGAAAGTTTTAGCTGTTTTTGTCACGACTAATGAATGTTCTAAGTTTATTTGATGGCATGTCTTGTGGGCAACTGGCTCTAAATAATATTGGCATAAAGCCTAATAAGTATTACGCAAGTGAAATAGATCATTTTGCAATTAAGGTATGCCAGGAAAACTTTCCGTTTACTATCCAGGTAGGCGATGTTGTAGATCTAAAAAGGGAAGATATACCAGACGATATAGATTTATTAATAGGTGGCTCACCATGCCAAGGCTTTTCTATGGCAGGTAAGCAACTAAACTTTGATGATCCAAGGTCAGCTTTGTTTTTTGAATTTGTTAGGATCCTAAAAGAATTTAAACCTAAATACTTTTTATTAGAAAATGTAAGAATGAAAAAAGAGTATGAAGATGTAATAACTGAATACATGCAAGTAGAGCCTATACAAATAAATGCAAGCCGTGTATCAGCACAAAATCGTGTAAGGCTATATTGGACTAATATTCCGGGTGTTGATCAGCCAAATGATAAAGGTATTGTGTTGCGTGATATTTTGGAAGATCTACCAAAGTATAAGCGTGAAAAAATGAATAGTAGAAATGGTAAAGGTGCCAAGGCTTTAGATGATAAAGCAGTTACTATGACAGCCAGTATGTTTAAAGGTGCAGGCAATGATGGTGTTACCCTGGTGCCTCAACCAAAAGGTAAAGAGGGTGTAGAAGGGCTTACAAAAGAACAACTTATAGAATATACATACCAAACTAATGGCAAACCAAAACAAGTTGGCATAGCTGTAGATATAAATGGGCATGACATATTAAAGCGTGTATATGATGTTAATGGCAAAGCACCAACATTAAATACATGTGGTGGTGGCAACAGGGAGCCAAAAGTTATGGTAACAGGTGCAAGTTTGCGTGGTCGTGCATATGATGAAAACGGCAAAAGGCTAGATAGAAATGGTGCAAGTATTGCAGGTATAGCAAAACAATATTTAGAACTAAGGGAAGATGCAAAAGGCAACTGTTTAACTACTATTAATGATAAAGACAACCTGGTTGCAGAATCTACAGACAACATGCACTTTTTTTGGCGTAAGTTATCGCCAATAGAATGTGAAAGGCTGCAAGGGGTGCCGGACAACTACACTGCATGTGTAAGCAACAGTCAACGCTATAAACAACTGGGTAATGGTTGGTGTGTGCCTGTTATAGAACATATATTTAAAAATATGAAAGATTTGCCACAACCTAAAAAGTTAGGTGTGCCAAAACAACTATCACTTTATATGTGATAAGGTTAGTTTATGAATACATGGTGGTATGCTTTGGACCAGGTCCTTAGCAAAGAGCAATGCAATAAGATCTTAGAATTATACCAAGCACCAACACAAGGTAAGGTTGGCTTTTATAAAGAGACAACTAATGACTTTGTAAGAAAAGTATCAATACATGGGTTTGCCTATAATACCCATGGCAACAAAATAATAAGTGAAATACTAGATCCAATAGTCAACCTGGCTAATAGGGAAGCATTTGGCTTTGATATTTCTGGTATAAAAGAGTTTCAGATCAGTAAATATAGGGCAAATGATTATTATAAAGAACACATGGACTGTTATTTGAAAGGGATCCCTGCACAACGCAAGCTAAGTATTACAGTTCAATTATCTGATCCGGCAGATTATGAGGGTGGTAACTTTATATTTAATAAAGATATACCTGCATTACCGGACCAGGTCCATAATCAAGGTAGCATAATTGTATTTCCAAGTTTCTTATACCACCAGGTAGAGCCAGTTACAAAAGGGACCAGGTCTTCCTTGGTGGGTTGGTATGAGGGGCCACATTTTAAATGATAATAAAATGCATATTAGGTGTGTTTTCTTTAGTATTTATGGGTTGGTTTGCTTACATGAGTTCACACTTAGTAAGTGAACAAAAAGCAGGTAAATCTTTACCACTTCCCTGGGAAAGAAGCTGCAAGAAAAAGCACTAGAAAGACTTGTATTTAGTCCAATTTGGAGTAATAATCATAGAGTAAATTAAATAAAAGGAGTTAATAAAATGACAAATTTACCAAAAACAGAAAGTAGAATTAACTACGATCTATTCACGGCTTGGGATACCCAAGATCTTAAAAACCACTTTGAGTATTTGCTTAGAAAAGTAGAGGCTACAAGTGATGACATTAAATCATGCCAATTAGTTCGCACACACCTTTTAGAAAGGGGTGAGGCAGAATGGTTAAAAATTGTGCATTGGGAAATTATGGAAATGGTTAAAGAGGGGGTGCTGTAATGACTTGGCAAATAATTAGTAATAAAGAAATAGCAAGCACAAACCAAACTGCTAGAGCTATAGAAAGTATTAGGGATGACTTAAAAGCCCTAAAAGATGAGCTACCACTTGATGCCTTACATGGTGGAATAGTGCTAGAGATTTTCCAAGATCTAGAAAGTAGTATTGAATTTTTAGCTAACACAACTGAGGGGGTGAATGATGTTTAGTAAAATGGATAAAAAAACTGCAGGTGCAGTAAGAGAAATATTAGAAAACGAGCTACCGGCTATATTAGAAAAACATGGCTTAAAGTTTGAAATGGGCAATGGTAGTTTTGACAGCGATAGCGTTAAGTTTAATAACTTTAGAATTGCATTAGCTAATGCCAAATCACAAGAAGAAAAAGAGCTTGATAGAGAGTTGGCTTGGCGAGAAGAAGCAGTGCATATTGGCTATGGTGACAACGCACCTAAGAAGTTAGATAAAACTAAAATTGCTACTATTAATGGTGACAAGTTTGCTTTATATGGTTTTAGACCTAAAGCAAAAAAACAGCCATGGATCATATTAAACCTTAAAACAAAATCACAACATATATGTGATGATAAGGTAGCTGAAAAGTTTTGGGGGGTTGCATAATGTCACTTACCCTAACTGTTAAAAACCCTACACCACAAGTAGGGTTTACCACTGATGAGTTGCACAATGCATGGGTTGGCTTTATACACAAAGCTAAGTTATACAGGGAGCAATATAAAAAGCGTAAAGGGCTTACTGATGAAGATATGGGGGGCGAATTTCATTGGAAAGATGAACACTTTGCCAAAATATTTAAAAGTAAGTTTGATGTAACTGCACAAGCCTGTAGCTACTATGCAGGTGCAGAGTTAGAAATAATTGAAGAAACACCCCACATGTATATTGTTTATACTGAGGGGTATTGGGAAGCAATAGGAGGATAATATGGCTAAACCAAATTTTAATAATAAAGATGTATCACCTGCCGTTAGGTGGGGTTGTGAAAGCAGTAAGTTTTTAGTTGGCAAAACTATAAAAAGCGTTAGGTATTTAACACCTTCAGAACTGGAAGCATGTTTTGGCACAAGTGACATGTCAAGCCCACTGCTTATAGAGTTTACTGATGGGCATTACATGTTCCCTATGAGTGATGATGAGGGTAATAATGCAGGTGCCTTAGCAACAAGCCACCAAGGCATGTTAAGCACTATACCGGTAGTGGGGGTGTAATATGAAAAATTATTATGTTTATGTTATGTGTGACCACTTTAATGATTACAGGCATGTGTGTAGGTTTACCGACCTACATACAGCTTTAGAAAGTTGTAATAGAAAGCGTTTTAAGGGTGTTGATAGCTTTGTAAGCACTAGAAACGATATAGGCATACACAAGCCAGTTGAATTAACAAATGATTGAAGCACAAAAATTGTATGAAATGGCAAAGCAACAGGCTTTTGAATTGCAAGTGCCTACAGATGAAATATTAGAGCCATTGTTAATAAAGCATGGTTATGTAAATGATAAGGGTGTAACACTTGTAACACACGCTATTACTATAGGTTGGGATGAAGATACTTCCAAAGTGCCAACTGAGGGTGTAAATAAATGAGTATTGAACAAGATCCACAATTCATTATTGATCCTAAAGAAAGTTATACAGAAAACTTTCAGAGATACCATAGATTTTTAAAGGCTGAAAGGGAGGTATATATTAAATACTATGGTAGTGATGAAGATCCAATGCACTGCCCTAAAAAGGCTAAAGATAAATTTGATACGGAGGTGTGGTATAAGTGGATAAACATATAAAAGAGAGCTTTAATAACTTGCTCAAAATGCTAGAAAGTTTTGAGACAGATCTAAAAAAGTTATGGAAGTTTATTACAAGGGGCTAATTAAGCCCCTTTTTTTTCGCTGTTATATTTAATATTTAAGCCTGCTAGGGTGCATAACCTATTCTTTTCTGATATACCTGCAGGTGTCATTTTAAAGTTGTTTTCTACCACCTCAACAAAGCCTTCTTTGATCAAACCATTTAATATATCGCTTGGTATTTCATCGTTAAACATAACGCTTAATAAGCTACCTAATCGTTTGTTTTGTGTTTTACTTAATGCCATTAACAACTACCTAAACAAGTGCCTACCATTGCTTCTACTATTGTTGTGCCTGTAAATAGCTCTTCAATTAACCAGGTTACACCAAAATTTACTCCAAAGATCAGTAGCAATATTTTAACTGGCAGTAAAAAAATAAAAAAAACTCTAGCAAATTTTCTACCTAAAGATATTTCTGACCATGGATCTTTTAATCTTTCTTTTATCCAACTAAACTTCATGCCATTCTAAACCTTGGAATAATAAGCTCTCTGCTTTTCTACGCCTTACTAGACCTTCCAGGATTTCACCATTTGCTTTGTTCCACCTTTGCATTTGGTGTGGCACCTCGTCATATTTGCCTGCATTCAATACTTTAAGCATTGTAGAAGCCTTTAAATTATTAGGACCTAAATTGTAAACCCATGCCACTAAAGCTGAGAATTGATCCTCATTTAATGGTGCTGTTACTAGATCATTTATATAACCTTCATATTCTTCTAGCTCAACTTCTAGTAAGTGGTCTGCATGGCTTTGTGATATCACATCGCCTTCTTTTACATTTTTTGTAGATCCATATCCGATTGTCCAAACTCCTGCCGCACATTTGTATGCTTCAAGTTCGCACCCTTCAAATTTTTTAATAAGGCTTACACCTTCTAATGATGTTTTCATATTAGTAGTCCCCCCACTTATGTTTCTTTTTACCTCCGTCATACCAAACGGCATGCCCTTCTTTGACAAGCATTTCACAAATATCCTTACCATCTTGCGTATAAGGTGTTGCCAGGATCCTGCCATATTTTCCTTTTCCATGTGATTTAATTAAGAATTTACCTACGCAAAGTTCTTGCAACCTTGCTTTTGCTTCTAAACCCAGTTTCTTTTCTGCTAGGTCTCTAGTTCTGGACTCCGGTGTATCTATGTTATTTAGACGACACCTTTGGTTGCGTAACCAAACACCAAAGCCCAAGTCCAAGTCCACATCTATCGTGTCACCATCTACAATTTTTACAATTGTTGCGTTATATATAAATGCTTCTGCCATATTTACCCCTTTGGGTTGTTAGTTATTACTTATCTTTGGCCCTTAGAATATTCAAGGCACATAAATCAATTAATTTATACAACTTGCCTATCCATACATCATCCTTTGGCGTTGGCGTAATTGCTGCAATGATAGAGCTAACTGTTACCACTGCTGTTACTATGCCAACTATATTTACTAAAAAGTCCATTTCACCTCCCCTTTTAGTTAGTTAAGCCTAAAATTTATCATAGTTAGTCTTCGTTGGAAAGGTTTTGATCTAAATCTCTGTAATACTTATTTATGGCAATAATGTTCTCTAAATACCTTTTAAACTCTGCCATATTCATGCTTAGGTTTTCATATTCTTTAGTTGTTAAAGCATAGTAAGCCTGCTTGGGGGCCAAGCCTTGTTCTAGATCCGTTAAATATTGCTCCATTATTTCCGGTGTTAAAACTTCCCAATCTACATCTAATAACGCCAGTTCCCTGGGGAGGGGAGGATGAAACATTGGGGCAGGCTTGGCAACTCTTGTAATTTCTACTGGCTCTACTTTAGGTAACATAGAGCAACTTGCTACTGCAAATATACTAATTATCAGTGTTATCTTCTTCATCTATATCAAATTGGTTAGGATCCGTAATCGCAATTAAATTATCTTTTACACGCTTTGTTGCTTTGTTTACTCTGTTTTGGATCAGTCCAGGCTTTTGTAGGGCCAGGTTGTCAAGATCATGTCTAGCAAATGTATCACGCAATTTATTAACTTCCCTTTCAGATTCGTTTTTAGCTTTTTCAAGCTCGTTTATTGTGTTTTGTGTATTAGCTGCACTAGTTAGCAACCTATCAATGTCTTTGTTTTGTTCTTCTATTTCTGTTTTTAAGACTATGGCATTAGCACGCAATTGTGCTATTTGATCATGTAAATAATCTATATACCATGCACTACCGGCTATTGATAATAGTAGTAGACCACCTAACGCTATACTGAGCTTGTATCCCAAGTAAATACCTCCTCTGGGTTTTCTATACCCTTGAACATCATTGTCCCAAGGGGCGTTAGATTAAATTCTATCCCAACTTCTGTCTGTTTACCAATTAGTATATGTGCTTGAGCTTCTTTAGTCCCGGACTCAAGCCTTGCCGCCAAGTTTACAGCTCTACCTATGCAACTGTAATCAAACCTGGTTTCACTACCCATATTTCCAATTGTTGCCCACCCTGTATTTATACCTATGCCAATTTCAACTGGATCTAAACCCTGCTCTACTAATTCTTCATTTAGCTTTGCCATATTTGCACGGATATCTAATGCACATAACAATGCTTTTTCTTCATGCTTTTCTAGATCTAAGGGAGCTCCAAAAACTGCCATTAAGGCATCACCAATAAATTTGTCTACCATTCCATTATGTTTTTGCACTGCTTTTACTTGTGCAGTTAGGGCTTTATTCATAATGTATGTAACTTGTTCCGGATCTAGTTTTTCACTAAGGGCTGTAAAACCACGCACATCTGTAAATAAAAATGTTGCGTAACGCTTTTCGCCACCAAGTTTTAATATGCCAGGATCATCTTGCAGTTTTTTTACTTGGCGTGGATCTAGATAATGCTCAAACTGTTTTTTTATCTGTTGTCTTAATTTATATTGTTCACTGTAATTTAAGTAAAACCCAGTTGCCCCAGTCACAAAACACGCAATAAAGGACCAGGTCCAATCAATAAGTAAACCATTTTGTATCGTATAAGCTCCTAAAAGACCTGTAGAGACTAATACAGCAATAAATGCACCTAAACCATACACTAATGGCAACTTGTTTATTACAAGCCATATTAGGGACATGCTTATGATCAATAAAAGTAATTCTACAGCAGGTGCATAATCCGGTATGTAAGGGCTATTTTGATTAAGTATTGATTCGCTTAGGCTTGCTTGTATATCTTGTGGATAAAGTAAACCTTTTGGCGTTGCAATTTGTGGTAGGATCCCAGGGACACTTGTGCCTATAAATACAAATTTACCCTCAACATCTAACTCTTGCATGTTAGTTCTAGGTATATCAACCCAACTGATCCATTTACGACCTAAGTTATCTGTTTTAACAGGTGGTATGCCTTCTACTGTTATTTCTTCAATACCAAACTCATTTTGCTTAACTATATAAGTTTCAGCCTCAGCCAGTCTTTTTAATACTTGTGTGCCAAAAGCAGGCGTGTAACCACCATCTGTTTTATATAACAATGGCATACGCCTTACTAAATTATCTATTTCAGTCGGTGCAGAAACAATGCCCTCTAAGGCGTTTTTAGATATAGCGTCAATGTTAGGCATATATCCCTGCACCTCAATCCCTGGTAACTCTCCCTGGTAGCCAAGAGTTACAGTGCCAGTTGTAGGTGGTTGTAAGTTATTATCTGTAGAGAAGGTGGCAACAACTGTAGGAATGTCATTAATGAAATCAGCAAAAAATGTGTCACCACCAAACCTGTCCGGATAGCTAAAGTTTACCACCCACCCAACACCAATGGCACCCTCTACCATTATTTTGTATTGTATTTCTGCTAGTGTTTGTCTTGGAAAGGGCCAACCACCTTCTTGATCAAGCAAATCTTTATCTATATCAATAATAGTAAAGTAACCACTTGGCTCTGGTGTTTTAACTAGAGCATCAAATGTTCTTAGCTTTACAGTTTCTGCAATACTAAAATTAGATGCATAACCTAATATAAATACTATGAATAATACTAATATTGCTATTGTTTTTTTACCCACTAGACTGCCTTATAGTTATTGTAGAACTACTGCCTCCGTTGATCTTTACAGTTTTGCTTACACCATCTTGCACCAATATAACTGTATAACTATTGCTGCTATCAAGATCTAAACGCACTGTATTAGTAACTTGTCTTATTAATGTTATCACTTCACCATCTAAAATGGTTGTAATTTGTGTGCTAGGATCCTGGCCCACTGCTGTTCCACTTACTGCAATACTTTGCACATTAGCCAGTTGATCTTCTTCGGCAACTACTTCTAAGGCATCTAAAATATCTAACAGATCTTCCAAAAAGTTTACATCTAAGTAATTTATATCTAATTCTGTAAACTCAAAGTCTGGGTCCTCAGCTAAAAAATCTTCTGCTAAGTAATCTATATCTAATTCATTAAAGTCTAAGTAATCTGCAGTTTTTATTGTTTCTTCTTCTAAAGTAAGCACCTCTTCTTGTGGTGGTGTAACAATAAGCATGTTATCAATTGCATCTACTGTTAGGTCTAAAATTACACTTTTACTTGGTGCTTGCTCCCATACACTAACTGTTGTTGCCTCATAAGGTTGCGTTAGTTTTACAGTGCCTAAAGCTGTTGTAACTTCTATTTCCCCGGAAGCCAAGCCATCTGCACCCGGAAGCAAAATAATTAAAGATCTACCAAGCTCATCAATAGTGCATGTAAAATCCGTGCCTAATACTGCAATTTCTGCAGTTGGCGTGCTTAATTTAATATTTTGTTTTGCAATTTTATTAAACTTGCCTGTAACAAACCTGGCAGTGCCAAGTGTAAAGTTTAAGCCAAGCTCACTTTTGTTAGGATCCGGGTTAAAAACATATTTGGTAACAGTAAGGCTACTGTTTTCTGTAAGGCGAACTTGGCTATCATCTAAAAATGTAATACCGAGCCTTCCGTTCTTGGTAACGGCTTTATCATTTTGCTGTATCGCAAAGTTTAAACTTGCTTCGTAAGGTTTATCCCTTACTACTTCGGCATTACCTCTTAACTCAGATATACCACCAACACTAACAACCGGTGCTTGTTCCCCCATCATTCTGGGTGATACAAATATTAGCGTTAGAAGTGTTAGTAATAATCTTGAGATAGTCCCTGGCAAGTGTGCTTTGTTGCTTAATGTTAAATGTGTTAGAACTGCCATCTAAATCCAAATAGAAATAACCTGCATCAGATGCTGAACTACCACCATAGCCCTCACCTAAAAATGTTATGTCATTGCTACTACCATTGATATCCATATAGTTTGTTGCGTTGATATAATCAATGTCAAAATCAAACTCATTAGAATCGCCTGTAACGATCCAATCAAGGTTTAAATAACTAACAGAATCATCTGCAGCTAAAACAATATCAGCCACATTACTTGAGCCAGTTATATCAATGTTTAGGTTTACATAGTCACTAGCATTTAAACCACTACTATCTAACAGCAAATCCCAAACATTACTGTCTCCATCAAACTCAAAGAATCCAGTAAAGTTGTCGCCATCAATTGCATCAGATCTAAATATATTGCTACTACCTATTTGGTTTATATCTAGCGTCATGGTTGTGCCGTCTAGATCTAAAGCCGTGACACTACCTGCCTCGCTTTCAGATCCACCAATAATATTAGCACTACCAAGTTGCTCTAAGTCTATGCTTGAGGAAGCACCAGACTGGTCTACATAGATTTCATTATCATCTGCTACTGCAGAAAAACTTCCTACTAATAATGAAAACATAAATAAATACTTATTCATATTTCCAATAACTCCTATCGTAACCAGTTACGATAATTTCTAATAATGCACTTTCAATAGCTTTTTGTAAAGCTACAGTGCTTGACTCGTTTTCAGCGTTACCCACTTCAAACTCCACTAGCTCTGTTCCTGCCTCAATAAACTTAAATATATCTTGGCTAGATCCATAGCTATATATGGTCTTACTACTTGTTGCCTCTATTAGTATTTCGCCAGTGCTTACACTTACTAATCTAAGGCTTACTGTAACAGAATCGCTTCGGTAGAAAGTGCTGGCACCAAGCCCTAAATAACGAGAGCCAATTCCACCGGAAACAAGGTTTGTTTCATAACTTATAACAGCACCATCAAATAAAACACCTGCAAACAATAATGGCATAAGTGGTTTTTTTGCATCACCATCTGTTTGTAACTGATCCCTTACAGATCTTATAAGCTGTCTTTCTTTTGTAAGATTATCTAAACCTACACGATCAACAACAGTAAAAAAATTACCATTGCCTGCATGTTTAAGGATCTTTATTAATATTGCGTTTGGTTGTTGTGTTAATGCAGTGCTAAACATAGCAAACTCGCTATTAGATTTACGCTGTCCTGTCTGATCAGTAAAAGCAGTTGGGTAAACAGCAACGACTGGCTTGGCTACAGGTGCCTGTATGTTTTGTAATTCTTCCGTATATATAGGTATTGTTTTAGCCTGGTTTAAGCCTTTACTTGCAAACCTTTCAGCATAAGTATCCTCCAACACATTTAAGGTAGAGCAACTACTTAGCAGTATGCTAAAAAGTAAAGCTACCGATAGGGAGTGTGATTTCTGTGACTGTGCCATCTGCTGATGTAACCTTGAGTGTAATATTTAATCCATCTGGGCTTACATAATATTCTATGGTAGTTCCCATAAACTCTAATACACCTTCTGTTGATGGTGTCTCCCCAAATAAAGCATCTGTAAGCTGTCTACTAAGTTGTGAGTATATGCGTGATTCTAGGTTTTTAAGAAATCTGTTTAGAGTCGTGTTTTCCTCATCACGCTTTTGTTGTTCTTTAAGGGCCTTTATCTCTGCAATAATATCTGCCTTACGAGTAAACTCCTGCGATTCTGCCGTAAAATAGTGGCTACTGGTCCCCACTCCGGAGAAGCTAGGACTCTTAAATTTGTGAACTATTTCATCTGCTATTAGCTTGTTACCAAACACTACCAGGCAAATGCTAAATATTATGATCAATAACAGGTGTTGATTAAGTTTGTTTTTGCTTTGTTGCAACTCCTGCTGCTTTTTTTTGCTTATCTTTGGCATTATCTAACTCCCTTAGCTCTATAACAGTGTCCAACTTTTGTTGTAATCTGATAATGTCGTTATCTAACACCCTTATCCGGTCTATTAATCCTATCAAAGTTGTATTGGCTTGTCCAAGTTTGGTTTTTATATTGTTAGTTATGTATTTCCAAATAAAGTAAACAACCCATAACAAACCTACTGTAGCAACAATAGGAAAACCATATTGTTGTATTGAGTTTACGACATCCATGCAACCATAGATTTAATAGCCAGGATCCATATAGAAATACTAAAACCGATCATTAAAATCCATACAACTAATTTGCCCCAGTTATATTTTGTTTTTATATACCTTGGTGCTTTTGTTTGTTGCTCAAATAAGTTGTCAAACTTTTTATTAATCTCTCCGGGCATCGTTTTTACCATCTGCTCTTGCAATTCTATTTAGATCCGGTTTTATACCTAATACACTACAAAGTGTAGCGTCTATTCTAATCATATCATGATTCATAGTTTTAACCCTATTGTCCAAGGCGTTCACAATATTGCTTATACCATCCACCTGGCCCACAACACTATCCAATATATATTTTATTGTTGTAAAAATAAAAAACCCACTAACTAACGCCATGGCTATAGGAAAGCCAACATCGCCAATTAGTTTAAATACTTCACTCAATCTTCGCCTTTAAAGTTTTTACTAGCACCACTTGTGCCTGCATATAAACCAAACCAAGCAGCACCTGCACCAACAACTACAGATATAAGCCCAGACTGTTCAAAGTTAGGTGCCTCTAAGCCCATAAACCAATTTACAGTTTGGTATAGCAATATTATGTAAACAGTTAAAAACAACCTTGGGAAGATCCTCCAAGAGTCTACTGCTTTAGCTAAGTGTATCCACTTTTGGTGGGGGTTTTTAGTATCGTTATTTTCTAACTCAAAAACCTTTTGTTTTAAATTATTATTTTCGTTTATTAGATCCATGAATTTACTAAGATCTATTTCAACCTCATTTCTATCCATATCACCACTAAATCTACTATCACTCATATTAGCCTCCTATAGCTATGTCTGCCTCTTGATTAAGTGCATCAAGTCTTGTTGCATCATTAAGATGTATATCTTCCAACCAGGTTACAAGGTCGCCTGGTATTGTTAAATCATCAAAGTTTGTGTAATTAGTTCTTGCAACCGGTGTTATAGACTGCACTGTTTTAGCATTATCAATACGCCTTGGTATTACCCAGTTTTTGCTGTCCCTGGAAAAGTTTATGGATCTATTCATTGTGCAAGTTCCACTTGGGCTAGATCTTGTAGTATTTATAGTAAACCAAATTTGCACTATAACTTTGTCACCATCTACATAATCATATTTATAGTCGTTTACAGTAAATGTGTGTGCGTAACTAGCCATTATGGTTTAATCTCCTGGGCAACATTATGAACTACAAACCCATCAGCTATAAAGTTATGGTTATCAACAACCTCTGATAAGTTGTAAACTGTCTGCCTATCTAATTCTTGTATGCTTAGTATTTCAATGTGGCTGTAATTTGATAACAGTTTATCCCCAACTTTAAGCTGTTGACAATCTACTTTATGTTCTTCCAGGGCCTTAACTGCATCTATTGCCCACCATTTACCATCAGCACCTAATAATGGGTGTGCATCTGTAGTTTTTAGAACTTTGCCATCTCTAAACCTTATTTCCCATACAACATCTTCTTTAGGTGTCATTACATACTCAACTTGTTTTGGCTCATATAACTGGGTAACTAAGTTAAATGTTTGCACCAACTCACCAACGGCAACATTTTGTATAGGTTGTGTTCTGCCATCTGCCATAAGTATTTGTGTATTAGCCGGGAAGCAACCATATGAGTCCTCCGGATCAGGAACATATGTGCCTGTTGTTCTTATAGTATATGTATCTTGCACACCACCAACATTTAATGTTGCAGACCTGGTGGTTGCATCAGTGTTAGGTTTTAGGATCCTAAGCTGAATTGTATCGCCACTATCTACACTTTGGCTTACGCCTGTAAATGTTCCACTGTTTACAGACATTTGTGCTGAACTATGTCCACTTACACTAGCTGTTAAATTACCACTAAAGCCACCTAATGTAACAGTGTTTGATGTTTCATATGTTGTGGTGTTAGATGCTTTTGTTAATGAAAGCTCATCTGTAAATGTAAATGCGTTAGGTTGTTCAGCACCAAATTTTACTGCTCTAAGCCTTACATTTAAGCTACTACTGCTACTGTTACTATCTGCAGTTATATATGCTTTTAGTGTTTGTGTGCCGTCATAGAAAAACATAAATTCCATATTCATTCTATCTTCTGAGTTTGTATATTGGTCACCTGTATCATAATATTGGTTGCCCTCTTTTATACCTATTGGGAAATACTTACTAAATAAATTAGTTGATGATGATCCTTCCCTAATATCCAAATGTATAGATGCACCAAGTATAGGTGAAGCAGATGTATTTAATTTAACTGCAACACCACCCATATACATACCAGAGCCAGTTCCTATATCTGCAATGAAATCAGAGGACATTGTGCTATTTACAACAATTGTAGTGCCGTCTGCATCGGTGCCTTTTGTTATAAGATCTAGCTCATCTGTTTTAATTAGGCTACCTTCAATAACACCACCTGTAATTCTTTCGCCAGTTATATTTAAAGTGGCTGACGGATCATTAAGATCATCAACTAAAGCTGCAAAGTTTGTGCCTGTATTGTTACCAACTTGTGCTTCTGTTTTAACTGTTGCTGCAGCCCTACCACTTACATTAGATGTATCATTGGATGTTCCTTGGCTTGTAACAATATCGCCATCGCCTAAATCATTACCATTACTATCTAGCAAGTTATCGTCTGCCCTAGCACCTACTGTAGCTCCACTTTCCGGCAAAGAAGTAAACAACTTACCACTAGGCCCTACTACATCACTTGATGTTATCTCACTGTTTTTTATTGCATCCGGTGCATTGGTCAGATCTGTTTTAACTTGAGCTGCATTTAAAACATTACCAAGACCTACATCTGAATTGTCAAAAGAAACATCGCTACTAGATCCACTACCACCTGTTAGTCTTACAGCACCACCAACCTTGGATATAGATAATTGGTCATTTTTTATTGCGTCTGGTGCATTAGTTAGATCTGTTTTTACTTGTGTAGCATTTAACACATTGCCTAAACCAACATCAGAATTATCAAAGCTAACATCGGAACTACTGCCACTTCCACCAGTTAATCTTACTGCACCACCAACTTTTGATATTGATAGTTGATCATTTTTTAAAGCATTAGGAGCTCCTAAATTACTACCTATTTGTGTGGATCCTTTTTTAAGCTGTAGATCCGTTCCACTAAACGCTAGGCTTAGATCATCGTTTTTAACATCCTCATCACCCAAGGTGTTGTTACTACTATCTTTTAGGTTTGAGCCTGCTGTTGCACCAACAGTAGCACCACTTTCCGGTAAACTTGTAAATAGTTTTCCACTAGGGCCTACTACATCAGAGCTTGTTATTTCTGCATTTTTAATTGCATCCGGTGCGTTTGTTAGATCTACATCTACTTGCCTTTTATTTGCAACATTACCTAGCCCAACATCACCACTGTCAAAACTTACATTGCCGGCACCTGCATTGTTTAAAGATAGATTACCAGAGCCATCCTTAGCTAAAGTTACTTGAGCATTTTTAAGTGCGTCTGGTGCATCAACATTACTACCAATTTGCGTTGTGCCTTTCTTTATTTGTATATTAGTGCCACTAAATGCTAATGAAAGGTCATCATTTCTTACATCTTCATCGCCTAATGTGTTATTGCTTGAGTCTTTTAAGTTCGTTCCTGCTGTTGCTCCAACTGTCGCATTTGCTTCAATACCACTTAGCTTTGTTCCTGTCCCTGGCTCTAAAGAATCTAGATCAGAAAGTCCGACATTGGCTTTACCAAACGCCTGGCTGTCAATAACTGTAGTGCCTTTTTTTATTCTAAAAGTAGTATTGCCTGTAAAATCAACGCTTAGGTCACTATTTCTTACATCTTCATCACTTAATGTATTGTTACCACTATCTTTTAAGTTAGTCCCGGCTGTAGCACCAAGGGTTGCACCTGCTTCTACACCATCTAGCTTACTATCTTGTGCAGAATCAATGTCAGCTAGACTTAGGATCCCAATATCACCTGGTCCTGCTGTAAAAGTTGCACTGATCATAGAGCTTATTGCACTTTCTACCCCTAAATGGTTTACAGATCTTATCCAAAAGTAATATGTAGTGCCTGCTTCTAAGCCATCTGCTAGGTTTTGAAAGTCACGACCAGTTGAACTAGGCTCACCACCTAAAGTAGATACAACATTATTATCGTTTGTTGGCGTTCCTGTAGATGTTTTTCTGTAGATCTTAACAGCTCTAAAGTTTGTTTCCGGTGGGTTTGTCCAATTCAAAACAATACCAAACTTAGCATTAGAACTAGCAGACCAATTTGTAGGTGTGCTAGGTGCAGTTGCAGATGTAATTGTTATATTTACAGCACTTGTATAAGCACTTGCAACACCTGTAGATGCTATATGCTTTAGCCTAACATTGTATGTTTTACCTACAACCACATTAGGTATTAGCCCGGTAGAAACACCCTTACCAACCATAATGTCTGATGTATAGTCTGAGTCGGTGCTTAGTTTGTATTGTATTTCTGTTCCTATAATTAAGTCATTTGCAGCGTTAGTCCAGGATACTTTTATATCGGCTTTAGTAGTAGCACCCTCTACAACACTTTGTTGTGCCAGGGACAAACCACTTGGGGCAGATATAGTATTGTCGCCATTGCCTGTATCACCACCCTCATCTATTGGATCTTGATAATCTGATCCTGCAAAATCAAACACACTTGTTGCTGTTTCTTTTAGCTCTAACCTGGTTGCTACCATTTGTGCGTCTGATCCTTCAACTTCAACCATTTCCATATTAGTGCCAATAACTTGGAATATTTTTTGGTTATAGCTTAGTCTTTCATTTGTAAAATACACCCAGTCGCCAGGCTGTAGTTGCATAAACTTTAGATCCGTCAAAACACTTACAGATGCAGTTTGCCTTTGTGATTTTAAAGCTATTCTAGATAGCCTTTCTGCCATTGTCTTACTTGTTGTAAATGGTAACTGTAGCTCTAATTGTTTTTTATAATTTGCACTTGATTCACCACTAGGCGTATCTGCTGAAAGAAAACCACTGTCCTCATATACTTGTCCATCTGCAGCTTGGAACTTAACAGCAGAATCTACAAAAACAGGTTTTATAGCATTAAATAAAGATCCGGTGCCACCACCTGTATTTATTTTAAGTGGGGCCAGGAGGTTATCATCAGTAATTGTTAGGCTTGGTGTTTGTGTAGCCCCGGCAAACATATTAAATTTACCATTTGTATATGTAAGTGTGCCTGCACAACTACTTAGTAATGCTTCCATTAAGCCACCACCATCAGCTGCAAAGTTACTAAAGCCGTTACAAGTGTAGCGTGTTTCTGTTGTGCTACCATCTGATAAAGTAACTGTCTGATCACATATATTAGCTGCAGCCCCAAAGCCACCTGCAGTGGTTGCGTCATTAATTTCACTGCTATTAGCTTTTAAGCCATATAGTGTATTAGATAAATAATCCCTTACTATTAAAGCAGGGTTTGTAGAATATGCTGTAGAGCTGTCCCTGGGATCAAAAACCTTTTTGCCACGGATCACAAACGCTAAATTAGGTATGGCTCCACCGATCTTTTCACTATCATAGACCATTTGAAAATACACATATGAACAACCTAAAAACTTATCAGTGCTAGTTAAACTTGGGCATTGGGCTGCAGCAAAACCATTTGCACTTGTTTGGCTACCATCCTCAAATGAAAAACGCATAAGCCTACCGCTGCCTAAATTATTATCATTATCGCTATTTGTATATTTGCTACTTGTTACTGTATGAACTGTTGAGCCATTAATAGTAGAAGTAGATGTGGTAAGTGTTGTGTCGTTAGCTATAACACTTTGTAAGCCCTCTACTTCGTGTCCAGATAGGACAATAACCATATGCAATAAATTGTTGTCAGTGCCACTTGTAGACATATGCACAATAGTTCCACCAACCCTACACTCACCATATATAAGTTGCCTTGGTGCTATACCATTTCTTTGTGCTATTTTTGTCCCAAAGTTACCAGATGAAGCTGATATACCCTTAGATCCCATCCCACCAATAAGTGATGTTACTAAGGTAGTAGCAAAACTAAGTGTAGCCAGTCCTAATGCACCTGCACCGGCACCAAATAAACCAATTGTGCCAACAGCCATACCACCTGTTACGGCTACAACAAAAACAACCAATGCAGCAGTTAGGGCCGCTTTTACCTGCTTAGGCACGCCACACCTCCAATATATCTACATTGTTTTTAACACCTAAACAATCATCAGTTGGTGTAAGCACTGCATAACCATCCCATATACCTACTAGCTCATTTTCTTCTTTGTAGATAACTAGGTCGCCTTTTTGCACAAAAGACTTTGGTATTTCACGCATGCCTGCTTTTTTACATGCTTTGGCTACGCTTTTACCAAGTGTGCCATTGTATTTTTTTATAGCCTCATATGCTGATTCTTCATCTTTCCATTTTAGTGTTTTAGGTATTATGTCTTTGCCAGTTATAGCTTTTAGGCAAGCATTACTAAATATGCAACAGTCCCAGGATCCATACGCAAACGCTTTATTGCGACTCTGATCAATAAAGTCGTTAAATGCAAACTCCCAATCTTGTATTTTACTTATGCTCATTATCTAATTTGCCTGTTATCGCTAATAGTGTCATCACCATTACGACGACCACGACCACCACCACCACGAGTTGTAGTTTTACCCCATACAATTTCTTTGTCTTGTAGGCTTTGCACCCTGTTAAAACCGGTATCATCAGTGCCATGCAAAAACGCCTGGCTTTCTTTTGTATATCTAAAGTTGCAAGGTCTTTCAAAGTCTAACAACCTGTTTTCAGCATCTATAACTATTTGGGATCCTTCCGGGGTATCGCTTATGCTCATGTTAGACATACGCCCTGCAAATAAGGTAAGCGTGCCTGCAACTTCATTAGATCCACCCATTAAGTAACCCATAAATATTTCTATGTTTCTGTTTTGGTAGTTTTCAGATAGGGCCAGGTTTAAAACTGTTGAATCCATACCACTTAAAATTAGTGTTACACCTTCTGATTTAAGATCTGTAGACTCTGTTATATTAGATATTTGTAACAATGATCCTGCACCCAAGTATGTTTGCCCACCTAATGTAAGGTCATCGGTGCCAGTCCATAAATATATAGTAGAAGTATCAAACTCTGCTTTTACAGCAAAAAATAATTGCTGATGATCTGCACCCAGTCTGCTTACTATTTTGGAGTCTATACCTGGTCTTGTTGCCACTAAATCACCTCAACACACTCAAAGTTTATTCCATAGTTACTTATCCTATCTGCAGACCAACTTACTTCATTTGTAGCTAACCTAAATAAACCTTTTGGCGTGCCAAAGTGGACTAACTTAGTAGTGTGGTCACTTCTAAGTTTTGGTTGAACTGCAACTGAGTAATGATCTTTACCAGAATTAGTTGTAAGTGTTGCATCTTCTGTAACATATACTAACTGAACTGGATCAGCACTTGCACTACTTGTGCTACCTAGCAAACCTAAGTAGTCGCCTTGCTTTATAGTGCCTGTAGCACTGTTTGAGCTTGCCTCTAACGATAGGGCTTCTGCACCCTTAACATTTTGCCTTACTTTGCAATTTGCAGTGCTAGACTCGGTTACAAGCGTGCTGTCTACAACTACTACTGTATTGCTAGTTTTGGTCGTAATTTTATGTGTGCCGTTATTATCTTCATTATCTGCACCTGTAATATGTATAAAGTCACCAACTACTGCATTAGCAAATGTGCTTGCACCTGCTGTTATTGTTGATCCACTAAAACTTAAAGTAACATCTGCATTATTTACTCGTTGCTCACCTGCCAGGGTGGTGCCACTATAAGTGCCTGTATTAGTTTTTGCATCCGGATCTATAAATTGAAAGTGGTTTATACCACCTTTACAGTTAAGTAAAAATGTTTGCCAGTTTTTTGCCTGGTCCCTACGCATTGGTGGCAAAGTTACGCTTGCACTCCAAAACACCCTGTCAAATTCTTGTGTTTTAGTTTTACCACTAAATGGCGATACTGTTTGCCCTACGGCACGATTAAGTCTAAAGTCGCTTGATATAAAGCCTGGGGTTGCAGGCATTGTTATTGTCTTAGGCATTTCCTTTTAACATCCTCCTAAAGTTACCACCACGCATAGATGCATCAGCAACAGCACCTTTAGTTACTTCTGCTATTTGTGGCAACATTTTTGTTACCTCTGCTCTTACTGTAGGAACTACGCCTGTAGCAAAGTTTATTGACTGATTTACAACAGTAGTGCCAGCACCACCATACATGCTTGAGTCGTGATGATTCATGATCTTACCACTGCTATCCGGCACAAATAGTTCTGCACCCCTTTCACCTACAACAGTTGGTCTGCCTGCCTGCACCCTACCACCACCTGCATTAAAGTCTATAGTTGGTAATGCGTTAGAGCCAGTTAAACCAAACACGCTGTTTAAAATTTGGTTGACAATTGCCATTTGTATAAAGGTTGCAATAATTTGTTTTACTATGTTTTTGGCAAGATCCTCAAAAGCATCTAAGGCATCTGCACCGGTCATAAGTGCATCTACAAACTGGCTTGTAAATTGTTGGGTTGCACTTGTCATTGTTTGTAGCATTTCATCACTAAAGGTTACGGCATCCCCTAGACCTTCCTGCAATGCTCCACTTTTTACCATGGCAACAAACTCCTCATAATTGGCAAAAAGGTCTGGGAATTTTGCATTAATATTCTCAAAGTATTCTGAAAGATCAGCCTCATCGTTAAGTATTGCATCTGCTAGATCTTCAAAAGCCGTTTCTGGAAACTTTGCAGCGTGTGCCAGTTCATATAACCTTTGTTCTAATGGTGAAAGTTCTATTGCTGCTTGTGTGCCTTTGTCTATTATTTCTTGTAAGAAACTAGCAAATAACGCCAAGCTATCTGCATCATCACCTAAACCTGGTGGCAATAACCCACCTTCTTGCATTGCAGTTTTAAATGCTTGTAAATTTGATATGTTGTTTGGATCTACTAAGAATTTAAGCTCTGCAAAAGGATCTTGATCACTAAAGCCCATATTGCCTAGTAAATCACCACCAATGCCATCTTGTATGCCTTTTTGTAGTTGTCCTACTGCTGTTTGCACATTACCAACAGGTAAGAAGTTTTCTGCAAAGTTTTGCATGTCTGCATAGCTTGCAAAACCAAGGAATTGTGCAAAAACATCATCACCAAGCAGGTCATTGACCATGCCATCTTTAATACCACGGACAAAGATCTTCGGCACCATTTTGCCGTTTTCTTCTACTTCTTTTTGGTAAACCTTAATATGTGCAAAGCCTGGGAATAAGGTTCCCATATCTGACGCATTTAGCGTATCTAAGAAATCTTGCATAGTAGGCATATGTGGCGTGCTACTAAAGCTCGCTGTTATATCGCCTAATAAATCTAATGGATGTTTCCCGGAGTCCCCAGGGGCAACCATCCCGGCTGTATTTTCTGCAGTTATATCTACAAAACCTGCAGACTTACCTGCAAGTATTTCTGAAAGCCTTTGATCTTGGAAAGTTTTACGCATTTTATCCAATTCATTATTGAATTGTGCAACTCTGTTTTTAGCGTCAAAACCAAACAATCTATTTAGTGTTAGATCTAGTTTCCCACTTACGCCTGTTAAACCACGCAATGTTGTAATTAGGTGCATGCCTTCTTTACCAAACAACTGGGTAGCATCTTTTGCTCTGATCAGACTATCTGCAAGCTCTCTATTTTGCCTTGCTGCTTTATCTGTATCGCTTTCTATATCTTCTAATGCGTCGCTTAGATCAACAGTATCACTAAGCATGTTGTCTACAGCTACTGTAGCGGCCCCTATAATGCCACCTAAAGCAAGTAAACCTAATCCTCTACTTTGGATAGCAAATAACACTGCACTTGCTGTTGACGCACTTTTTAAGGCCCTAGAAAGTCTTATAAATGTATTTACTAGCGTTATGATCCCATTTACTACTGCTGCAGCGGTCAAGCCTATAATTGCACCTTTTAATACATCTGCATTATTAGTTACAAATTTCATTGTTGCCGCTAAGAATCTAAATGAGTCTGCTAAGACTTCACCAATAACTTTGGCACCATCTTCGCTTTCTTGGAAGAATGTAGCCATGTCCCTGGCGATTTGGATCAATACAGGTCTAAATTCATCACCTACTTGTGACTGGAATATGCTAAATGCATCTTCTAAGTTAGATATAGCACCTGTTAATGTGTTTGCACGCTTTTCTAAAGCATCTGGGAAGTTTTCCCTGGCAAGTCCCCTTAGATATTCAGATATGGCTACACCATTCCTATCAACAGTTTGTGTTATGCCGTTAAAGGTAGCTTTAAACTTGTCGCCCTCCACCTTCATAATCACATTAAACTGCTTGAGCATTTCCATTTCCCCGGTCATTGCCCGGAAAGTGGCTTGTGCAATTGTGCTTATGTCTTTATCAAACGCTGCAGCTAAGTTACCAAAGTCTTGTAAAGTATCTGCTGTAGGGGTTATACCTGCTTGTAATAAGGTAATAAATGCTTGTGTTACACCATCTAATTGGAAAGTGGTGGTAGCTGTAAAATCTTTAATGACATCAAAAGCAAGGTTAGCTGTATCTGCAGAGCCAGTTATAGCTTCAATAGTTGCTTTTAGATCTTCAAACTTTCTAGTTGTATCAACTATGTTTTTAACTAAAGCAACGCCACCCAATGCAACAAACGCAGTGGCAACCTTACCTAATGATAATTGTAAGCCCTTAGATGTTTTTGTTGTTCTATCAAGTTGACCTTGAACTTTTTTAAGATCCTTTCGCAGTTGGGCTGTTTCTGCCTGGATCTCTAAGATTAACTTGTCTACTGTTGTTCCACTTGCCATATTAGTCCGGATATAACTCCATCATTTCCTTTAATTCATTCTCTCTTAAAGGCGTGGAATTCTTTCCACTACTATTAAACTCAGTGAAACCTTCTATAGCGTAGTGTATTTCGGCAAATGAACTATCCCAAAATGTTTTAGGTGTCCAACCAATCATCCCCACACATATCTCATATAAGCGTGTGTAGGGTAATCTGTCCTCAGTTACCCTTGCTCCGACTTTTTTTCGTCTTGGTCTCCGGTGGCAAGCAATGAAGCTGCTATAAGATCAGCAACAACTTTTGTAGACGCTACTAAACCGGCATCTTGGACTAGTTTTCTAACTTGCGAATCTTGCAAGTCGTTACCACCACCTCTAAGTGCCGGTAATAAAACTCCAACGACCTGGCTGATGCGAACATCACCCCCTGCCATGTTTTGGGCTAATTTAAGTAACCCAATATCTAACGCATCTTCAATAGCTATTATGCTATCTATTGTAAGTCTTGCTTTATAAGACTTACCATTTAGCTCAACATCAACTTGGCCCTTTAATGGATTTGCCATCTGACTGCTCCTTTATTTTTTTAGAGTTTGCAATTGCAAGCTCAATGTTATATCTGTCATCCCTTTCATCTAGGACAACAGATACGACAGTATATTTTTTATTATTTATAACTACTTCGTCTCCAACATCGCCAATGTTTGGTGCGTCTAAATGTGATCCGTTAAAAAAGCCTACAGCCTTTTTAGATCCAATTTTAATGTCAACTTGTGACCACGCCATCATTAAGCTCCTGTAAACGCAATAGCTCCACTACTTTCAAGGGACACATTGTAGGTAACTTCTCCATTATGCTCACCTGCATATGATAATGCTGTAAGTTGGAAAGCACCTTGGTATGTTCCAAAGTCGGGGATAATTACTTGGTAGTTACTAAAGCTCGCTGCATTCCACTGGTTTTTCAGTGTTGTTTCGCTTGCTGCATCAGTAAATACACCACTACCAGAGATAGAAACAGAGGCAATACCTGCATCAGCAAGTAATGTTCTATTACCAGAACTGTCTTTGTTAGTAACATCAACAGATTCATCTGCTAGTGAAATCTCTGTTGATCTTAAACCACCTACAGTAGTAAAAGACTCCGGGGATCCACCATCACCTATCTTTAGTAGTAAACTAGCTCCTTTTTGTGCTGCCATATTTATACTCCTATTATATTTAAGTCGTTCCTAATATAATTGCACGGAATCTCATGACACCATGTCTTGTTACCCCATCTGGGTCCCTAACAATGTCACTAAACTCAAACCTAAGATTTACTAGGTTAAATCCAGTAACACTCAAGTTACTATCATGCAATAAATCGTGAACTCTGTCCATCATTTGTTTAACTTCTTTACTGCCTTTGTATTGTGACCATAAGTGACATTCAATAACCAGGTCCCCACCAATATGGTCTTTGGTAGAATAATCACTGGCTCTAACATCGCCTATTTCTATAAATGGGTAAGCTGTTCCATGTGGAACATCATCTGCTATTGTAGCCCCATATGTGGTTGTTAAAGTGTTATCACTATTTAGAGCTGTAAACACTGCTGTTTGTAATTGAAACTGCCCTATGCTCATGTCCTTTTAATAGCCCCCTCTTGTTTAAAGATCTTTGGGATCCGTTTTTTATTTATTTCCAGGGAGGGTTGCATAAATGGTCTAGCCAACATTGTTGTTGTGCCATATTCCAAATGCTTACTATATTCGGCACTGCTTATGATCAGACCAAGTATTTTTGTGCCTTCACTTTTTACTTGTGTTGTTATTTGGTTTACCAGGTAGCCAGTATCTGTTGCCGGATATTCACCTGCCCTACTAGCTTGGTGTGTTCTTCTTGGATTATATTTTTCGTAAACTACCCCGGACTTTGCCCCAGTTTGTATTTTTTCTATTGCAGTATTACGCACAAGCATTGCACTTCTATGGCATGCACGCATTACAGCTATCTTGCCACCACGCACACGCTTTTCTATAAGATCATTTATACCTTTTGCTAAATGTTCCGGTGGTATTCTTTTTATGGTCATGCTGCAACACCTTCCTCACATAACAGCTCTAAAAACCTATCTCTTTCACGCATATTTTTTATGCCTTTTATATGAAAGGTGCGACTTTCATAAACTATCTTATAACTGGTGTTTATATCAGATCTATAGCGTATTGTAATTTTATGTGTAACCTTTTCTTGTAATTGACCTTGCCTGTAAGATTCCAGGGCGTTTTGTGGTCTTATGTCTGCATATAGTTGTGCTTTGGTTGTAAAGGCTTCTGTATAACCACCTGCACCATCAGCAGTCCTTGTAGGGCCTTGTAAATCTACTTTATATCTTAGGTTGCCTATTCTATACATTAGCCAATAGACATTAGGTTAGAGGATCCTAAGCCACTATGTATTACATAAGGGGCATAAGCGTTCTTGATCATTGGCGGGAACTTTGTGCCACCTGTATCACCCATATCACCCCTATGCTCATACATAAAGGCTATATGTTGTAACATACCTATTTTTATGGGCTCTGGTATTGCACTTACACTACTGTAACCTGCAACAAATTCTACCTCTATTGCATTAGCTACCCTTAGTGCAGTAGGAAATGTTTCACCTTTACGCAAAACAATTCTACCTGGCTCCCTGGCATTATCTACATAATACTTGCTTGTTGCCATTGTTGTGGCTTCATCTGAATCATTGTAAGTTTTTACATGTGTTACAGAAACCAGTGGGCTTTTAGGTATATTTATATAATTTTTATAAAAGGTTATATCCGGCCCTGTTTGCATACCTTCCCATAGTGGGTCCTCAAAATCTTGAACAGTATCCAAAAACAGCCTATAAGTTGTTTGCACTAAAGTTCTGTTAAGGTGTTCCTCTGCATAACGCCTTGCTGTTTCTATTAAAGGTCTTACATTTCTTTCGTCGGTGTTATCTTCAACCCTAAGATATTCTTTAACTTCTTGTAATGTTAAAGGCTCTTGGGTTGGCTCTGTTTGTATTACTAAACCTGCCATTAGATGAGTGCTCCTACTATTTGCAAGGATATAATTAAGGCATATAAGCCCCATACCATTTGCTCAAGCCTAACAAACCTGGCTGATCCACTATCAAGCCTTTCTTCTATTTGTTTAAACCTTAACGCACATATTTCCTCGTGCTGTTCTAATGGTGTGGTTGCTGTTGCTTTTTTCCTTGCCATAACTCCATTAAATTTATCATAAATGAAAAAATTTAGATAGTATGAGTTTTATACTTTGCCTCGTATGTTTCTTATTGGCATGCCCCATAAGTTAGCTATAAGGCTTCTTCTAGCTACTTCGTTAGTTCCTTCGGTTACTCTATGTTCCAGGGATCCATCAAAAATTACGCATCTGTTTGGCTTTGGATCTATTTCTTGCGTATATTGTTGTCCTGGCCCAAACTTTATTTCTAGTTTGCCCATTGTTTCTAGATCTATATCTTCATGCACATATAGGACAGCTACAGCCAGTGGTTTTAATATAATGCCTTCTGCTTGAAATAAGCCCTCGTCTTTGTCGCAATGCCAATCTAAGCCTTTTCTTTGGGATCCGTTAGGATATGTGTTTGGAAACTTATGTGTCCACCACTCTATACCATCTGATATTTCTAGGGCTTTATCAAGCAATGTATTTCTTTTTGCACCCATGACAAACATTTCTTGTGCAAAGTAATGAAACATTAATTGATCTGATGCTAAGTTCCAAAAATCTTTTACTATAAATCTACCAGCAAGTGGCTCTTGCCAATATTGTTCCTCTCTTATTTTTCTAAGCTGATCTTGTTCTAAATAGTTTTCAATTACAATCAAGAGGGCAAAAATGAAAAAGCAAAAGCACTGTTGCCACTTGTAGGTATGCCATTACCTGCAAATGTTGTATATATGCCACCACCCCACTGTTGCAAAAACCCAGTATCAGATGGGGATGTATAACTATATTGAAAAGCTAAGGCGTTAGAAACCCCACCTCTAGTATCTGTTCCTGCAGGGAAAGTTATGCCATTTGTATACCAACTTCTAAAATGGATAGTGTTCATGTTTGATGAGCCAGGATCATTACTTGTAACAATCCTAACTGCAGTGCCACCACTGCTTACATATTTACCAACAGACATAAGGTCACAACTAGATACACCATATGGCCCTAATGGTATTACAGATGTAGTATAGTTTGTAGTCCCAGTCCAAGCCTTACCACTTGCTGCATTTAAAAGATTAGATGTAGCAATTCTAATACCTGCTCTAGTTCCCCAAGCATAAACACTAGTAGTAACACTTGATTTTGTTGATGGTGCATTATATGTAGGTGTTGGAATACCGGTTGTTATTCTAAATGTATTTTTAAAATCTAAGGCTTGCCTTGCTTCTGTTGCTGTTCCGGGATTATAGTTAGGTGCAGCACCATTTAATGATAATGCACTGCCATTTTTTCTTGTAACTCTATCTCTTGTGTCGCTTTCATTCATGGCAACAGATCCACTACCACCACTTGTGCTAGTTTTACTATCTAATACATCTCTAATGCCATCAAAGTCTGGACTGGTATCTAATGTGCTCATTACTTACTCCAAATAATTTTCCCTAAATGTATATTGTATCTCATACATTTCTACGACATATCGTTGTTTGTTTTGGTTTACATCTTGCAAGTCATAAGTATGTATTCTCTGTTTTATAGTTTTTGCTGTTTCAAAGTCTGGTAAACCAATTTTAAAATAAAAAGCGTCAAACCATGTTTTAAATTGTTCTTTCATATAACTATCTTTTGCAAAAGTTATTCTTATACCAGTCGCACCGATAGATTTCATATAATCAGCGTTCCACTTTTGAAATTCTTCGCTATACCACCACGCCTTTGATCCGTTTTGATCTCTACCGATCAAACTATCACATAAGTTTAAATATCCGTCATTATCTACAACACATGCCATCGCACCAACCATATAGCCATCTTTTTTTAAGATCCTTAGATAATGGTCGCCATCTTCTGGTGTATTTAGGTTTCTGCTTTCAGCATATGACATGTAAGTTATAGCCAGGTTATTTTTTACTTGCTCCCAACTAAACAAACCATCCATTGGCTCTAACCCTCCAACAGATCTATCTACAGTGTTTTTGTTAATTATTTCATCTTTGCAGTCTTCTAATATCCTGTCAAAGTCTGCATTAAATTCAAAACCTTCCCCAAAAAAGTATTTTTCTGCAGCTTCTTGTGTTGTTATTAGTTCTGCTGTATAGGTTGCCATGCCTTAAATATTATCATTAACATACCTGCAAGACCATATGGTAAGACTATATTTTACGCCAGTGCGTAATGGCAGGCATTCATGCCCATGTGTTACTTGTCCAGGGAACAAGATCATTTTACCTACAGGTATATCTTTATTAGATATGCCTTGGCGTGGGTAAACTAATTCTGCACCCTCATAATCATCATTTAACTTTACTGATCCAGTCACTAAACTAGCGTCATGGTGTAGGTTTAAATTTGTTTGTGTATCCATTGCATAACGCATTACAAAGCCATCACGCAAGCCATACATTTGTAAGGGTTGCCAATAATGTTCTACTGTTGGCACTATATACTTGGACCAGGCATTTTCTAGATCATCCCATAAACCTAGTTCACGCATGCGTATTTCTTGAGCCGGGAACTTATCATAAGACAAGGATCCCCAACCACCATGCTTATCTGCAATTGCTATTAAATCTTCGCATTGTGTTTGTGTCATAAAGTCAACCACAAGCATGTCCGGTGTAAGGATATCTACTTTGTTATGGTGTGGTATAAAAAGTGATGGTGCCGGTGGGTAAAACTGCTTATACAAGTTATCAAACACTTGTTTAGCCTCATCACCACCATTGCCATGATATATACAAGGGCATACCTCTGTAACTGGGTTATGTAATTGATTACCCATCTTAGCTGTTTGTGGCTCATGCGTTTGAAATATGTAACTTTCATAATCTAGTTTTATGTTGTATTTACCTGCTAAAAATACTTTTTGGTAAAATAACTGATCATCAGCATCGTCTGCAATATCACTGGTATTTATAATACTTAATAAAGTATTAGCTCTACCTATAAAGGTGCCACTGTTTAAATACTTGTATGGTGTTTCTGATTTTGGAAACTGATCTGCCAGGCTTGCATCGGGCCAACAAGTAGACTCAGCACTAAACACAACATCTGCATCCATATGCAAAAACCTTTCATGTATGGTTTCAAGATCATCAGCGTAAAACACATCAAATGCATCAGTAAAAAGCACAACATCAGATGGGTGTATTGTTTCTAAATACTTACGCAATAAGTTAATTTTCATGCCACCACCTGGTCCAACCATGTCCGTGCCTTTCCATTCAACATTCATACCAATGTTTCTTAGATCTATACCATGCATCCTACTGCTTGTATTTACTTGCAAGCACCTTTTACGATCATCACCACAAGTAACAGCATGCACAACATAGTTTCTAAATGGCTTGCCATCTTCTATATCGCTACCACCAAAGCCCTCCCTGGACAATTGGTTGCAATGGTCTTGTTTTAGGGCTACAGCTCTAACTAACTTACCTTCAGTTATAAGATCCGGCACAAAGTTATCTACAGGCACCATGTTTTCTTTATCCATATGCCTAAGTAATATGTTTGCACCTTTGGGTGTTAATACATATGCAGTAAGGTTGTAAGGATAGCCAGGCACTTCTACAAGATCATCTACACTTTTAACAAGATCCGGCTCATTTTCATTTCTTTGCAAATATATAAAATCATATGTTTTTGCTAGATCTTCATATATTGCCTCATTCCAATGCTCATTGATCACTGCATCATCTTCCATAATTATTACAGGATCTTTACCACTAGCTACTATTTGCCATGCTGATGCGTGTGACATAAAGCATGCAACTTCATTTTGCTGCAATGGTCTGTTTTTATATGGCTCTAGCCAACCATCTTTAGCTTTACAATCTCTAAAGACTAACTGGCTACCATCATAAGCATGCATAAACTGATAATCTTGCAGGTTGTTTTTTTGAAAGGATCTTTTACGATCAGTGCGTTTAAGCAGGCTTATAACTAACTTTTTCATTTAATTGCATATATATCGTTTTGCTCTACATATACTAAGTAACCATGCTTTTCCAATAACAACTTAATATATGTATCATCAACATGGCTATGCTCTAGTTTTATTATGTCCGGTTTTATATCCCAACTATATACATCTAAAATATTTTGCTCATGTCCTTCAACATCTATTTTTAAGTAATTTATATGCTCCCACTTATATTTAGCTATAAGGCTATCTAATGTCATACATGGCACATCTATAACCTCATCTATAAACTTTTGGTTGCCTTCAAGATCAAACATCCTTTCGCCTAAATGATTATCTGCAACAACACTTGATATGCCCCTACGCCATTCACTACCATGCCCCCTGGACTCTTTACTAGGTGGTAATGCACATGCAAAGCTGATATCTCCGTTGTAATCACTTATTGCAATGTTTTCTAAGTGCAGGTTGTCCTTATGCTTAACTTTATCAGCAAGCGTTTGCAGGTTGTTAAAATAATATGGTGCAGGCTCAACCATTACCCCTAACCATTCTCCACTTTCTATAAGTGGCATATTTGTGCCAAAGTCACACGATCCGATTTCTATAAATGTTTTTAACATATTTATCTCCATTTAGGGCCTTCCACCCAAGCCACAAGGCTTTTTCTTTCCCCAAATGTCACTGGCTCAACCATGTGCTGTATTGGAGATAGGAAAACTAAAACAGTCCCCCTTTGTTTTAATTGTTCTGGATCCGGCTGTTCATGCCCATCACCAAATTTAAAGTCACCACCCTCATACTCATTTGGGTGACTTAGTTGTAATGTGAAACTTAGCTTACGATCATAAGCAGTTGTAGGGCCTGCCCAAAAAGTATCATGGTGCCAGTTGTAATGACCTTTGTTATGCCCAAAGTATTTTGTGTATTGTATGTCTTGTAAATAATTTGCATCTACATTGAAAGCATTTCGGTTTGCTTCCATTGTGTAGTAATAAATAAGATCTGCAATAAACCTACTGTTA